>JACCDR011181450.1_pt1 | contig 12560 bp, 20 predicted proteins | sample 7446431 | NCBI WGS metagenome assembly JACCDR01 (sample SAMN15323443, study PRJNA562643) | freshwater metagenome | isolation source: river surface water | place: USA:Blue River Watershed | collected 2017-08-17
ACATCAAGGTGGAGGGGCTGACCAAGGCCGACATAAGCGTGATCAACACCGCCCAGAAGAACTGGACCAGGAGCGACTTCATCAACTTCTACGCCATGGACGGGAATCCGAATTACAAGCAGCTGGCGGCCTTTATCGACAAATACTACTGGCTGCCTGTTTCTACCATCGTGGGAATAGTCGCCACTGAGGACGGCAAGCTGGCCAACCTCAAAGAGGGACAGTTGAAGCTAAAAGACATAAAGGTCAGCGAGGCGGCCCTGCAGCGCCTCCGCCAGATTGAGCCGGTCTTTCCCTGGATTGCCCGCGATCGTGTTGCCGCCTCCTCCCTTGCCAAGGAGCTGGACTCCGACGCCAAGCTCAAGAAGTTCCTCAACACCGCAAACGACACGAATTTCCGGCATGTGGCTACGCGCGCTGAAAGTTCTGAACTGATCAAAGCCATTCTTAAATCCTAACCCATGAAAAAGACCACCACTACGCAACCAGTACTCACGGACACCATTGACAAAACACCCCACGACTTCCTTGCTGAGGTAGATACAGGACTCATCCAGATCAGTAAGACCAATGATATGTTCCGGGATCCGCGCGACCTGGAACAGGAGGGGCTCAAAGACCTCATCGACTCCATACGTTCCAAGGGCCTGCTGCAGCCCATCCTTTTGCGCGGCTCCGGCAACGGCGGCTTTATCCTGGTCGCCGGTGAGCGCCGCTTCCGGGCCTGCCAGGAGCTTGGCCTGAACAAGATCCCGGCCTACATCAAAGAGATGAGCGAATCAGAGGCTTTCGAGCTGCAGCTCACCGAGAACCTCCAGCGGCAGGACGTGCACCCAATGAAGGAGGCACGGGCCTACAAGCACCTGCTGGAAAACTCAGGCTGGAGCACCGCCGAGCTGGCCCTGCGGTTTGGAAAGTCAGAAACCTACGTGCTGCAACGCCTTCGCCTGACGAGCCTTTTGCCGGAGATCGCCAAAGACTTCGCCGCCGGTGACCTCAACCTGGCACAAGCCCTGGTGATCGCCCGCCTGGAGAAGAAAGACCAGGAGGAGCTGCTGGACAACTGCAAGAACCACGACGGCAACCTGGCCAGCAAGCGCAACTACTACCAGAGCGCCCAGGAGCTGGAGAACTACATCATGGAGAACATCACCCGGGAGCTCACCGCCGTACCATGGGATCTTGACGACGCCCAGCTGGTGCCCAAGGCCGGAGCCTGTTCCGCATGCGCCAAGCGAAGCGGGGCTCAGGGAAAGCTGTTTACCGACATCAAAGACAAGGATCGCTGCTTTGATTCCGCATGCTTTAAAAGCAAGATGTCGGCCGGCCTTCTCATCAAGGTCAAGAAGCTCGTGGAGGAGAAGCCCGACACCATCTTTCTGGAGGATGACGGCTGGGGCGCCGACAAACCGGATCAGAAAATTATCAATTTCCTCGCCGGCCAGAAGATAAAGCCGATGGGATCAAACGCCTACACTACCATCAACTACGGCTCCTACAAGAAGGCCATAAATGGATTCTACATCAATGGCCAGCATGCCGGCAGGACTCACAAGGTCTATGTCCAGGGACCGGAAACCAAGGCCTTAAAAGCAGCCTCCAACGGTGAACAGAAGGTAACGGAGGAGGATATCAAAGAGTCCATCGAGCGGATTAAGGAGCGGACCAAGCGTGCCGCGGAACTGGATGCCGAGAAAGTCTATACCCGCGTGATTGAAGCTGCCGAGAAGCATGATGCCCTCAAACGCGGCAGAGTAAAGTACACCCCAGAGGATATCTCCTTGATGGCTGGATTGCTCTTTGAGTTTACCAACTACGAGGAGCATCTGAAATCCTTTGGCCTGAAGGAGCTCGGTTGGGGTGAAGAACTCAAGGAAGCCAAGAAGCAGGTCGAGGCCCTAAATAGACTCACGCAATATGACTGTGCGGAGATGGCCCGCCACGTGGCCCTACATTGTCGTGAAGGCTTCCATCTGCCGCAGAAAGCCCAGACGACAATGGGCCTGCTGATCAAGGCAGCCGCCAAGTCCTGGGGCATCCCTGTTGACCAGTTCGAAAAGGAGCAGGCAGAGGAGCGCGCAAAGCGGGAGGAGAGAGCCGCCCAACGAATCAAAGAGCTGCAGGCGCAGATCAAAACCAAAAAGAAGGGAGGAGCCGAGAAATGAGAGTGCTCACCTCCGAAATGCTGATGCATAAAGTCGACGGTCCACATGACCTCGTGGACGGCGTGTACCTGATTCCTCATCCTAAAATAAACAACTACTACTACCAGGTGATCGCTTCGGCTGGTAGAGGATGGGACCACGTGAGCGTTTGTCTCTGTCATCGCAAGAATAAGGCGTTCATTGAACGGACCTGCACGTGGGCTGAGATGTGCTGGATCAAAGATTTCTTCTTCACTAAGGAGGAGACAGTGCTCCAATATCACCCGGCAGAAAGTAACTACGTCAATACCCACCCTTTCGTGCTTCACTTGTGGAGGCCACAGGGTGTAGAGGTTCCTCTCCCCGAAATGATACTGGTATGAGATCCGCAGAATTTATTGATCTGGTCCGCAGGATGAGGCAGGCACAGCAAGACTACTACTCATACAGGGGCCCTGATTCCCAGCACAAGAGAAATCTGCTTATAACCTCCAAGCAACTGGAAAAGCAGGTGGACGACGCGGTGATCACCGATCCGCAGAACCTTGTAACCGACTCAGGACTCAATGGCTAAACCATACATGCCATTAATGGTGGGCGATTGGCTCAAGGGAACCCGCGGGATGCGAGCGGAGGCCCGTGGGGTATACCTGGGCCTTCTGCTCCATCAATTTGAGGTTGGCTGGATACCCAGCGACCTTGATGAACTCGCCCTGATCGAGCCGGAAGTGGGTAAGGTTTGGGTTTCCATAAAAGACAAGTTTGAGGAGGTCGAGCCCGGAAAATTGCGCAACAAGAAACTTGTCGAAGTTCTCTCTTTTTGGGAAAAACAGCGCGGAAACGGGTTAAAAGGCGGTCGACCTCCAAAGGAGAAACCCAAAGAAAACCCAAAGGCTAACCCAAACAGTAACCCAAACCATAACCATCATAATGATCTTGATCATGATACTGATAAAGCTATTGAAAGGGAAGAGGGTACGGGAGAAGGGAAAGACCTTGAGTCACGCATGGAGTCCGCCTTCGTGGACACCTACCTGGAACCGCTGCTGATGAACGGCAAGAACCTATACCCCGGCGTGGACATCACCCTGGAGCTGGCTCGGTTCCGGCAGAAGGTCAAAGGATCCCCGCGCGTATATGCCCAGCACGACACAGGCGGCCTGCGCCTGGCCTTTGAACACCAGCTCCGCTATGCAAGACCAATCACAACATCACCCAGCCATGAACAAATTAAGCGAACACCCGCAAATGCAATCGTTGAACCATCCGTCAACGGCTTTGGAAAGCTATGACCACATCAGCCTGGACGAGCTGGAGCTGGAGGAGGCTCTGAGGGCTGCCCGGGAAAAGAAGTACTTCCAGCTCAAGCGGGAGGAGTACAACCGCAAGCTGAATGAGGATATGAGCCCTCCTACCTTTACATGGGAGCAGCTGCGCGACCGCTACGCAGAAAAGTACACGATCGACCAGGAGAACGCTCAAGTGGTGACCGACCTGTGCTACTACTTCTCGGGTGATCTCCAGTTCTCGGGTGATCTCAACCGCGGGCTGCTGCTTTACGGGGCAGTAGGCGTTGGCAAGACGTCCCTGATGCAGGTCTTCTTCCGCAACCATCGCCAGTCTTTTGTGGTGGTGAGCTGCCGGCAGGTGGAGTCAGCCTTTGCCCAGGAAGGCAACCAGGGCCTGATGAAGTACTTTGACCACAGCCGGGCTTTCTGCTTTGACGACCTGGGCACCGAGCCAGCCGTGACCAAGTACTACGGCACCGACAAGGCAGCCATGAGCGAAGTACTGCTTAACCGCTACGACTTCCGGATGCCCTACAACTGCACTCACATCACCACCAACCTATCGGCCGAGGAAATCAAGCAGCGATACGGCACGCGGGTGGTCGATCGGATGCGGGAGATGTTCAACTTCATTGAGTTCAAGACAACAAAATCCAGGAGATCATGATCGTCAACGCCAAAACATTCCCCAAGATCAACGGCAAGCACACCGGCCCGCAGCATAGCCTTCCCGTGGTTGCTTTCTACCACAGCCTGGTGAGGTTCAATAAGTACGCCGCCGCCCTGATCGGCCTGCCAAAGAAGCTGGCCTTCGACCCGGATACCTTGCACATCGTGGAGGATCCTGCCGATGGCTTTGAGGTCACCTTGTCGAAAAGCTGGAAGGAGCACGTGATCTACTCTCGCGGTCTTTCTTCGGTCTTCCTGCGCAAATACGCCGCCGACAAGGTGATAATGCAGGTAGAAACAAGCCCCGTGTGGCCGGACGTTTACCGCCTCAAGTTGTTAAGCACGGGCTACGATGGAGACCGGAACGCTACCCACAAGGACGAGGAAACGGCCATGCTTCAAAGCGGGATTGTATGATATAGGGAATGATACACGGCTTCGACGATATCACCTACGAGCTGACCCAGGAGGAGACCGAACTCCTTCCGGTGTTCGTCAAGGCTTTGTCGTCAAAGCTGGGCGAGGATAGGGCCGTGACCTCAGCCGAGATCATCCGGGCAATGGGAACCAAAGGCATATCCCTAACCGGGGCGAGGATTCGCAAAATCATTAACTACATCCGCGTCAAGAAGATGGTGCGCAACCTGGTGGCAAGCTCTAAGGGCTACTACGTGGAAATGGACCCCAAGAAGATCCTCGAATACAGGAAGGGTCTTCTGGCCAGGGCCAAGGCCATCGAGGAGGTTGCCAAGACCTTTGAACCGTATGCGCCGATTGAGCAGCTCGGCCTGGAGTTGCAATCGTTGAGAAGAACGAGTACTGAAACTTTAACCAAACCATAAAATGAAAACGCTTACAATTGAGATTCCGAAAGGATTTGAGGCTCGCCTCGAAGATGGTGTCGTAAGGCTTACGAACACACCGACCAAGAAGAAGTCCGGCAACGTGATTGACAGAATACTCACCATTGCCGATGTTCTTGAAGACCATGACATCCCAGAGGATCAGTTTGAGAAGGAGTGCAAAGGACTTACTGCTGATGAGCGGGCATACCGCCTGATAAAACTACTTGCAAAGTCCCTCAATGAGGGCTGGGAGCCTGACTGGAGTGATTCCAGAGAACCAAAATACTACCCGTGGTTTGAAATGCGCGGGGCGTCCGGCTTTCGGTTCGGCGGCTACGACCTCTGGGCTACGTTTTCGTACGTCGGCTCGCGCCTTTGCTACAAGACCAGAGAGTTGGCCGAACATGCCGGCAGGAACTTTCAGGGCGTGTATGAAGACTTCATGGTAATCAAGTAACCAAACAACCAAACCTATGCAATACACCGAAATCAAAACATTTCAAGACGCTTGCAACGTTGAGGAGCTGGATCCGGAAAAGGTACTACCTGACTTCTCTTGTTACCCGGAGCAGGACCGCAAGGCTATGACGGCCCATGCCCAGCTGGTGATCATCGCCAGGGCACTGAATCGGCAGGCAAACGGCGGCCAGGAGTGGAAGCCGGATTTTGCCGATTATGACCAATACAAGTACTATCCATGGTTCTACTTAGACGGGGCGTCCGGCTTTCGGTTCCACGACTACGACGACTGGTCTACGCTTTCGCACGTCGGCTCGCGCCTTTGCTATATCTCGCGAGATGTGGCGGAGCACGCAGCAACGCAGTTTAAAGACCTGTACAACGATTACTTCCTTTGAAGAGTAAAGGCTGTGCGATGGTTGAGCGCGGGGCGTCCGGCTTTCAGTTCAACGACTACGACAACTGGAATACGAATTCGAACGTCAGCTCGCACCTATGCGAAGACAGTAGTTCCGTCGCAGGCCCTGCCTCTTGGCAAAAAACAACGTAAGAATCTGGGGGCGTTGGTAGGAAATCCTTTCCGAATGCGACCCACGAAAAGCAAAGGTTTGAATGAAGCGAATCAGCAATGTATACCACCGGATTGTGTCGATGGAAAACCTCATCGAAGCGGACCAGAAAGCCCAAAAGGGCAAGTCCCGCCAGTACGGGGTTATCCTGCACAATCGAAATAAGGAAGCAAACCTGATACTCTTGCAGCGCTGGCTGGAATTTAAGACCTACCGCACCTCCACCTACGATGTATTCAAGGTTTTTGAACCCAAAGAAAGGACGGTTTATCGCCTGCCATTTTTTCCTGATCGGATCGCCCACCATGCCATCATGAATATTCTGGAGCCAATCTTCGTGGCCACGTTCACTGCTGACACCTACAGCTGCATCAAGGAGCGCGGTATACACCGCCTGCAACGCAAGCTGGAGGCTGACCTACGGGACCTGCCAGGGACAAAGTATTGCCTCAAACTTGACATTAAACAATTCTACCCCAGCGTTGATCACGCAACCCTGAAAGGTTTACTGAGGAGGAAATTTAAAGACCCTGACCTGCTCTGGCTCCTGGATGAGATTATTGACAGCGCTCCGGGCCTGCCGATAGGCAACTACCTGAGCCAATATCTGGCCAACTTCTACCTTTCCTACTTTGACCACTGGATAAAGGAAGAGAAGCGCATCCGGTACTACTACCGATACGCTGATGACCTGGTTATCCTTGCACCTGACAAGGATCAGCTTCACCAGCTGCTGAGTGATATCCGCCTTCAACTGGCGGAACTTCGGCTTGAGGTAAAAGATAACTACCAGGTATTCCCTGTGGATGCCCGAGGCATCGACTTTGTTGGCTATGTCTTTTACCACACCCACACGAGGATCCGCAAGCATATCAAGCAGTCCTTTGCCCGAAAACTTGCTCGCAATCCTTACCACGCCTCGAAATCCTCATACCTGGGCTGGCTGGGGCACTGCGACGCCAAAAACCTCACCCAAAAACTCCTTGCCCAATGAACAGCTTTAAAGACTTCAACATCAAGCCCAGGGTAAGTGGGTTTGTCGGAGAGAAGATACAGGTCCAGAAGCTATTCAACCTACCCATAACAGTGCTAAAATTCACCGTTGAGCCCTCCAAGCAGAAGGCCGGCACAAAGCTCCTTACCCTCCAGATTGAGAAGTCGGGAGAGAAGAGGATCGTGTTTACAGGGTCGACTGTACTCATCGATCAGATACAGAGAGTTCCGGAGGACAAGTTTCCCTTCCAGACAATCATCCGAGGAGATAACGACTATTTTGAGTTCACTTAAAGGCGGCGTTGGTTTGCGGCTTTGCTATAACTTCGCCGACATCCTCCTCTTAGTTTCCTTATCAAACCCCCTCGTATAAATCTCCGTCGTCCTGATTGAGGCATGGCCCAGCGCCTCCTGGATAAACTCCTTGCTAACCCCTTTCAGCAGGCTGATGTTGGCAAACGTATGCCGCGCCGTGTAGGTGGTAAACTTGAAGGTAAAGCCCAGATCCTCGGCAACCTTGCGGAGGCCGTCGTTTACCTCCGCCGTAAAGTGCTGCACCTTGTAGCGGATCTGCTGGGCTGTTAATCCATCGCGCAGCACCGGGAACACATAGTCATTCGGATTCAGGCTTTTATTGCCCCACCTTGCAATCACCTGCGAAGCCTCCGCGCGTAGGGGTATTTCAATCTTCTTGCGGATCCGCGAAGTCTTGAAGGTTTTGCTCCGGTCCAGGTAGATCATTCCATCCCTAATCTGCCCGATCTTGAGCCGGCAAATATCCGCCAGGTTCATGCCATTGCAGAAGTAGGAGAATATCCAGAAGTCAACCGCCTTGCGGTACGGCCCGTCATAAGCCAGGACAAGGTTTTTCTGCCGCTCGGAAAGCGCCTGCTTATGGTTTTCCACGGCCTGTATCTGGAACCTTCGGCGACCAAAGGGGTAAAGGTCGGCGCTGACGATCTTGGCCTCCACGGCCCTATTGAACACCGTGCGCAGGCACCGCAGGTAGATCGATATTGTGGTTTGACTGGCCCCGGCCGTCTTGCCCTCCTTGGGAAGCATCATGTGCTTTTGGTAGCGCCTGAGAAAGTCCTGGCTGACCTCCTGGAAGGAGAAGTCCCTGCCGGCAAACTCCTGCAGGCTGCGGGAAGCGGTTTTGTAGGAGGAGGCGGTGGACACCTGGCCAAACTCGCGCAGCTCCTCGGCGTACCTGTCCATCATGGCCCCGACCGTCACCCCGGACTTGCCCAGGTAAAGCCGGTCGAAGACCTCAACGGTCACAAACTCATTGGACTCGAGAATACCCCGCGCCTTGGCCATAGCTTTGTCGAAAGAACGCCGGAGCGCTTTAAGCTCTTCGCTTCTTGGCTTGCCCATAACCGAGGAGAACTCACTCTCAGAAAGAGCAGCCCCCAGCGAGTAGTATTTCTGCACCCATCGTGACCTTCCGGCCTGAAGAGTTTGGAACGTAGCCATGAGCTTGACCGGATGGCCGCCTGACTTCTTGGTGGAGCGCCTGTCGAGTACTATCGACAGGCTTGGTTTTTCTTGCATAGGATTTGCATAGAAAAGGCTGACAACTGAATTACAACACGATTACAGGATATTGACAAAAAGAGGCCAAAATATGGGCAAGAACAAGGAAAAGGGCCGATTTCTTTGACAATGTCGCACCCCTTCGCCATACTTGCAAACCGGCTGCATATGCCTACGGATCAGAAGAGTCGGGGTTTGAATCCCTGCAGGCCCACTGATAACCAAAGACTTAGGCGCATCCATCCGGATAGCGCCTTTTTTATTGCATAGGATTTGCATAGAAACGGCGCACAAAAGAGTAACCACCGACTCGAATGTGCGACACGATAACACCCCAGCAATACCAAGCCCTTCACCAGGGCAAAGACCGTAGTTCGGTGGAGCGAAAACCCGACGAGGAGGGCCGGGCCGCCAAGGTCCGCGCCCACTTGCGGGCGATGGGCGACTATTACGACATACCCAGGGAGCGCACGGAGAGCTACATCAAAGCGATTGATTATTACAGCCCATCCGACTCCATAGCCGATGAGCTGCGATGCTTCGCCGACACCATCGGCATCCCCGCAGGCCCGGCCAGCTTCTACATCAGGCAGCAGGAGTTAAGCGAAAAAATATGATCGAGGACGTCGGCCGCGACTATCTGGCAAAGGTCAAGAAGGGCGTCGGCCAGTTCAAGCCCGGCGGCGTTTACTGGTGCGGCACAAAGTTCATCGGCTTTGACACCGAATACCGCAAGCGCAACGGGATCCCGCTGGACAACGGTTCCAGCCCGACGGCAGATACCTACCCCTCGACCATCATCCCGCCCTACCGCGACCAGGACAAGCTCCTGATCGTGCGCGGAGGCATCGGGGACTTGCTTGCCCTGTCCATCCTCCACAATGCCGCCCCGGAGGTCATCGTCCTGACCACCAAAAGCCTGTTTCCGGTCCTTGAGTGGTGGCAAACCACCCCAAAGCTCAAGCACTTCAATGAGCCGCTTTGGATGGTAAAGTACCCCGAGAGAATCACCGACGTGGCCGAGCGTATAGGCCAGACCTTTGGCGACGGCGACATCACGGCCGGGAGCCGCGAGAACTGGTACGACATCACCGCCCGCAGCGTGGGCAAGATCGGCCTGCCCGGACGGCCCCAGCTAAAGCAGGACATGAAGCCCCGCTACATGGACCGCCTCGGCCCGGAGTCGGTGCTCATCGTCCACAGGGCCACCAGCATCAACCGGACGGCAGAGCTGGCCCCGATCCTCCAGGCGCTGGAAGGCGACAGCCGGGATATCTACTACTACAACGATGAGCGCAAGCTCGTCTGGCACGGGGAGAAGACCTGGCCAAACCCCACCCCGCTGGAGCAGTACCTGGCCGACCTGTACTACGCCGGCATGGTGGTCAGCGTGGACACCTCCGCCATCCATTTCCGGGAAGGCATCGCAAAGCCAGCCCTTGGCCTTTACACCTCATTCACCACCGAGAGCCGCACCAAGTACTACCAGCACACGCAAAGCATCGACCTGAAAAGCCCCTGTGGCTACCAGCCGTGCTTCATGAACTTCAAGCGGTGCCATGTAGGCGAACAGGCCGAGAAGCAATACGGCCCGACTCCTTACGCGCCCTGCCTTGGCAGCGACAACGAGCGGATGGTGGAGCAAGTACGGGAAGCACTTAAACAGTATCAATATGCCTGACGAATCAATCAATTTATTTGAATACCACGGAGAAATGATCCGTGACGCAAACGGCGAGCCCTTGTACTGGCAAGAGTACGCGCCACATTGCTTTGGCCTCGGCGTGGATTGGAAAAAGGTAAAGGCCTACATGGTCATTGAGGATGAGTGGAATCAGTGCCTGAAGGATTGGGGCCAGCCCGTCTACTACCGCATCATCAAGAAAGCCAAGCCGCTTTCATTCTATTGGTTCGGCTGGATGGTCCACGTCGACAGGTTCATCAATCGCATCAGATACCGCCTATTTTACGCATGAGCAACATCGAGGACTTCAAACCCTACGTGAGAGCTTCGGAAAACCCGAATCGTTGCAACGTCTTCAACAAAGACAATACTCAGGTGGTCACAATGCCCGACGGTACCGTAATACCTGCGCAGGTCTGGTCGAGAGTCTTCTCAAGCGTCGAGGGCGAGAACTACGTAATCGTGAAGCTATTGGTAAACATCAAATGACTATGCCTGAGATACCATTGAAATGGGGCTTTTGCCTTGGCCCGGAAGAGAAGACGGCATTCTGTCAGATGCTCGACAAGGTAGCAGATTCACTACCCGAGGGTGAGACGCTGACGTACTACGAGATTGGCATAGGCAACGCCGATACCATGCTGGCCGTGCATTCATGGCTCACCCAGCGATCAACACCCCACACCATTGTCGGGGTGGATTTACCCGGCTATCACGGTGGGGCGCTCAACTACAATTTCAACGAGCAACCCAGCGCGAGCTTCGGCAGCATATCCCTTGCCCTTGTGGGCTCAGAAGCCTTCCTGTCCAACGTCAGCCAGAAGGCCGACTTTATCTTCATCGACGCCTGCCACGGGTCACCCTGCGCCACCCGCGACTTCTTGCTGGCCGAGAAGAAGATCAAGCCCGGCGGCATCATAGCCTTCCACGATACCGACCCCAACTGCCAAGGCCATCATTTCCAGGATCATTGCCAGATGGGCATAGACGTGAGGAAGGCAGTACAGGAGCTTGGCCTACTGGATGACACCCGCCCGGGGTGGAGGAAGGTAGGAGAGACTGCCGGGAAGTTCCCGGAGTATCATGGGTGCCTATTTGTCCAACGTGATGGGTCAGTAGGATCATTGAACAAAGACACCCTGAAATCACTCTATGACAAATGCGATGAGGTAAGCAAATCAGTCCTGAACTAATGAACGCCCCCCACATCCAACGCCCCTGGGTAAAGCAGCGCAAGGCCGGCCACGCCTCGCGGTCGCATGATCCATACTACCAGACAAGGGAGTGGAAAGTCCTGCGGCGGATTCAGCTATCAGCCGAGCCGCTATGTACGGGCCCAGATAGTTACTGCTTAGGCAGCGGCAGAGTAACCCCGGCCACAGTAGCAGACCACATCATCCCGCGCAATCAGGGAGGAGCAGACACACTGAGCAACCTGCAAAGCCTGTGCGCATCGTGCCATAACAAGAAGTCAGCAAAAGAGAAAGCATGAAACTTAAGCACATCACTATCATTGCGGCCACTGTAATGATCCTACTCATGGTATGGCAGATTACCCTGTCGCACTACCAATGGGCGGCAATAGACGCAGTGATTGCGATGGTGAATATCATGAGCTATCGCCAACTCAAGAAGCATAATGTATGAAATGCTACACCCGCAACTTTGAGGACGTAATCATCCAACGGGTATTTGCCCGGTACGAGAAGGGCACCTACATCGACGTGGGCGCATCGGTACCCATCCCCGATAGCAATACATATGCCCTGTATCAGAAGGGATGGAGAGGTATAGCCATTGAGCCACTGACGGACTACAACGAGCAGTGGAACCTACTACGCCCTGAGGATAACCTGATCAATGCAGCGGTAAGCAACTCATATGGCAAGGTCAACCTTTCCATATACGATGGGGCACAACAGGTATCGACCTGCCTGCCTGGCATCCGTGACCACTGGCAGCGTAACGCTAATCTAAAGCCCGACCGTACCATTGAGGTGACCACGGTAACGCTGGACAACATCATCACCCAGCACATAGGAGACAAGCCCATCCACCTGCTCTCCATTGACGCGGAAGGGATGGAAGAGAACGTACTCAAAGGAATTAACCTGTGGAAGTACCGCCCGTGGCTGATGGTCATTGAGGCAACACTACCTGGCACCCCGCTCCCATCCCATCAGCAATGGGAACCGATTGTGCTGGATGCCGGTTACCTCATGGTGCTATTCGATGGGGTCAATAGGTTCTACCTGGCCCCTGAGCATCGCAACCTGTTGCCAGCCTTTGCCACCCCGCCGAACTCGTGGGATAAGATCGAAATGAAAATATAGGGGGTGTATGCAGTTTTTTAAACCATCGAATCCAGAAAC
>JACCDR012489764.1_pt1 | contig 12559 bp, 14 predicted proteins | sample 7446431 | NCBI WGS metagenome assembly JACCDR01 (sample SAMN15323443, study PRJNA562643) | freshwater metagenome | isolation source: river surface water | place: USA:Blue River Watershed | collected 2017-08-17
AGATGGAGAGCTACTACAACGTGCTTACTCGTGACCGTTTTAAAGAGCTGCCAGAGGCAACCGCGGGAACAAAAGAAGAAGAGAGCTTGACGATGCTGGTTACGGTGGCAAGGAATCACCGCCGCCTGTTGCTCTCCCTCTTTGCGGAAATTATGAAACCAGGGTATCACAAGCTCGGGACACTGAATGCAGTCCAGCCGGCGGATCCTGCCGAACGAAAGCGAGCGATTCGCGAGATGACGCTGCCTTTGCGACTCTTTGTCGATCTTCTGCAGACGGGCGTCAAGCACGTCATCCAGGCACAGTGGAAATTATATGCCGCATATCTCAAAAGTACCTCGTCAAAAGAGATGAAGCAGATCCGTAACATCTTCCGAGAAATTGTTACCGACAACCAGCAGTACGATACGTATTTGGGCGCATTGTTTCGCAAAGTGTGGGCACTAGGCGATCTGCAGCAGCCCAACGATAGCGGGGCACGTCTGGAAAAGTACGTGTGGCAGACGGACAACGTGCCTGAGAGTAACAACCGGCTCCAGCTGCACTACGAGCTGGTGCGCGAGACCGTGCGCCTATTTCTTCTGCTTGAACTGCACGAAGCAAGCGAGATACAGTTGCCATCGTATCCCAGTAAAGGGACTCTTAGTGACAAGGAGCCAAAACTGGCAGTGTCGGTGCCGTTTCTTGCCTCGGCGCATCAGGCCATTCCAGCTGATCTCAATGACATGGGTCAATGGAACAGCGCGATCAAGGGAGACGACGTGAGCGAGGCTGCCTTTGGAGCCGAGTGCGTCATACTGTGGCCTGCTGTTGCGCTGTTTCCTGCCGACAAGATCCCAGACAAAAGCTGCCGAGCACTGGTGCACATTATCAACACAGCGCCCCTCGATGCGCCCCAAACTAAGGCTGAGGAAACTACCATGTGGAACTTTTAAAAATATATCGCATAGCACATCTATAGTATACTCCTTATAACATTATAGCGATTTTTACGTCATTTTCGCGCGTGCCATGAACGGTGCCGGCCGGTCGCTGCGGAGCAATACGCGGGAGCAGCAGCTGCTGCTTGAGATTGCAGCCCTCAGTGAGAAGTACACCAAGCTGATCGAGCAGTACAATGTTGCCGTGCACAACGCGGCAGACGCTCTTGAACGCGAATACGCGCGCCTGGCCGATCTTGTCCGCCAGCTGCAAGCCGCAGAAGCAACGGTCGAGGCACTCAGAGCCGAGCTTGCTGCCACGCAGCTGGCCGCCGACACCAGTGAAGCGCTCCGGGCCGAGCTCGCGCTTGTACGAGGACAGCTGGCCGCCGTGACGGCCGAGCGCGACGGCCTGAACGAGACTGCGCTGCCGGCCATTGCCCTGCTTGAAAGCCACCGCAGGCTCTACGACGAGGACGTGGCAGCTGCACGCGAAGAGCGAGACTTGCTCCAGACGCAGAATAGCAAGCTTGTGGAAGAACTTGCGCAAGCTAGGCGCACCATTGCAGCGACAACATCGCGTGCTCTCTCGAGACAGCAGTCCGCTACACCGATTATCATGACACTGGAGGGTAGCATTGCATGATTATATGCATTACAAATGTGGCTTGTATGTGTAAATGTCGTCGGAGCTGTTCCGGGACAAGAATCACTTGTGCGCCCTGTGCCGCGTGTTTTTTCCAGACGCCATGGCGTGCACAAACTGCGAGCGCCTGCAGCAGGAAAACGACGAGCTGCGGGCCAGAATTGCAGAGCTGGAAGCTGCCGCGCCAAGGGCTCCTGTCTTTGATCTGGACATGCCGGAGGAGGACAGCAGCGACAGCGCATCTGTGGCGGAAGAAAAGAGGCAGACGGACTCGCGGCGACTTTTGATGGATGCCTTTTCGCAGATTATGCTGCGCGAGGCCCACGTGAACTTCACGTTTGAGTCCAGAGCCGCCACCAAGCACGGGCACCGCTACGATCTCGACCAAGCAACCAATGTGATGCACGTTATCTGCGACGACCTGTACGGCAGGGGCTACGGAAGGGTGATACCCTCCTACATTGCGCCAGAACAGGTGTCGGCACATCGCAATGACCGTCTGCCCCGCGTGCTGTTTTTCCTCGTGTTTTGCGATGAAGGCAGGCACGATCTGCTGGACAGGGGTCGACAGGCAGATGCAGTCAAAAATTTGTATCACGCGCACAAAATCCGAGGCGAAAACAACGAAACCGAAATCATCTACATTGTTGTCAGCGACCTTGGGCCCGAGCATGAATCACAGTTGCGCGAATTTGAAGATTGGGCAACGTTTTTCAACGTGGATCCTGCGTATGGGCCCTACATGTTTGATCTGAGCACAAACAGCGTTGTGCTAGAACTGGTGACCAAAGACGGTGTGCAGGTTCCTGCAGAGGAGGAAGATGCATGGACGGTGATGAACATCAATGTCTGTGAAATCATCAACCTCAACTTGACAAACTGTGCAGAGCAGTTTGTCGAATTTGACCCGGACAGGACGAAATACAGCGACCTTTACCGCGGATCGCTGTTCCTGCCGCAGGAGACGGAAAAGGAGATGTGGAAAACCATCTACTATTATTTGGTCACCGAAACGTGCGCTGGTCAAGACAAGTCTATCAAGAGCGTCGCATTGGAAGACAAGGCAGGTCGGCCCGTTACATTCTTCTACGAGCTCCGGGCTGCTAACGAAGAGGACGAGGACCGAATCGGATTTACCGCGACGAACGGCGACGCCGTGATGACCAAGAAACTATTCTATTCTCTTGGACTAAAGCCAAAAACAGACTATGCCAAGAACCTTGCAGAAACGATTGGCATTGTTGTCGACTGTTTCAGCGAGCTGATGTTTCTTGACACGTACAACGACAAGTGGGAACAAAAGCCGGGAACTACGCTCAAATTTGTGAAGGCGGTCTTGAAGAAGACACGTGAACTCCGTGCGCACGTGATGCTCGAAAGAAGCGCTCCGAGCACGCCGGCATCCGAGGCAAGGCAAACAAGTGCAGACACGCCGTCCGTGCAGGGCCAGGCGGCTACCGAATCTCCTCCGACTGTCGAGCGATTGAGCCCGGCATCGCTGACGAGGGTCCGTCCGCCAGATCTGTCCTTTCAGTCTATGATGGCGGGACGTGGCAACTCCCCTTCTGTCCAACCGCCGCGACGATCACAAAGGCGCGTTGGGCGTGGAGGTAGCGCACCGGCTGTGCGTGCCACCCAGCTGACCAGAGCGCAACAACAGCGATATTTGGTAGAGGGCATGGACGATAGTTACGGGTCGGAAAGCTGATCTTCTTCCTTATGGATATACTATATTGATTAAATAAAGTCTCATTTTTGCCAACATGGTCCAAGACCGGACGGGTATAACGTTAGCAGCGGCATGTTGCTTCATTTCCGCAGTTGGTCACGATGGAGGCCGTTCTTGCTGAGCTGGGCATTGACCCTGCCGAGCCTAACATCAAGACCAGACTGCGGAATCTGCAGCGCCAGTGGCATCCGGACAAGTCCTCCAACGACACGAGTGCGCGCGCCGTACGGATGCGAGAGCTCCTTGCCGCCTACTGGACGCGGCTGTGTGATTATGCCGAAAGCAGACCAGTGCGCAAAGCCTGCGCTGAATGCACGGCGACCGGCATCTGCTGCGACCTCCACTGCAGCGGTCCGTGCTGCACCCAGCCGTGCGTGCGCCGTCGGCATTTTGCCCTGCTCGTTTACACTGTGGACGGCCAGCTGCGCGAGTACAAGTGCCAGGCGGCCAGCCGCTCGGTGCTCCCGCGTCTGCGTGCTGCCAACTTCGCATCCGTGGCCGCCGTGCTGCCGCCGCACTCGAGCTTTCGTGAAATTCCACTTGCAGCTCCGCCCGACCGCGCACGCGCCAATGGGTGGGGCTGCCGGTTCGACATGCTCATTGACGACGACCTCACTGTTACACTGTGCCAATGATGCTGTTATACTATATCAATAAAATCCGATCGGCATTGTACCATAGCAGACCCCAGCCTAGTTCCATCATAACCAGCGTGCGTCATGCAACGGGTTACACGCCGAAGCGCGGTCGAGTCGCTCGAACTCTTGCAGAGTGCGCTTGACCAGGCGATACGTGAGCGCAACGAAGCGCAGCAAGCGCTTCGTTGCGCCAGCGAAGCGCACTTGCCGGTGCTGGCATCCGGCGATGCCGCTGCCGTCAACGAGCGCGACAAGGCACTCGAGGAGCGCAACCATGCTTTTGCGGCACGCGACACCGCCATTGCCGAGCGCGACTATGCTCTTGCCTGTAAGGTGGCAAGCGAGCAAGCGCTCAACAATGTGACGGGCGCGATGCGTGTTACGATTGGCGAGCGCGACCAGGCTGTTTCGGCGTGCCGCGATGCCGTTTGCGAGCGCGACCAGGCTCTTGCGCACAAGGAGCAGAGCGACAAGGCAGCCGCCGAGATGGAGGCTGCACTTGCCGAGCGAACTCGCGAACTCGCGCTGGCAAAAGACACCGCCGCTGCAAGCGCGTCCGGACTGTCAGAGTGCGAGACAAAGTTGTCGCAGACCGAGGCGCTGGTGGCCGAGCTGCTTGCCATCACAAAGACGCTGGATTCGAGCAGCCGCGTACAGGAGCTGGAAGCCGCTCTGATTCGGGAGCGGCTTATGACATCACGCGCAGAGAAAAAGGCGCAGGAAAAGGACGAGGAGCTTGCCGCCATGCAGTCAAAGACCCGCATGGAACATCACGAGCGGGTGTTAGAGAGCCAGCGACTCGCGGACCTTGTCCGCGAGAGGGATGCCCAGCTTGGCAACGTTCTTGCAAACCACCAGCTCGCGACAGAGCAGCTGCGGAACGAGCTTGCGGCATGCAGCGCCCGCCTGCAGACAGCGGAGGAATCACTGCGTGAATACGCCACGTCGTTGTTGACACGCGAGACGCGCATTGAGTCGCTGTCGAGCGAGCTGGCTTACCTGCAGAACGAGCTGCAGTTTGAGCGCAGGCGCGCGGAATCGCTCTCGGATGAGCTGGCTTGTGCAAAGCAGGCCGCTAACAGCGTCGAGGCGCTGCGAAAGCACAGCGATTACATCACGCTGAAGATGGAGTTTCAGGAGCAGGCCAAGCATCTTTCGGCTGCAGAGGAGCGCTATCAGATGGAAGCCGAGACAGTCAATGATTATATCCATGCTCTACGTCATGCCCTCAAAGGAACGAGCACAAGCCTGTCATGCCTGGTCCTGGCCACGGCGTGTGGAGCGGTGCGCACCGCGTTTGACAAGCTTGGATCGCCGCCTCATGCCAAGGCTGTTGTCAACGAGCTTATGACAAACTTGCATCGCAATGTCTGCACGCTCGCGGAACACGGCAGTGGCGCGGTGGTCGAGACAATCTATGCGACGATCGAGGACACTCCCGCCAGTCTGCTGAGCTTCCCAGGCGATAAGCGTCTCTGCGGGCGGGATGACAACTCGACGCTCAAAGTCGCACAGTCTGTTGCCGCGATCCTGCGCTACGCACTGCTGATGGTCTGCGAAATCCGCGCCAGCACTACCGTCATTCCTCAGCTGGCGACTTTAGTGCCTATATGATTATCAGGAATAAAAGTGTTGACGCTTGTAAAAAATTGAGCGCCCGGGCCGTGAAATCTGTGAGAGCAGACAAAAGCGGACAAGGCGGCATTTTCTTGCCTGCCCATGGAGTCTGCTGCGCTGGGCCATCGCGCCGCTGCTGCGGTTCACTCCAGCGTGCGCGCGGGTCCCGGCGCAGGAAAGGTGCAGTCGATCTTTGCGGAGGCAAGCGAAGGCCGTGCAAACTCGAAGCGCAATCAGCGACGCAGCAGCGCCGGAGAGAAGCACACCATCATTAAGCTGAGCAACATGCGCTTCTTTGTGGACGGTCCTCTTTTTGATGCAGACGGACGCGCGATTGTGCTTGATTCGAACAGCTACACCATGGTCGAGCAAGACCAGGAGCTGATCATCACATCACGAGGCGTGCAGCTGAAAGTCGCCTTCATTCTTCCGCAAGGCGCCCAGCTTCTTGAATGGCGCATCCCAACGCGCGGCCAGCAGAAGAGTCTGCTAGACACGCACGATCGCCTATACTTTATCCTCAACTTCCGCGGCAGATCGGCGCCGGACGTGTCTATCGTATGCCAGATCACACATCATAACTGCATCGTTGCCAGCAGCCACTTTACGGTGCGCTCAACACACATCAAAGAGTCGGCACAGGTTTGTCTGCACTCTTTGTCGCTTCCCTCTCTGACACGGCCATCTTTGTTTATTGCGTGTGCGCAGGAATACACCGAGCCTGACCCTGAGCCGGATCTTGCCTCTGGGCAAGTGGAGTTTGCCGACACCCCGGTAGACAACTATTTCCGCGGCGACGAGACTCGCGCTGTCAACATGCTGCCGGGCCTGAACCTGCCGTCGGCCGACTTTCTCGACCTGATGCTATTCCAGATCACCGGCACAATCACCGCCGAGCAGCAGCGCGAGCTCGACACTTACAACGAGCTGAGTCAGATGCTTGCTGCTGTGATGGGAACGTCGGACTCTGCCATTTGATTGTACAATGTGATGTACATACTAGAATTATATATGCAGATTGCATGTTGTCAATAAAGTGCTGCATGGCAAGCCAGCTTTTCCGGCAATCAGACACCTTGGAGCTGCTGGCAGCGCTCTGGAGGCTTCTGCCTTTTGAAAAAGGCGTCGGCACTTTGCCAAAGCAAAAGAAGCAGTCTACAGTCGCAGACGCTGGCGCGTCTGCGAGCGGCAAAGACAAACTCGGGACAAAGCCGCGTGCTAGCACGGCAGCCAACAGCTCTTTGCCCAAAATGACCACAGTCTACTACGTCTTCAAAGCACCGGGGAATGCTGATACCTGGAACCCTGCTATCCGGGGAAACGGCGGAGTCGCACACCGAATGAGTGGCGTGACGCTTGTCTATGCAAAAAACTACACGGAAATTCCAGACGGCGCAGTTGTGCTGATCTGCCACGTCGAAGGCTCGATGGGACTCACAAGTCTCACGCGTGACTCGTTGTTTGAACGGGCCATGGCTGCCTTGACTGCGCGGGGGTGCGCAACTGTGATACTTGTTTTGCGTCCGCTCGGGAAAGACGTGCAGGTGGATCCCCTTGATTACGGGTCTATCAACGTCGAATTTCTCAAAGACACGCCGGGTGTCGAAGTGCAGTGCTATTTTACCACGCACGAAGTACTGCCCTCGGCATACAACAAAAGCGCCGTTGAAAGGCTGGAAAACATTTTGAAAAGCCGCCAAACGTCCAACGACGGGTCTAAAGATCGACCACCAGGATCTTTCACCGAGATGCACGCAGACTGTCAAAGGGCCATTGTCCATTTGCAGGAGCAGGTTCAGTCACAGTTACAACAACTTGAGACGCAGGACCTCCACTACCGTGCCACCATCAAGGACTTGGAGCAGCAGCTGGTACTTCAGAGCAAGGAGCTCGAGGCACAGACAAACGAGGTGCGGCGCCTTGAGCTCGCCCTCAAGGCCGCAAAGACGCCATCATCCAACCCGCAGGGAAGCCAGCTACAGAATGACATTCGTCTTTTGCGCGAGCTTCTTTCCAACACTGGCAGTGCCGACCCGGTATTTTATCTCTTTGGATCTGAGGGAACCGCACAAAAGTGGAAGAGGCCCGTCGAGAACATCCTGAAGGAACTCGCGGCCTTTGATAACCGGCCGACGCGATACACACAAAGTCCAGCCGCGATACCGGAAAACTCGATTGTGCTGTTCTGCCACGTTGCTGCCAGTCAAGGCCTCTACCCTCAGATGTCACCGGATTTTCAAGAGCTTCTCAAAAGTGTGCGCGCAAAAACGCCAAAAGTTGTCTTGCTTGGCCTTCGGACAGGCGGTGCAGCAAACACCGCTCCACTGAGCCTGGGCGAAAACGACACTCGTCCTGCCGTCTTTAAAGGCCTTGTATACATCGAGGTACTTTTCGACACTCGAGGACAGTCGCCGACAATATCGCAATATGCCGGGCCATCCATTGAAGTATTGCAGGACCAGATCGATGCATGGTCCAAGGCATCCGCGCAGGTAAGCGGTTCTTGCGTGTTTGCAGTAATTTATTAACATTGACTTAAATATCAACAGAAGACGAACGCTGGTACTGTCGACAAGGTGCAGGCGGGTCCGCTGGGCTTTGTCATTGACTTTCTCCGAAGCCACCAGATCTTGCAGTAGATGCTGCTTTGTTTAATTATATCTAATAACACAGTTGCTGTGTATATGGAAAGCGCGTGCGTGTAAGTATGCCTCATGGCAAGTCAGCTTTTCCGGCAATCAAACACCTTGGAGCTGCTGGCAACACTCTGGGGTGCCGTCGCGATGCCGCCCGTCAAAGACGCGCCGTCGATTCGTCGCAAGAAAAAGGGAGACGATCAGTACGAGGAGCTCTCTGTCGCCGTTTTGATCAGGACGCTGAAAGAGCGAGACAAGACTATCAACGAGCTAGCCGTTCGCCTAGACGCTCGGGCAGAGGAAAGCGCAAAACTTCAAGAAAAGGTAAACAAGCTTGAGCTGTACAGAGCCGAGAAAGAGCAGAAGCGAGACCCCAAAGTCAACCCGCCGCCGCCAAAGAGAGAAACTGCATTGCAAAAAGCCACTCTTGATGAATTGGCCGACAGAAGGCTGGAGGCCGTCAAGGCTGAGCTCGAAACGACAAAAAGGGCAGTTGCGTTTCATCAAGCCGAGATTGCTCAGCTGAGCAAACAGCTGGCCGAGTCGCGATCAAAAGAATCGCACCCGTCAGATCACGGCACTGTCGATGAAAAGCTGCTAAAAGAAAAGGAGCGTCTTTCCGCGCTACTACAAACCGAGAAAGGCATCAGCCAAGGGCTGCGCGAGGAGGTTGCACAGCTCAAGGGAAAGCTGGCTCTTTTCCAAACATCTGCAAAAGGAAATGCGCCGACAATCCCTGGCAAGCCACATAGCTACGTCTCTGAGAATGATGCTCGTATCCTCGAGATTGTCAAGGGGTTTGACGCGAGTATGGCGGGCCTTCTTCTCAAAGACGGCATTGACCCCAAGGGCGTGCAGAACGACGAGCTTACGGCGACGTTGATCAACCGATTTGGCGCAACGGCCTGCGACCAATTTGTGCAAGAGGTCTATCCCTTGATAAACGAGAAAGCCGAAGGACGATTTGCCTTTTTCCTTTTTCAAACAGGGCTGAGATTAATTCCAAACACGTGGTCATAGGACAAGACATGCTGTTGATTATAGTAATTACATTACGCGCAAAAATGGTAGTAACTATCCGATGTCGGCAGTAACGGTGAAATAACCACGTGTACGGTGCGCTTGTAAAGTGACATAATTTCAACCAGTCCTACTCTACCTCCTCGGGAACAACCGTTTCGGCGGCTGCCTGCTGGGGCACGCTTGCACCCACGCGCATCTCGGCACCCAGGATCGCGGCTGTCAGCACGATGGCGGCGACAAGCTCGTGTGTAAGGAGCACGACAGCAAGCACAAACAGAAACGTCCCAATCGTGCGGCGCATCATGGCGTGCTGTATTGGGTTCACATGTCTCATATTATGTCTATTTGGTCTTTTTGGGCTTTGGCGCAGGCTTTGGGACGGGAGCTGGCTGCGGCACGGTCGACTCCATCCCCTCGGGAAAGTAGCGGCGGACGATGCGGTCTGGAAACGCCTCACTCATGGCGGTGGCTGTGACGTTTGTATTTATGTCATTCAACCTCAAATTTCATTCTACCACAACAGGGGCCAGGGTCACGCGCGAAGAGCGTGCCGCCGCCGCTGCCGAAAAATTCTTGCAGCGTGCCTGACGTCGCTCCCCCTTGATGCGCAGCCGTGGCTCCGTTGCCATTCGAGCCGTCGCAACATTGCTGCGCCGTGGCGGCACCGTTGCAGTTGGGTCTGCAGACGTCGCGCCGTCGCCGAAAGGCGGAGCGTCTGCACAGTGCGTCTCGCTGACCGTGTCTCCATCATCGTCGACAATCACGCATTCGGCCGTGGGAATCGGGATCGAGCGCTCGTAGATCTGGTCAAACATGTGCAGCATGCGCTCGTCCCGCTCCTCGCGCTTCTCCTCCGCAGCGCGCAGCTGCTCGTCAAGCGTGTAGGTCCGCGACGCCGAGTCGATCAGGCACGCTGTCGTAAACGGCAGAAGACTCCGCAGGTTGTGCTGGGCCAGCAGCAGGTCGCGCGCCCACTGCTCGGCGTCCTCCTGCGTCGGCACCGCTGCCCTCGTCAAGTCCAGGTAGCGCGCGAGCCACTTGCGCGTCTTGTCAACGGGCGACCGCTTCATTGATTGATTGTTTCAGACGTAGGAAACTGGCCTTGACCGGGCCACCTCTGTTTTTTGTCTATTCGCGCGATTGGGCGCTCAATTTTGGGTGCGAGTCAACAAAATCAGACTTTTTTATTTCATTTGGGCCAATCAAGCGTGTATATATGACGGAAAGCCAGGATCAGCAACACTTTGGGCATTTGTGCGACCAGACATTTACGCAGTACCAGAAACTGCCCGGCTTGTGCAGGAGATGAATTAGAAGATTTCTTTGGACTGTCGGAAGGAGAGCGACACGTTTATTTCATTTGGGCAAAAAGGGGAGACTGCTTTAAAAATAACACAAGGCGGCCACTCACAGAGACGCAAAAAGCTTGCGGTTTGGCAAAATGTAGTCCTGGGAGGTGGTTGATGGCAGCGCGCCCAAATCCCAGCAAAAGATGGCGGTCATGGGATCCATCGGACTGTAGGGCATGATGGCATCAATGTCTGCAGGAAGCCCGAGCTGCAGCCGCTGCTCCAGCGTGTCGTCGTCAAACGCCATCTCTTGGAGCAGTCTAAAGAGGATCTTGGCGCCGTTCCGCTTCATGACAGAGTGGATGCCCCGCACACGCAGTACGTTGCTTTCCGGCCGGCTGGTCACGCAAGACATGCGTTCGTGATACCAGCCCACAGCTGCAAGCGGATAGTCCGGAGGCAGCATCTGCCCGTGAACTCCCCGCGTGTGCCATCTGCACGCTTGAAATGCGCTGTTGCCCTGTTGGCTGAGATCCTTGCTTTCCTCCGGCTTGGTACTTAAGAGCACACACATTGGGTAGGCCATGAAGCCGCGACTGCAACAACAGAGGGTTAGTGCATCACTTTCCAGAGCGCCTCGGTTTCTTACTCGTTCATCATGCGAAAGCTGCTGCCGTGGTCATCGTAGGTCCAGCCGTAGCAGCGCTTGGCCAACTTCAGGTACTCTGCATTCGACAAGAACTTGAGGTAGAAGTGCTTGTGGGCACCCTCCTGGTCAAGCTCAAATTGGTTGCCGTAGTACTCGTTGTTGCGGATCGCGCGCGGCGGCCGCCCCGAAAGCACGTAGCCGGCCCGCTCGTTCTTCCTGGCCACAATGGCGCCTTTGAGACGGTGCACCACAACGTAGACCAGAAAAAAGAAAAAGGCGCGGCTCGGGTAGAATCCGCCATCCTTGGGCTCAAAGTCGTCGTTGTAGACGTTGTCCACAAGGTCGTAGATGCCCGACGGCAAGCGCTCCAGCTTGGCGCTGAAAAACTGGCCCTCAGCTGGCCAAAAGCCGACTCGAAGAGTTTCCGCGGTCAGCGTGTATGCCAACTGCACCTAAAAGGTAACTTTCTTTAGGAAATCACACTGCCTTGCTTCCTTTCTCACCGGTCCGTGGCCGCAGTGCACGCCAAGACTGTTCACGTCAAGCCGCATTTCAAAGACTTTGTCGCTATTGACCGCGATTTGCTCGCCATCGCACTGTCGCTTTGCGCTTGGCTCGCTGTCCGCCATTCCGACTGCGTAAATGGACGGCTCGATTTGTCACTTGTTTTTATCGGTTAAAGCCGGTGGGCGCTCGATTTAGATCGCTGTGTACTAATTTTTTGTAATGTCGTTTTATTTGCATTGAAATTCTACGTATGATAAACCGCGTCAGAGGCGTTCCCCGCGAATGCGCCGGGCCAGCTGAATGTCCTTGGGCATGATGGTAACGCGCTTGGCGTGGATGGCGCACATGTTCGTGTCCTCAAAGAGCCCGACCAAATAAGCCTCGGCCGCCTCCTGATAATGCATCACATGCATGTCAGCTTTGATTTGGCGTTACAATTGACCAACCTGAAGCGCGCCCACGGCCGCGCTCTGGAAGCGCAGGTCCGTCTTGAAGTCCTGTGCAATCTCGCGCACCAGGCGCTGAAACGGCAGCTTGCGGATCAGCAGCTCCGTGCTCTTCTGGTAGCGGCGGATCTCCCTGAGCGCCTGCGTGCCCGGGCGGAACCGGTGCGGCTTCTTCATACCGCCGTTGGCCGGCACGCTCTTGCCGCTGGCCTTGGTGGCCAGCTGCTTGCGGGGCGCCTTGCCGCCGGTCGACTTGCGCGCAGTCTGCTTCGTGCGAGCCATTTCTGGACAAGGCGGTGGGTGTTTGTGTGCTTTCTAGCAAAAACCACATTTTTTGTCCGGCAAGGCAGCTCGGGCGCCCAATTTATACTCGGTCCAAACGCATGTGCGCGTAAATCGAGCGCCCATCCGACTTGCGGACCAAATTTGGCGTGTGCTGCCAGGGGGGAACACAAACAC
>JACCDR010567305.1_pt1 | contig 12558 bp, 21 predicted proteins | sample 7446431 | NCBI WGS metagenome assembly JACCDR01 (sample SAMN15323443, study PRJNA562643) | freshwater metagenome | isolation source: river surface water | place: USA:Blue River Watershed | collected 2017-08-17
GCGTTAGATGGCAGCCTCACGCCTGCGCCAGTGCGTGCGAGCGTGGCACCTTGAAGCCGGCAGCCTTGGCATGCCCGCCGCCGCCGTACTGCTTGGCCACCTCGGACACGTCTGCTCCATCTTCGGTGGCGCGCAGGCCGAACACGCGGCCCTCAGCCGTGTCCCAGTAGCAGGCCGCAAAAGGCTCGCCCTGCGCCATCTCGTGCGCGGCATCGCTCACCAACGTGTAGGGCAGGCTCGCCACCGGCACGTCGTGACCGCCGATGACCATGCGCCGCTTGCACACGCCAACCAGCTCGGCAACGTCCTTGTGGTGCTTGCGCTCGATGGCGGCGCCGGCCGCGGTCATCTTCAGCAGTTCCACCTGGTCGGCGCTCATCAGCCGGTCCCACTGTTCGAAGGTGTACTCGTGCGAGAACACGAACGCCTGGATCTCGCGCGTGCCGGGCAGCTTGAAGCGCCACAGGTCGCGGTCTTCAACGTGGCCCAGCAGCAGGGGGCGGTCCTCGCCTGGGAACAGGTAGTCCCAGGCCAACGTGGCGCCGCTGCGGCTCAGATCGCAGAACCATCCGAAACGGTCGCCCATGCCGTTGCCGTTCGTCGCCACCTCCTGCTCCTTCAGTGGGCGCAGGTCGTCAATCGCAGTCTTGTGGTGGTCGATCAGCGTCACGCTGTTGGCCTGCTCCAGCATGCGCGCAACCACGGGCGCCTTGTAGCTGAAGTCCACCAAGTACACATCGCGCCCAGCCACGTCGGGCGGGTCTTGCTGGTACACGCCAGCCACGTAGTCGGCGCCAGTGCCGTACTTGCGCCAGAAGCACCACGCGGCACTGAAGCCGTCTGCGCAGTTGCCGTGGTAGATCACGAGGGGTCGCATGCCATATTCCTTTCGGTTTTCAAACAGCCATCTAACATCACATTCGACCGGACGCGCGACAGGTTAGCGCGCTCCGGGGCCTTGGTCACGCGCGCCGGTCAATGCGGCGTTAGGCGTGTTCGGGTTCGCCAGCAGGTTTTCCCCGCAGAACGGGCAGAACCTGAAGCTCATGGTCCCCTTCTCGTTCTTCCAGCGTTCGAGCCCGGTCTTCTTGTTCGCGTGGCCTGCGCCAAACTTGATCGGCATGTACGGGCGCAGCGTCATGGTGTTGCCGACGATGGCAAAGCCGTAGCCCTCCAGTGTGGCGCTGTGCCCCGTGGCGTCCGGGTGCTTCGCCTTCATGCGCTCCACCAGTTGCGCTTCAATCTCGGTCTTGCAGTTGCACATGGGTGCATCCTTTCGTGCCTTCGTTCACCACACGCCTAACCCCTCCCTCAACCGGAGAGCCAACGGCCTGCGGTGTGGTGTTGCTATCAGTGCTCATGTTGGCTCCCGGTTAGGTCGAACGTTAGGCGTCAGGCTGTTCATCGGTGCTGAAGCTGTAGCTGACCCGCGTGCTCACAGTGAAATCGCCGTCGCAGTGCGGGCAGCACACCTCGTGCTCGCCTTCTTCGTACAGCTTCCACCAGTCGTTTTCGCTCACGTCGCACACTTCTCCGCAGTGCGGGCACTTCGGGCTGTCAGCGCCCCAGTAGCCGTCCGGCATGTGGCGGTCCACTTCCTTGGCGCGCTTCAGGGCTGCATAGGGTTCTGTGCTCATCGTTACCTCGCTTCTGTTGCGTCTGCACCCAGCCTAACTGTCACTCAACCGGACCTTGGCCGGCGTGCCTTCTTCGGCGCTCTCTGCAGGGCTGCGGCCAAGGCCGGTTAGCTCTGCGTTAGGCGTCAGTTCCACAGCCGCGAACCGTGACAATCGTCCTTGTCGCCGCCGCAGTGGCACATCGTTTCCGCTTGCTCTGGAGTCTCGGCCCCGCACTCCATGCAAGGCGGCACCTTGCGGCGCTCCACGTCGCGGTCAATCTCGATCTTCAGCGCCACAAGGTCGCGCAGAGGCACGCGAAGCTCTGCCGGCACGCTGCACGCATGACGCCTAACCAGGCAGTCAACCGGAGAGCCAGCGGCCTCCGTCGTCGTCACTTCATCAGCCATTGCGCTGTCTCCCGGTTACCGCCACGTTACAGCCCGCCCAGATGCCCCATCAGCGCGCCCTTGATCTCTGCTCGCTGGCTTTCTCGGTACAGATACGCCATCTTCCGGCGCTCGGCGTGCTCAACACCGATGGATGCCAAGAAGCCGGCGCTGACGGTGAAGCCGAGCCATTCGCAGATGGCGCCGAGGTTCAGCGTTGCGGGCTCGGGCGGAAGATCGACTTCGGGGCCGTTGGCGGCTTCGATCTCTGCGTCGGTCTGGTCGCGCGGCTCGCCAGTGGTGTTGGTTGGCTCGCCCAAGTCGTCTTCCCATGCGGGGCCCTTGTCGCCCTCTGGCGTGGCCACCAGGTCAAAGGCCGGCACCGTAGATGCCGCGATGCGCGCCGACTCGGCGGCCAGTTTCTCCAGCCGCTCCGACTCCGCGCGCTGGGCCGCCAGTTCGTCAGCCTGCCGCTTGATCTCGGCCTCCTGCGCGTCCAGCACCCGCTGCCGCTCGGCTTGCTCGGCTGCTACTCGTGCGTTCTCGATGCGCTGCGCTTCCAGGCGGGCGGCTTCTGCTTCGCGCTGCAGGGCCTGCGCGTGCAGGTTCTCCATCACGTCCAGCACCTCGGCCTTGCGGGCTTCGGCGCGGGCCTTGAACTCGGCCCAGTCGTCACCGATGGGCGCCTGCGCCAGCATGTTGATGCCGGTGCGGATGCGCTCGGCCGTGATGCCCGCGATCTTGCAACGCTCGATCCACACCGACAGGCCGGCAAGGCGCTGCTCCAAGGCCGACACGCGCTCGCGCTCGATGCGGTCGCGCTCGGCCTTCTCTGCTGCCTTGCGGGTTTCCTCGGCCGTGATCTGGCCGTCAATCGCGGCCTCGATGTCTTGCGTGATGGCGATCACCTCGTCGCCCCGGGCGTCGATGGTCTTCTTCAGGTCGTTGGCTTCGTCTTTCACGCGCTTGACCAGTCGCTGCACAGCGTAGCGGCCCTCGTCGCGCAGCACCAGGCGCGCGGCCTTGGCCTCGGCCATGCCCTTGGTGGTGGTCCCGTCGTAGGCCACGTCCTTGTAGCGAGCGGCCAGGGTGCGCATGTGCGCCTCGATGGGCGCGAAGCTGGCCAGCGCAGTTTCCTTCAGCGTGGCGGGCAGCGGGGTGGCGGGCTTCGGAGGCGCGATCTCGCGCAGGGTCAGGGTGTCTTCCATGGTGGTCCTCAGAACGTCGGTTCAGTCAGGTCGACCGTCGTCGCGGCCGGGGTGGGTTCGATCTCGCGGGCCGGTGCGTCGACCACCTCGGGGTGCAGCCGGCGGCGCAGCTTGGCGCGCAACTGCTCCACCAGTCGGTCGAAGGCCAGCAGGTCGGCTTCCAGCGCGTCGATCTCGTTGTCGTCTCGCTCGATGCGGATGACGTGCAACACCTTCAGGTCGGGGCACCACAAGGTCAGATCCACCCACTGGCGGCGCAGCAGCCACATGGCGAACACGCACTGGTCGCGGTAGTCGCTGATGTCTTCATCGACCATGGCCTTGAACAGCGTGGCGCTGCTGACCATGGTCTTGCATTCCCAGACACCATCGCTGCCGATCAGGCCGTCAACCGAACAGCCGAACTTGCCGTCGGTCGTGTGGGCGAACCCGACTTCTTCGACAAACTGGCCGGTTTCGGCTTCGTAGGTCAGGCGCGCAACAGGTTCCTCCTGCGTGCCCAGCCGCATGGCCGCGTTGACGTAGGTTTCGGGGGCAGTGCCGCCTTCACGCTCGCGGGCAAGGTCGTAGGCGTAGCCCAGGCACTTCTCGGTCAGTTCGCCGTTCTTCTTGCGGTCGCGGGCATCCTTGGCGCGTGACCCGGTGATGGCGCCGCGGCGGGCCGCTTTCCATCCGTCCGTGCCCTGCAGCTCGGTGTTGTAGACGATGGTCACGCGGTCGCTCCTTCCTTGAGCTTGGCGCGGTGGGCAATCACGGCGGCCTTGAACTTGGCTTGCAGCTTCACATCGCCTAGTCGCTTGGTGTTGTTGACGTAGTGCAGCCGCGCGTCTTCGTCGGTCAGCTTCTCCGCCAAGTCGTCCAGCAGTGCTATCAGCACCTGCTGGGCCTCGTCGCCCTGGCCATCATCATCGTCACCAGCGCCAGCGCCGTCGTCATCGACATCGCGCGCAGCCGTGCCGGTGATGCCCAGCAGGGTGTAGCGCTGCAGGTAGGTGACAGCGCTGGCCACCTGCTGCAGCTTGTTCTTCTTGCCGCTGTCGTCGGGCGCCGACTCCATGGTCAGCGACTCGCAATGACCGGACCGATGCGTGACGATGCAGGTCACGGTTACCTTGCCGGGCTCCTGCTTCACATCCCAGCGATGGCTGAACCCGTGGCGGGCCAGCGCCGGCACCACGACGGCCACCACCTCGGACAGTTCCGCGTGCTTGAAGCCCACAAAGTCGCCTTCGCGGGTCTTGTAGCCCACTTCCTTGCGCTTGAAGATCTCGAGCGGCTCGCTCTTGAACGCGGCCATGTCGTCGACGTAGGCCTTGCGCGCCTCGTTGGCGTCGTGCCGCTCTTGCAGGGCCATCAGGCGCTCCAACAAGTCCATGTTGGCGCCACGCTCCATGGCGATGCGCAGCAGTTCGGCCGGCGTCGTGCCACCGCCAGCCATGAGCACGCCTTGGGGCCGCGCAACGATGCCGCCGGCTTGTGCTTGCTGTGCGGCACCTTGCGGCATCTGGTCGATCACTTCAGTGGTTTGGTTCATGTTGTCTCTCAGGGCTTGTAGAACGCAGCCACCCACACTGCGCGCAGGTAGCGCTTGATGCGCGTCCAGCGGCTGACGGTGCGGGCCTGCGGCTCGTCGTGGCCGAACTCGCTGACGGCGCTGGCCGCCTCGAGGCGCATCGACGTGGTGTCGAAGGTGCTCACGAAGTCGTCGTGCTTCAGGCGCTTGGTGTCGACGCGGTGCAGTGCAGCCATGACGGCGTTGTCTCCCCAGGTTGCGCGCACGTCGGCAAAGGCATCAGCCAGACTGCGCGGATAGGTTCTGCAGGTCGGGTAGCTCACAGCCACACCACCACGAACAGGTTGATGACAGCCACGAAGGCGCCGATGGCGATCAGGCATCCCTCGGTGTCGATGGGCTGGAGGTCCAGCTTGTCGGCCTTCATTCGCCGGGCCTCCGGCCAATCAGGCTTGCGGCGCCGAACACCATCGCCACAGCAACGCTGATGGCGACCCAGCCAACCGTGATGGCGGCAACAGTGAGGAAGCTCATTGCTTGTCTCCCAGGAGTTTCGATTCCAGCCACATGGCCAGCAGAGCAAAGCCCAACCCGAACAGCAGGCCGCCAATGAATGCAGCGGCTACGCCGTCAGGCACGCAGTTCATGCCATCTCCTCGGCGCGGGCCATGAACAAGCCGCTGTAGTACGCATCAAGCTGTTCGCGCTGCTGCTTCTTGCGCGCGACGGTGATCAAGTCCCACCACTGATCCATGGCCAGCAGCCGCAGCACGTCGTCGGCATGGCTCCATCGGCCGTGGATGTAGACCCGCATGAGCGTCATCGACTCGGGATCGTGCTCATCGTCCGGCGGGTCGATCTTCCACTCGGTCAGCACGCTGGAGGCGCCAAGCGGCATCCACTCGTGAATGCAGCCGGCCGGCGGCTTTTGGTCGTCACCGCGGATCTCGGCCACTTCAGCGCACAGGTCACGGATGCTGCGCTCGTGCGCCGCAGCAACCATGTGCTGGGCCGTGTAGCCCTGCACCGTGTGCGCAGCCACGTTGGCCGTGATCATGGTTGCGGCGCGGTATGCGGCGTCCATGGCTCACCACACAACGCAGGGGCAGCACATCAGAGCCCAGCCGATGTCGGCGGCATCCCAAAGCAGCAGTTCAAGCATCGCGTCTCCTGGCCCCGGCGTTTGCCGTTGTCTTGGGCTTGAGGCGCATCGTAGCAATACGTTGCTAGTCGTGCAAGCAGTTTTTTGCTATGCAGCCGCAACAAAAAGCCCGCTCTTGGCGGGCCGTCGTTGGCGCCGTGCGGTCAGCAGGGGCTCAGGGGGCAAAGTCCTCGAACCATGATGCTCACCTGCGCGCCGTTCTTCTCGTACACGCACACCCGTTCGTTGGCGCTGATCTGTCTATCGCTGACCAGCCGCCAGCCCACTGAATCGCACTGGGCCATGGCGCTGGAGGCCATGCACCAGGCCAAGACACACGCAAGAACACGCTTCATTCTTCTCTCCCGTTTGGCCCGGGGGCGCCGGGCGCGCATCGAAAGACCCCCCAGTCCCTGCGGATTGACTCCACTGATCCGCGGGGGCCATCACCTCGATTACTGATAACCACACGCCTTCGGTTACAGATCATGTACACATCGGCCGTCATGCCGCGCGCCGGGGCTGTTTTTGACCTGAAGCGGCAGGTTGTGGCGAAAGCAACGGCAGGCCGAAGTTGGCTCGAAGCATGTTCTCTAGGCGCTGAACCTCGGCACGCGGCGCTTGGGCAAGTTCTTGTAGAAGCGGGACGCTCAGACCAACTGCCGTTGCGGCGCTGGCCTGCGGCTGCAGCAGTTGCCAAAGCTCAACGCCTAGCGCGTCGGCCAGCCTTTGCACCTCGGACAACTTGGCAGACGGCTCCTTGCCTGACTTGCCGGCCGCCCGACGATCCGGGTTCAAGTAGAGACTGACCGTGGTTTGGCCCATGCCAGCTTTGGCAGCCAGCGCCATCTGGGTTAGTTCACGCTCACGCATCAGCCGGGCCAAGTTGTCGGCCAGCACTTGATTGATGGGCGCAGCCTCAAGTGGCTTGGAGTCGCTCATCACTTGATGGTGTCCGAGCCTAATAGCAAAGGGCTGCTTGCGCGACAAGCAATGTTTTGCTAGGCTTGAGACATGGACACCTCTCTTGACACTGCTGTGCGCGTGGCGCTTGTTCGCCGAAAGGGCGACTGGCAGGCCATCGCTGATGAGTCTGGCGTCAGCTATTCGTGGCTGTCGAAGTTCGTCAACGGGCACATTGACAACCCGGGGTATGGAACTCTGAAGAAGCTCCATGCCTATCTGCAGGAAAGCGGCGACAAGAGGGTCGCCGCGTGAACAGTCTCCTCCCTGTCGGCCCGTGGCCGGCTTTGCCTTCCGGCTGCGGTTGCGAACTGCAGGTGGTGCCGGGCACCACCCCGGAAGGCGTTTTTCATCCCTTGAGTTCCTGCGCCCGCCGCAGGTACTCGCTGACCAGCGCTGCCCTGATGCGGTCCAGCATCAGACGCATGGCTTGAGCGGCCCACTCGGCGTTGTCCATGTTTGACGACTCCACGTTGTTCAGCCGGCCGACTTCGACCGTGCTCGGCGGCAAGCAGTCGAGCACGCTGAAGACCAGCGTGTCGGACGAGGTTCATGAGCGGTTCCAGGCCTACGCCCGAGAGCGCGGCTACCAGTCCGACAGCGACTGCCTGCGGGAACTGATCTTGGTCGCGTTGTTCGGTGTCGAGGCATTGGCGGATCTTCATCGCCGCCGCATCGAGTCACTGGCCCAGAACCGTCCCGTGACTGGACAGGAGGTCATCAGTTGAGTCGACGCGCCCTGGTCATTCCGCTGGTGCCCGTGGCGCCGCCGTGCTTCCCCGACAGGCTGACCTGGGTGGAGTTTGTGGTGTCGGCTGACGAGTCGGTGGCTCGAGGTGATCGCGGCCCGATCGACCTGCGCAAGCCCGAGCCTCGGTTCAACCATCAGTGGAACTTCTGCGCCGACTGCCTGGCCCTGCACGCACTGGCCATGGTGGCGCAGGGCCGTTGCAACCCGCAGCACCTGCAGCAACTGCAGGCGAAAGAGGAGCCGATCAAATGCTGACCGTCGCGTTGCAAGTGGCAGATGGAAAGGCGGACAAGCGTCGCGCCTCACAGGCCAAATACCGAGAAACGCATCGTGCCGAAATTGCTGCTAAAGCAAAGGCCAAAAGGGCTGCAAATCGACAGAACGTGCTTGCTCGCGCCTCAGAGATAAGTCGCCAACGCAAGGAAGAAAAGATTGCTATGGCACTGGCATTTCATGCAATCTCTAAGGTAGCAAGAGAGTCATTCATCGGCTCAAACGATCGTGCCGCGATGGACGCGGAGACGCTTCGATCACTTTTTGAATACGACCACTTGACTGGGCTGTTCATTCGCCGAGTCCGAACAGCGCGCTGCACAAGGGTTGGAGACGTGGTTGGCAGGCCGAATGGAAGTGGTCGATACATTCAAATCAAGATCAAAGAAAAGCACTACATGGCTCACCGCATGGCGTGGCTTTACGTATATGGGTCACTGCCAGATGGCGAGATTGACCATATCAACGGCATCAAGGACGACAACAGAATTTGCAATCTTCGAGTCGTTTCAAGGGCGGTCAACCAGCAGAACCTGCGCCGGGCCAATGTGACAAACGGCTCTAAGTTTCTTGGCGTGTCGTATTTCAAGGCACGCAACAAGTGGAAAAGCAAAATTGTTCTTGGTGGCGTAGCAATTCATCTAGGGTATTTTGATTCACCCGAAGAAGCTCACCAAGCATATTTGGCCGCAAAGCGGGACGTTCATGAAGGCTGCACGCTATGAGGCCAGCACTGGACGAAAAGCAGATTGCTCGAATGTCGTTTCGCATCGCACTGTTTATGCGAAGGGGCGAATCTTCTGCGAGGGCAGAGGCTCTTGCCGACTTGGCCGCTGACCGCGACTACGAGCGTGATGACCGCCGAATCTGTCTTGAATGCTCCAACTTCCAGCGCTCGCGCACCTGCGCGCTGCGCCTTCCCACCTCGCCGCTGCAGTTGATCCGCTGCCACGGCTTCACATGGTCCAAGCCCGCATGACAACGACTGAACTCAAGCTCGACCAGATCCGTCTGGACGGCGACACCCAATCCCGCGTGGCCATCAATCAGGAAGTGGTGGCCGAGTACGCCGAAACCCTGAGTGAAGGTGTGACGATGCCGCCGGTGACGGTGTTCTTCGACGGCACCGACCACTGGCTGGCCGACGGGTTCCACCGTGTGCTGGCCAATCGTCAGATCGGCGCCGTGTCCATTGAAGCCGCGGTGATGACCGGCACGGCGCGCGATGCGCAGATGTACGCGCACTCGGCCAACCGCAGCCACGGCCTGCGCCGCACCAACGAGGACAAGCGCAAGGCCGTGCAGGGCATGCTGGCGCTCAAGCCCGACTGGAGCGACCGCGCCATCGGCCGGCACGTCGGCGTGACCCACACGATGGTGGCCGAGATGCGCAACCCGCAGGCGCAGGAGCGCCGCCAGGCTGCACGCACGAAGGCCGCCGAGGTGGTGCCGGGCACCAGTCCCGACGCAACCAATTCCGCCCAAGTGGTGCCGGGCACCACCCTGCCGGCCGCCGAGCCGCCGGCCAAGAAGGCAGCGCGCGAGCCTGGGCCTGTCACCTCACGTATCGAAGCACCTGCGCCCGACGACTCGCGCATGTCCTACGACGAGGCCATCGCCGAGGTGGAGCGCACCGAGAAGGAAGCGGCAGGCTTGCGGGCGGATCTGGCCGCGCTGGCAGCCGACGACCTGAAGGCCGAGGTACTGAAGTGGAAGCGCGCCTATGACCACGCCCAGCGCACGGCCGACGAGAAGATGGCCAACGCGGCCCGGCTCGAGCGCGAGTTGCAGCAGTCGCACAACCGCATGTTGCGCATCGGCAAGCTGTTCGGTGAGCGCGACGCGATGAAGATCCCGGCGCTGGTCGAGGCGTTCTACCGGCAGCACGCGAAGGTGGCCGCGTGAGCGAAGACCTGTTTCCGGTGCAGCCGCTGGCCGCCGCGGCGGTCGAGTCGATTGCCGGCGGGCTGACGATTGACCTGCGGCCGTACCAGCTGGAAGCGGTCGAGGCTGCGCGCCAGGCCATTCGGGAAGGTGCCCGCAACATCCTGATCTGCGCGCCGACCGGCGCCGGCAAGACGGTGATCGGCTCGTACCTGATCAACGAGGCGCGGCTGAAGGGCCGGCGCGCGCTGTTCGTGGTGGACCGGCTGTCGCTGATTGACCAGACCAGCGCCACCTTCGACCGCTACGGGGTTGACCACGGGATCATCCAGGCCGACCACTGGCGCAGCCACATGCACCTGCCGGTGCAGATCTGCAGCCAGCAGACGCTGGCCCGGCGCCGCTGGCCGGATTGCAACTTGATTGTGGTCGACGAGGCGCACACGGTGACGACCACGGTGCGCCAGCGCATCGAGCCGCGCGACACGGTGGCGATCGGCCTGACCGCAACGCCGTTCACCAAGGCGCTGGGCAAGCTGTACGACCGGGTGATCAACGTCACCACCACCAATCGCCTGATCGCCGACGGGTTCCTGTCGCCTTACCGCGTGTTTGCCTGCGTCGAGCCCGACATGGAAGGCGTCAAGGTGGTGGCCGGCGAGTGGGAGGAGAAGGAAGCCTCCAAGCGCGCGCTGCAGGTGGTGGGCGACGTGGTGGCCGAGTACCTGAAGCACGGCCAGGGCCGCAAGTTCATTTGCTCGGCCGTGGACACCACGCACGTCGATGAACTGCAACGCCAGTTCTTGGCCGCTGGCATCAACGTGGCCACATACACGTACAAGAATGCCGACGACGACCGCCGCGACACGGTGGCCGAGTACCGCAAGCACGACAGCGCCATCCGTGGGCTGATCACGGTGACGGCAGCCAGCAAGGGCTTCGACGTGGCTGACATCGGCTGCGTGATCATGGCCCGGCCGTTGCGCAAGTCGCTGGCCGAGCATGTTCAGTTCATGGGGCGTGGCGTGCGCATTGCCCCGGGCAAGACCGATTGCATCGTGCTGGATCACAGCGGCAACTGCGAGCGGTTCTGGGAGGACATGCAGGAGTTTTTTGAAGTCGGCTGCTTGGAGTTGGACGACGGGTCCAAGAAGCCGAAGGAGAAGCCGAAGAAGGAGGAAGCAGCGGCCATCAAGTGCCCATCCTGCGGCCACCTGCACAAGCCCATGCCGCACTGCCCCAGCTGCGGCCATGTCTACCCGAAGAAGAAGGCCGTTGAGCATGTGCCCGGCACGCTGAAGGAACTGCTGGCCGGCGCCGGTAAGTACCAGTCGACGCTGGACGCCCAGCTGTTTCCTCAAGTCGCGGCCTACGCGCTTGAACGTCGTCAAGGTGACGATGCTCGTCGGATGGCCCAAGCCATCTACAAGGGAATGACTGGTGAGTTTGCTCGCATTTCATGGGATCAGGTCAAACCAATTGATCCGACGCCCGATGTGCGCAAGCGCATCAAGCACGAACAAATTCGTTTCAGCAAGGGAACGGCTCGTGCTCCGAAGCCAATTGTTCGGCGCATGCCTGAGAACTGGGGGGAGAAGCGCGCATGACGAAGGGCTCTCCGATCTGCCGCAAGGCCATCGAACTGATGAAGCTGCTGCGCGCCGGCTGGATGTCGGAGCGCGAGGCCAGCACCGAACTGCTGTGGTCGCGCCACACCATGCGCGCCTGGTTGCGTGACTGGGTGGCGAGCGGGTTGCTGGTGGCGCGCATCCGCAAGGTGGGCGACAGCCACCGCGGGCCGGCTCCTGTCGAGTACGCGCTGGCCAAGGAATGGGGAGGTCAGGCGCAATGAGCATGAGCTTTGAACAAGCCATGCGCTTGGCCGGCTTGCTGCCCCGCGAAGTGACAGCCGATGGCCGCATTCGGCGTTGCGCCACCAAGTCGCATCCGCACCGTCGCAACGGCTGGTATCTGCTGCATCTGGACGGCCGGCGTGGCGTGTGGGGCGACAACGCCATTGCACCTCGCCAAGCCACAGGGCATTGGACCAACGAGGAAACGACCAATCGCCAGCCGACGGCCGAGGAGTTGGAGCGACAGCGCCGCGAGAAAGAGAAGCAGCGCGCCTATCGCATCCAGGCCATTCGCAGCGCTCGGGCGTTCTGGAACCGGGCCCGGCCGCTGAGCAGGCCGCACGCCTATTTGGAGCGCAAGGGCCTGAGTCCGTTCGGCTGCGCCGGCCTGCGCCAGCACGACGGCCTGCTGGTGGTGCCGGTGCTGTGGAAGCAGTCGCTCATCAGCGTGCAGACCATCGCCGCGGATGGAACCAAGCGGTTCTGGCCAGGCGCTCCGGTGAAGGCCGGCAGCCACTGCATTGACCGGCCGAGCGCGGCGATCACGGTGCTGGTCGAAGGGCTGGCCACCGGCTTGGCGGTCTACCAGTCGATGCGCCACGCCCGGGTGGTGGTGGCGTTCGATGCGGGCAACTTGCTGCCGGTTGTGGACCTGCTGCGACCGACGGGCAGCGTGGTGATTGCTGCGGATCATGACCACGGCACGCAGGCGCGGCGCGGGTTCAACCCGGGCGTTGAGAAGGCAAGCAACGCGGCCGAGTTGATTGGGTGCGGCGTGGCATGGCCGACCGGCATTGAAGGCACGGACTGGTGTGACTTCATCCGCGAGGTCGGGGAAGGCGCTGCAAGGAAGTTGGAGCGGCAGGTGTTGGCCGCAGCGCGCTACGTGGCGGCCCCGTCATGACCCGACCTCGATGCCCTGGGTGGAAGCGAAGCAGGCACCAGCACCCAGGACACGACACCCCTA
>JACCDR011165324.1_pt1 | contig 12555 bp, 18 predicted proteins | sample 7446431 | NCBI WGS metagenome assembly JACCDR01 (sample SAMN15323443, study PRJNA562643) | freshwater metagenome | isolation source: river surface water | place: USA:Blue River Watershed | collected 2017-08-17
CATGGCTCAGAACAGCGGAAATCTGCGATGCCAGGCATAGGAAGACCATTCCCGCCGGGTATCAGCGGAAATGCGGGCGGCAGGCCGAAAGCGAACATCAAGGTCGTACGGCTCGCCCGCAAAGTCACCCTCAAGGCGATGCGCGCGCTTGAGGCAGCGCTTGATGCAGAGCGAACGATTCCCGTGAAGGACGGTGATGCGTTATCAGTGCCTGACCACGCAACGCGCGTATATGCGGCCGAAGCGCTCTTGAATCGCGGATGGGGCAGGCCGTGCACGGCGGATGTGATGGCCAAGCTTGTCGCTGACGTTCAAGAGCAGGGACTGCCCGAGACCACTGGGCTCACTACCGACCAGCTTGAACGCATGTGGAAAATCGCGCGCGAGGGTTTGCCGTGAGCTTTGACCGCGTGTTCAAGCTCTATGACCGAATCGCCATCACGGGCGCGCCGCAATGCGGAAAGACCACGCTAGCGAAAACGATCACCGATCGGCCGGTGCTTCACTCGGACGACTTCAAGCACTTGGCTTGGAGCGACGCGAGTCAGGTAATGGCGGACAAAGCGAACGCGATCGAAGGCCCGCTGATTGTCGAGGGAGTCGCAGTCCCTCGCGCGCTCCGCAAGGGCATGAAGATTGACGCCGTGATCCTGCTCACTCAACCCAAACTGGCACCCGAGAAGCGCGACCCGGTGAGGTGGAAGCATCAAGTTGCAATGGGCAAAGGCGTCATGAAAGTGCTGCGCGAATGGCGCGCGAACAACCCGCGCATCCCTGTCTATGCCGAACCGTTCCCGGGCGAGCGCATCGGGCAAAACATTGCCGACGATGACCCGAACGAGTTAGAGCACGAGGCATGACACCGCACGGCGCATCATGGATTGCTGGCAATCTTACGGCGGGTGCATCGTGGCGCCTTGTTCTCGTTGTATGGCGCGGCAATCTTCTCGGCCAGCTTGGCTTTGAATTGTGGCCGGCGGTGTCTCTCCCATGATTCCAAAAAACCTCCTAGGTTGTTGGTTCGGTCGCGGCAAGAAATCAGACCTGTTTCTCATGTGCGAGGAAACCAAGCAGCGCCAGCTGCCTGAGTGGAACGTGATTGAGGTCACCGAGGATACGATCGATCCGGAGTTGCTTGCGTGCCCGTACATGCGCGGCGTGCTTGAGCGCGGCGAGTTTGTCAAGGCCACTGAGCTTGGGCGACTCTGGGCGCTGCACAAGTATGGCGGTGTTTACCTTGACGAAGACGTTGAAGTGCTCAAGCCGCTTGACCCGCTGCTTGACTCGCCTTTCTTCATCGGCTGGGAAGATAGCCACATGATCAACGGCGCGGTCATTGGCTCAATGCAGGCAGGCGCGACGATCACCGCGTTGCTTGAAGCCTTCCCCGTCAACAGCGACGGAGGCGCCATCGCCACGACTTACGGACCCATGTTTCTTACCCAGCAAATGCGCAAGCTCGGCGGCTATCTCTACTCGCCGGAGTTTTTCTATCCGGTGCACTATGACGGCACGGGAACGATCACGGGAAACAGCTTCACCCGCCATTGGTGGGCAGGCTCATGGAAGGGGTACGCGTAATGGCTGTGAACTACGCAAAGAATCGGCAGAGCATGAAGAAGTCTTATGACGCTCTGCACAACCGCGATCACGAGGCGTTTCGAGAGGTGAAAACGAAATCGTATTACCCGTTCGGGCGCAAGACCGGGATCGACAACATCGTCACCGACGCCTACCGCGAAGCGTGGGATCGTATCTTTGGCAAGAAGGACGAACCTGACGACTTTGACGGCAAGTAGCCAGTGTGGCAATTCTGGAACATGGACAAATCCACATCTGAAGAGTTGCTGCAATTCCTGGACGTCATCAAGCTCACACGAGAGGCGCTTGGCCTCGTTGACCCCACGCCCGATGCGATCGACGTGACACTCGGTGTGCTGCGTGAGTTTCGCGCGTTCCAGCAACGCAAGCCAAAGCAAGCCGCGTCGGTTGTGGCCATCGGCAGCAAGAGCGTCACGCCAGCGCCGGGCGGCGAGTATGCCGACAACGGGGCGGCGTCTTGAAACTCGATGCGAAGAAGCCACCGTTTACGTGGGTAAGCCGCGATGAACTTCCCGCGATTCTCAACCGGCTTGAATACACTGGCGTTGGCGTGGAAGTTGGCGTTGAGCGCTTCCACTTCGGGCAGCACATCCGCGAAGGGTGGGGCGGGAAGTTGCTCGTTGCCGTGGACAAATGGGAAATCAACCCGTCCGCGCCCAACGACTCGCGCGAGCGGCACCTACAGACCCACGATGAAGCACAAGCGAACATCAAGAACGCGGGCAAGCCCGTCGAGGTGATCCGCGCGTGGTCAACCGAAGCGGCGCGCATGGTTGCCGAACTTCCACCCGAAAGCCAAATCAAGCGGCTATGGGCTGGCGGCTTGGACTTCGTGTACATCGACGCCGATCACCGATATGAGGCCGTGTGTGCAGACATTGAAGCGTGGTATCCGCTTTTGCGCTCGGGTGGCATGCTATGCGGCCATGACTTCCTTGCGCACCCGGATGGGTGGTTCCGGCAAATGGACCCGAACAACTGCTACCCCACCCTTGAAGCATCAGGAGCAACCGACGCATGGCAATGTGGTGTGCACCGCGCAGTGTATGAAAAGTTCGATCCATCCGCAGTGGCGCTAACTTCGCCGGCTGCGGACTCGGGGTTTCAATCGTGGGCCATCATCAAGCCGTAGAAGCGCGATTCTTTGCGCAGATTGAACAACCAGCCAACGCACAAGCGTGTTGGTTTTGGCGCGGTGCCCGGAAGTGGATCTAGGCGCTTACACTCCCGAAGGAATCAAGGCGGAGTTGTGGCGCCGCGGGTCGCTCGCGTACAAGCTACACGCCCAGCAAGCAGAACTGCGCAAGCGCTTTCACGCATCAAAGAACCGCATCACCGCGTGGAACATCGCGCGCCGCTTCGGCAAGTCAACGGCGCTTGTGTGCTTGGCTGTCGAGCACGCGCTGGTGACTCCATTTGGCCGAGTCGTGTTCGCCGCGCCAACACGCGAACAGGCGCGCGACATCGCATCGCCGATCTTTCGCCATGTGCTAGAAGACTGCCCGGACACCCTGCGTCCGATTTACAACGAGTCACGCAACTTCTACCTGTTTCCAACGACGGGATGTGAAATCCACATTGACGGCGCCGACGATGAACGCGGCGCGCGCCTGCGCGGACCGAAAGCAACGCTAGTGCTAGGCGACGAAGTTGGATTTTGGCGCTATCCCGTCGAGGTAATCAAGTCAGTGTTGTTGCCTCAGACAATCACGTGTAACGGGCGTGTCATCATCGCAAGCACGCCGCCAGAGTCGCCACATCACCCGTTTTGGGATTTGGTGGCGGAAGCGCGCATCGGAGGATCCTATGAGCAGCGAACAATTTACGACAACCCAATGGTCACGCCCGAGCTTATCGCCGAGTACATGCGCGAATCAGGCGGCGAGACTTCTAGCGCGTGGCGCCGAGAGTATCTGTGCGAGCGCGTTGCGGAGATTGAGCGCGCTGTCATTCCAGAGTTTAAGCCCGCGCTCCATGTCGCTGAATTTGCAAGACCTGCCTTCTATGATGGATATGTATCGCTTGACCTAGGTCTCGTTGACCTCTCGCACTGCCTATTTGCCTGGTACGATTTTCCTAACGCGACGATCGTTGTTGAAGATGAAATCGTTCGCCAGTACTGCACGGTGAGTGAGCTTGCACCCGAGATCTACGCCAAAGAACGCGAGCTGTGGGGCAATCAACGCCCGCGCCTTAGAGTGAGCGACGCGCAACCGATTTCGCTCGCCGAGTTTTCGCGCCAGCACGTGTTGCAAACAAGCCTGGTGCCGCGCGAACTACTGTTTGCGTCTGCCCAGAATCGCGAGCCTGACTCACTCATAAACAGAACGCGGGCTCTGTTCGCGGCCGGGCGCATCAAGATCAATCCAAAGTGCGTCAACCTGATCAATCAGTGCGAAGGACTTCTATGGAACGCGAAGCGTACGGATTTTGAGCGTATTCCCGGCTTGGGCCACGGCGATGGCGTGATGGCTCTCGTGTACTTGGCAGACGCGATCGACTATGCATCAAATCCGGCAACACGCGAAAAACTCAACCCGGAGGATTACGCGTTGTATTACAAGAAGAGCGCAACCATGGAACGATACTCGCAACTGACAAAAATGCTACCGGCCGCAAACCGTCGCGGTGTTCGATGACTCAGCGTTGCTCCAACTGCAAGGCCGAGCATGATCGCAAAGGTCAAAAGTATTGCCGCGCGTGCCACGCGGCGTACATGAGAAAAAATCGCCGTCGCCACTCTGAACTATCGCCAGAGGCCAGGCTAAAGGCGAACTGCCGTTCGTATTCCAACGTTCTTGTCAAAAGAAAGACGCTCGCAAAATCACCCTGCGCGTCTTGCGGATCAGCCAAGGCAGAAAAGCACCATGGAGATTATTCCAATCCGCGTAGCGTCGTGTGGCTGTGTCGCACGTGCCACTTATCGCACCACAGGGAGCAACACGCATGAACACCGCCAGCAATCGCTATTTTGCCACTGAAAAAGCCATGTCAACGGAGTTTGCCGCGGGCGTGTTTGGCATGCTCAAGGAATGGCAAACGTGGACCGAAGAAAGCGGACTGGACACGCGATGGCTCACGAACGAGGCGCTTTATCAGGGTGTCAATCCGAACGGATACACGGGGTTTTACGACAAAGCGTCGTTTCAGATCATGGGCAAGAATGGTGAGCTGCTTTACGTCTCGTACAACGAGGCGCGAAACCTCTTGCAACACATCCTAAACATGACGATTTCACAACCGCCGAACATGCATGCCAAGGCAATCAATCAGGACGCCGCGTCGCTGATTGCCGCGCAAACGTTCGACGGCGTTTTCGATTTCTACTTCAACACGCACAACGCCGGGCGCCTGCTCAAGCAAAGCGGGCAAAGCGTAGAGCGATGTCTGTACGGCGATATCGGTTACATGCTGGTCGAATGGGATCCGCTCGCGGGTGGGCGCGTAATGCCAAACCTGCCACCAGAGGATGCGCCGCCTGGCGTCATGGGCGAAATGAAATACGAGGGCGATCTTTACTTCAAGGCACGCGGCGCGCGCGATGTGTTCTTCGATCCTGGCGTCGAGGACGAGGACGAGCAGGATTGGAAGGTCATCCGCGACCAGGTCAACAAGTGGGAGTTGGCTGAACGATTCAAGGACGTTCCTGGCGCGTACGACAAGATCGTAGGCACGTCCGCGTCATCGCAAGAGTTGCTGAGCAAGCGCCGCGGGTTTCGTCGCCCGCTGGCGTCGGACATGATCGATATTTATAAGCTGTACGCGCGCCCGTCCAAGGTGTTGCGCAACGGGCGCCGTGCCATTCTGTTGAACGCCGAAACCGTGTTGCTTGATGAGGACAATCCCTATGGGGAGATCCCGGTCTACTCGGTCAAGGCAATGGACGGGATCGGGTCGGCATTCGGCTACGCGCCCATGAACGTGATCGCGCCCGTGCAACTGTCACAAGACGTGTTGACATCCGCCATCATGACAAACTTTGCCATGTTCGGCGTTCAAAACATCGCAGTGAAGGGCTCCGACCAGTTCGACGTGGAAACGCTGGCCGGCGCGATGAATATCGTTAGATACAACGAGGTAGCGCCGGAAGCCTTGCAGCTGGCCGAACAGGCAACCGGGATTCTCGAGTTTCACGAGTCGTTGAGACACATCGGTGAGACGCTGTCAGGCATCAATAGCGTTGTGCGTGGCGACCCCGAAACCTCTCTCAAGAGCGGCAAGGCGCTGGGCATCGTGCAGGCGCAAGCGGTTCAATTCCAGTCGCACTTGGCCGCGTCCTACGCGCGTTTCCTGCAAAACATCGGTAACTTTATGCTCAAGCTGTTTCGCTTGTACGCGAGCACGCAGCGGATCACGCAAATCGTCGGCAAGAATCAGACGATGCAAAGCGTCAAGTGGAACCGCGACACGTTTGGACCGATTGAGCGCGTTACGGCGGAGCTTGTGGATCCGGCAATGCGCACGCTTGGTTACAAGACGGATCTTGCCATGTTCATGGCTCAGCAACAGATGACCAACACGCCGCAGGAGTTTTTGACCGTGCTCACCACGGGCCAGCTCAAGCCTGAGATCCAAGCGCCGCTAACTGAGTTGAATCTCATCCATCAAGAGAACGAGGACATTTTAGAGGCGGCCGAGAAACTGGCGCAGATCGTCGGTCCGAATGGGCAGCCAACGCCCGAAATGATCGCCGCCGTAATGCCTCCGGTCATTCGCACGGACAACGACGATCTACACATCGCGGAACACTCCGGCCTCATGTCAACACCAAGCACGCGCCGCAATTCGCTGGTCACGCTGATCAACCTGGCGCACATCGAGGAACACGAGGCAAACCGCGTGCGCAAGGCGCAAAAGCAACTACTTGACCAATTGGCAGTGCAATCGGTCGCGCCCCCTGTTATGCCAGTTGCGCCGGGTGGCGGCGGAGCAGACGCCGACCAAGGCGGAGGCGCTTCGGCACAAAGCGCCCCGCCCTCAACCCCGGCGCCAGTCCAAGGTCAATCCGGCATGCCGCAACCCGCCGCCGCCTGAACCATATTTGACACTCTCCAGAATCTCTGAGACACCAGGGATGGGGAAATGTCGCAATTCTGATCACGTCGCCGGGGATCTTCGGTGGCTGAGACGGGCGGCATTTCATCGGGTGGCGTGACGCAGAATGCGACTTCCCCCCCAGTAACATCCGCGAAAACTTCAACTGGTGAAGTGCCCCCGTCTGGGCAACCGAAGCCCCAAGCGTCGCAGGACGCGCTTTCCAAGATCAAAACCGACGCATCGCCGAAGCCGAAAGCCGAAGCGGCGCCGGTTGACGACGATCCAGAGATTGAAACCCCATGGGGTGAAAAACTCCGCAAGTCAGAAGTAGCGCGCCTGCGTGACCTCGAAAAGAACCGCAAGAAGTTCGACGCGGCGGCGCATAAGAAGTTCGAGGAAACAAACGCCCGTGCGAAGGCTCTGGCGGAGCGCGAAGCGCGAATCCAGGCCGCGCTTGAGCGAATGAAGGAAGATCCTTGGGCGATTCACCAAGAGGCCGGCCTAAATCCCGACGAACTTGCGGAACAACGCTTGGCGCGCGCGCTTGAGCAAGAGCGATTGACGCCCGAGCAAATCGAATTGCGCGAAACCAAAGCGGAAAACGCGCGCCTGAAAAAGGCGCAGGAAGACGCCGAAGCGCAAACCAAGGCACAACGACAAAAGGAACTAAGCGACCACTTCGTCAAGCAATACGATCAAGAAGTGGCTTCCGCGCTGGTCAATCTCAAATTGCCGAAATCCGCGGAAGCGGCTCACGAGGTGATTACCGAGATGATCCGATATCGCGAGGCCGGACACGAGATTGACGCTGCGATGGCTGCTCAGTTTGCACGGGACCGAATCCACGATCGCACTCGGAAGATTGTTGCAGAAATCTCCGATCCCGAAGAGTTCGCGGAGTTTATCGGTCCGGAAGGAATGGCGCTCGCCCAAAAAGCTTGGCTTGCACGCGTGGATCAAGCTCCCAAGGCGCCGCCGAAGCCCCGAAACAACCCACAACCACCAAAGCCCAAGGTGCCACCGACATTTGATCAGGTGCGCGCCAAGCTGGGGATCAGCAACTGAGGTAAACACACATGGCTTTTCAAGGGTTCCCGTATTCAGACCAGGAAGAAGTGGGCGTAAAAAATCGCCAGCTCTCTTTTGAGGTCACGCTTTTTGGCTCTGCCACGCTGGCAAGCACCACCGGATTTACCAACGCGCCCGTTGGCGTTCAGGTGTGGACGCAAGCCACTTCGGCAACCGCGCCGAGTGCCGCGAACTTCGCTTCGCTGGTGTCCAACGCGACGCCAACCGTTATCGGCATTTACGTGCTTGATGGTCGCGCCGTGAAGCTGAATGAGGTTTCGGTTGACGCAAACTCGATTCAGTCGGCGTCCATGACGGCAGGCGCGGTCACCTGGAAGGGTGCGACGACCTCCGCCGCTCTCGGTACGAAATCTACCGGCATTTCCAGCGATGGCAATGTCGCGTTTCAGATTTCGTGTACCACGCTGAAGCTCACCGCCGACGCTCTCAACCACAAATTTACGGTTCACGTCGATTACGACGTTTTGTGAGGTAACCAATGTCAAGTTCTGTCGTAAACATTGATCAAGTTGAAGGTAACCTCAAAGACATCTTTGCCGGTTACGAGAATGCAGTTCCCGAAGAAGCGCTTTTGATGCGTGAGTTTTCGTTCGACTCCGGTCACAAGGTCGGCGATGAGTATCAATACGGCGTCGAGTTGACGCGCCCTCAAGGCTTCACCACGGCGGCAAGCGGCGTGCTGCCAGTGCTCAATGCGCCCGTGTCGCGCTTCGTTGGAAAGGCCAAGCTGCAACCGTACCAGGGTTATTTGCGGGAGCGCGTGACGTATGACGTGCTTTCGCGATGCCAAGAAAGCGCGCAAGCTGCCAAGGCGGAACTTGGCGCGACCATCGAATCCATGCGCGAATCGCAAATGTTTCGCGAGGAGGTGTTGGGCATCTACGGTCAAAAGGGTCTGGCGATCGTCGGCACTGTCACGGGCGACACCGTTTACATCACTTCGGCGTCGTGGGCGCCGGGCATGTGGGCGGGCGCCGAGGGCATGCCGATTGACTTCCGCGCGACCAGCAACGGCGCGCTTGTCAAAACGGCCGTCATCGACAACGTTGACTTTGACAACACCGCGTTGGTTTTGACCACGGGCGGCGGAACGAGTCTCAGCGTTGGCGATGTCATCTGGTTCCAAGGTGCATCAAGCACGTCTGAAAAGGCGGGCATTCAGGCCGTGGTTGATAACACGACCACGATGTACAACATTGACGCCGCAGCCTACGGGTTGTGGAAGGGCGTTTCCAAGGCCATCACGGCCGGCGCGGATATGACCTTCCGTCAAGCGATCCTCTTGGATGCGGCCATTCGCTCCAAGGGCGGCGCTGGCGAACAAATGGGGCTCATCGGTCCCGATGTGTTCACCACCACGGTCAACACCATTGAAGGCGCGCGCACGTTCTCCGGTCCGGATCAGTACAAGCCGACCGAAATCGTACGCGGCACCATGGAGTTGTGCTTCTACTCGCCGGTTGGCAAGACCACGATCAAGCCGTTCCCGCTGGTCAAGCGCGGAGATTACTTCTCCGTCCGAAAGAACAAGTGGAAGCGCGCGGGCGCCACGGATCCGACCTTCTCGATCCCGGGATCGAGCGGCAACCTCAGCCAGGAGTTGCAAGACTATCCGGCGCGTGAACTGCGCGCCATGGTCAACAACACTTGGTTTAGCCCGCGTCCGGCCGCGTCTGGTCATCTTTCGGGCATCACGTTCGGCGGTACCACTACGTCGTAAACAGGGGTGCGCTTTGGGTGAAGCGTTTTCGGCCTGGGTACCGCCATCACTGCTCGGGGCATGTTTCCTGGCGGTGATGGCGGTACTTTTTCGCAAGGGCGACGCGCTGCTTTCCAAGATGATCGCTCGCATCGAGGCACTCGAAAAGCAATCACACACGTTTGCCACGATAGAGCAGCTGGGAAGAATGGGCGATCGTCTGGATGGGCGAACGACCAACAACAGCGAACGTATCGCGGTACTTGAGGCACTAAGCAAACGATGAGCCCAAGCCAAATGGACATTGTGCGCTTGAATCTCGTTGGGCGTGCGGCCATCGCCGCGCGCGAACTGGCGCACCTGCACCCTGACGTGGAGTTTACCAGCGGTCGCAGATCGATTGAGAAGCAAGCCGAAGCAATGGCCAAGAACATCGCGCGATCCTCAAGGCAGTGGATCGTCAGAACTTACAAGGCGTCGGACGCGTCGGAGGCGATCCAAGCGTGGATTGATGCGCACCCGGAGGCGACCACTCAGAACGACCTATGCAGAGGTATCGTCAGCGTAATGCATGCGCTGGCGCCGGAGGATTTGGGCAAGTTGAGCAAACACCTCTCCGGCGAGGCATTCGACGTCAAACCCGTAACCGGAATGTGGGGGAACATGCTGCTATCCACGTTGCGGCGCGTCGTCGCCCGCAATCACGGGACCCTGCTCGAACAGGAAGGAGGGCTTACGATATGGCACGCACAATTTTAGACTGGTTCGCGGTCAACTTGCGCACGATCGCCCGTCTGGTCGCGGTGTTGTTGTTGTATGTGCTGGTCAAGTGGTTTCCGTCCGCGGCTCCGGAAAAGGAACTGCTAGAAGCGGCAACCGAGATCCTTGGCCTAGGCGTGCTTGCTCTGACGCCTGGATTGCGCAAGCCAAAGAGGAAAGACGACCTATGATGTGGGTTGTTGGCCTACTTTTTGTGCTTGTCGTTGTGCTCGGCCTGGCGCTCTATGCGGTTGTGACGAACCCGGTGCAGCCAACGGGTCAGCCGACGCCAGACGAAGCGCGCATCACGAACCAGGCAGCGACGGAAACCGCCAAGATTGAGCACGACTCGGACGCTCGCAAGGAGGTAATCAAGCATGCGGATCGTAAGTCTCTGTTTGCTCTCGCTCGCGATCGGTTGCGCAAGAAATGAAGCGGCGTCGGCGCCTCTTGCTGCGGTTGCGTCGTCTGATTTGGACGAATGCACGGAGCTTGTCCGCGGGCTTTTGCTCCAAGCGGAAGGATCTGACGCGGAACTGGCCAAGCAACGCGTCGAGTGCGACGCCAGGGTTAAAATTTTGACGCAAAAACTTGAAGCGGCAACCGCGCAAGTAAAGCAAAACGCGTGGCTAGCGCGCTGGGGGCTGCCGATCGGCGCAGTCGGCGGAGGAATTGCCGCGGCCGTGATCACCGCGTTAGTGTTGGGACTGAATGGAAACGGGAGATAGGCAAATGGATGACGAAAATTCGATCGCACTCGACGCGTTGAAGCAAATGCAATCGGTGTTGCGGCAAGCCATGGTGAAAATACCCGAACTGGACAAGGAAAGCCCAGATCCCGCCATGGATGCCGGCCCGGTTGAAGAAGCGCCGTCTGGGGATCTTGAGCTGGACGCCATCGAAGAGGAAATCTCCGCGGATCCGGAGCCGGTGGCCGCAAAAACCACGGTGCTAGAGACGATCACGCCGAAAAGCGCGCCGCCGCCGCCTTCCTCGCCAGCTCCGCCGATGAAGCGCGGTCCTGGTCGACCTAAGAAGGTGATCTGATGCCTGCTCCGGCGTATGACAGCGCCGCGCTACTTTCGGCGGTGCGACGCGATTGTTTTTTAGCGGCCAGCGATGAAAACTGGACCGACACCAAGATCCTGGCCATCGCGGATGATTGCACGCTTTCGCACATCGCTCCGATCTTCAAAGCGACCAAGCAAGATTGGTTTCAAGCGGAGAAGATCATACCTCTTGTGGCGTCGGTCACCGCGTATGACATCCCCGAAGAGGCCATGTGGAACGCCTTTGATAAGGCGTGGGTAATCGAGGCTGCAACGGGACGAATCGTCAACGAACAGGGCTTGAACTACATCAATGCATCGCAAAAGGGGATGTTTCAGACAACGCAGGCGGGCGCGCCGATCGCTTGCTGGACGAATCAGACGCAAATCAACATCAACTCCCCGCCTGACGACACCGTGGCCAGCACATATCAAATGCTGGTGTCGTACTATCGCCGCCCTGCCCAGCTCGTGCGCACGTCAGACGTTTGCACGGTCACTGCGATATCGTCCGTGACCCTGATTGCGAGCGTGACCACGATCCCAAGCTATATGACCACGTATGGACCGGACACGTACACCAGCGGATCGCCGTACCGGCTTGATGTGTGGGATCGCATCGATCCGCATACCCGCCTGCTTGGCAACGGGACCGCATCGTCAAGTAGTTCCACGCTGTTCACGTTCAACGGCGATGTGGTGGCTGCATCTGTCACTAACATTAGCGCGGGCGATATCGTCAGCGTACACGGTACAACGATCTTTCCAGACATGCCGGCGGAAGCTCTGCCGTTCCTTCGCAACTTGGTGGGCAAGACTATCACCATGGCGCAAAAGGATGACGTGGGGCTGCAATCCTACATTGAGGATCAGCAGAAAAAACTTACAGGCGTGCTCAAGGGAATCAGCAACCGCGCCGATGGATCACCTAAGAAGTTGTCCATGCGTCAGGCGGGCGCGCTCAATGTTGGCAGCGGCGTAGGCCGCTGGTGGTGGACTCAGTAATGCCGAGGGACATGAAAGTCATTCAGCGCGGCATGAACACGCAGGGCAACGACCTTGCGCTGCAAGCCGGTACGCCGATCTACTCGCTCAATGCCGATTTTTCTCGGGACGGGATCGCACAACGACGAACCGGGTTTGAGCAATTCTGGGACGGCTTGCCACAATACAGCACGGGCGCAAAAGAGCACGTTGGAAAGTTCCATGAACTGTTCTCGAAAGATCATTTGTTCATGGATGCATACGGCATGCTGTTCACCTATGACACCGTGGACACGGAGCAATGGTACTCCGTTCCGGTCAATCTTCCGCATCGCA
>JACCDR010908520.1_pt1 | contig 12554 bp, 8 predicted proteins | sample 7446431 | NCBI WGS metagenome assembly JACCDR01 (sample SAMN15323443, study PRJNA562643) | freshwater metagenome | isolation source: river surface water | place: USA:Blue River Watershed | collected 2017-08-17
AGCGCGAAGTACGTGAGCACGCCGTCGGCACCGGCGCGCCTGAAGGCCAGCAGGCTTTCCATCATCACGGCGTCGTGGTCGAGCCAGCCATTGGCGGCCGCGGCCTTGAGCATGCTGTACTCGCCCCTCACCTGGTAGGCGACGGTGGGCATGCGGAACTCGTCCTTCACGCGGCGCACGATGTCCAGGTACGGCCTGCAGGGCTTGACCAACACCATGTCGGCGCCCTCGGCGATGTCCAGCGCCACCTCGCGCAGCGCCTCGTCGGAGTTGCCGGGGTCCATCTGGTAGACCTTCTTGTCGCTCTTGCCCAGGTTCTTGGCCGAGCCCACGGCGTCGCGGAAGGGGCCGTAGAAGGCGCTGGCGTACTTGGCGCTGTAGGCCATGATGCGCGTGTGGATGGCGCCGCGCGATTCGAGCTCCGCTCGAATCGCTCCAATCCTGCCGTCCATCATGTCGCTGGGCGCCACGATGTCCACGCCGGCCTCGGCCTGCACCAGCGCCTGGCGGCGGAGCACGTCCACCGTCTCGTCGTTGAGGATGTAGCCGGTGGCGTCGAGCAGGCCGTCCTGGCCGTGGCTGGTGAAGGGGTCGAGCGCCACGTCGGTGAGCAGGCCCAGTTCGGGGAAGCGCTTCTTCAGTTCGCGCACCGCGGTGGGCACCAGGCCCTCGGGGTTGAGCGCCTCGCGGCCGTCGGGGGTCTTGAGCGCGCCGTCGATCACCGGGAACAGCGCCATCACCGGCACGCCCAGCGAAAGGCACTGCTCGGCGACGCCGAACAGGCCGTCGACGCTGCGGCGCTGCACGCCGGGCATGCTGGCCACGTCCTGCACCTGGCCGCTGCCGGCGAGCACGAACACCGGGTAGATGAAGTCTTCGGGCGCCAGGCGCGACTCGCGCACCAGCGCGCGCGTGAAGGCATCGCGGCGCAACCGGCGCGGGCGGCTCGCGGGGTAGGGGGGCAAGGGCGCTCGCGAGCTCATCCAGGACTCCTGACAGCGCCACGGACGGCCGTCGTGGCGCGAATAAATTCGTTCTGCTACATTCGCCGCCGGATGATAGCCGCGAGGTCGTCGTCCCCTGCTTTTCCTCCCTGAGCAGGTGCCTTGGCGTGATGACAGCGACGAGGCTTGCCGGCCCTGGCGCATGCCAGGGCCCTTTTTTTGGGTCCGGTGTCGGGCGTGCGCCCGGTCACGGCGTCGACGCCAGCAGCACCGCGTCTTCGGACGTCAGCGCAACGCGCCCGTCGGGCAGCAGGCTCAGGCCTCCCACCCAACCCAAGGTGGGCCGCGTGCCCAGCGTCGTGCCGCCGACCAGCATGCTGTCGGTGCCCGGGCCGCTGGCGAACCGATCCCCCAACGCCAGGCCGGGTGCGCCGATCAGCGTCACCAGGTCACCGTTCGCCTCGACCCGGCGCAGGCTGGCGGCCCCGGCGTCGGCCAGCCACAACCGGCCCGCAGCGTCGAAGGCCATCGCCGTGACGAACGCGAGTTCGCCCCGGCCGGGCGGGCCGTCGCCGAACATGCGCTCGCTGTGGTCTTGATCGAGGACCGTGCCCAGCTTGGCGATGCCGCCCACGAATGGCGAGACCGCGCCATTGCCGCGCAGCCGCCACAGGCCATAGCGGTAGGTGGCCATGATCAGGTCACCCGACGGATGCACGGCCAGCGCCAGCACGCCCACATCGGCGCTGCCGGAACTCGGATTGCCCAGGCTCGTGCCCAGCAGGCCGGTGGGTCGACGCCACCGGGTGCGCACACTGCCGTCGGCGGCCACGATGCGCACGCCGATGGCATCGCCCACGGCCAGCGTGCCGTCGGGCAACAGCGCCAGGGCGCGAGGCGCCGTGAAGCGGGCCGTTGCCGCATCGCCATCGTTGCCGCCAGCCGTCCCGTTGCGGCCGGCCAGCGTCGTGACGCGGCCGTCGGCGGCGACCAGCCGGATCGTGTGGTTCGACGTGTCGGCCACGGCCAGGCGGCCGTCGGGCATGACGACGCCGCCCCAGGCGTAACCGAAGCGCGCCGAGGCGCCGGTGCCATCCTGGCCGCCGCCGCAGCCGCTGCCGCCCGCCACGGTGCCGACGACGCCCGCCGGGCTGACGCGCCGGATGGCGCAGTTCAGCGCATCGACCACCCACAGCGATCCGCCTGCGGCCGCGGCGACGGCCGTGGGCCGCTGGAACCGCGCGGCGGCTCCCGTGGCATCCAGCGCCGGGCCGCCCGCGAAGGGCATGCCCGCATGCAGCCGCGAGGCGCCGTCGGCGGTGATGCGAAGGATCAACCCCGCCCCGCCGGCCAGCGCATCCCAGCGGGGCCGCAGCAGCGTTCCCGCCGTCGGCCAGCCGCCGCCGGCCAGAGAGGCCCCTGCGCCCTTCAGGCTGACCAGCCAGGCGCCTTCGCCGTCGGACGACACCTGCGTCACCCCATCCGCCGCCGCCAGCGTCCGGACCCGGTCGAGCATCGGATCGGCCACCCGCAGCACCGGTTGCACGAGGCCGCAGATCACGAAGACCTCGCCCGAGCACTCCACGCCCGCGTAGTCGATGAAGCCGATGCGGCCCGCCGGGTCGACCGACAGGCCGAAGGGCGCCCTGAGCAAGGCGGACGCCAGGTCGCTGTCGCCAAGTGCCTGGCGCGTGTCGGCCGGCCGCGAGCCGCCCGCGACGGTGCTGACCCGGCCGCCGGGCTCGACGCGCCGGATCCGGACATGGTTGCTGGCGCCATGCTGGTCGCTCAGCACCAGGGAGCCATCGGGCGCCACGGCGAGCCCCGTCACGCGGCCGAAACGCGCGGCGGCTCCGATGCCGTCGACGGGGGCGCCGAGATTCAGCCCCGCGTTGCCGCACACCCCGGCCACCGTGCGCACGGTGCCGACGGCTTCAAGGCGCCGCACGCAGACGGCATCGAAGCCGCCGGTAGCCGCCGGGATGCGTTCGATGAACCAGAGCGCGCCATCGGCAGCGGCCGCGTAGCCCACCAGGTCGGGCCGGAGGTCGGGCGTGTAGGCCGGGCCGTCGGCGGGGTCCTCGCTGGCCCACAGTTGCCACGCACCGGCCGGGTTGCGGCGCCAGTGCTGGAAGAAGCGTCCCGAGAGACCCATGCCCCGGATGTGGATCGTGCCGTCCGCGGCCGCGACGGCGTCGCAGCCCGCTCCCGCGATCACCTCGGGCAAGGCGATCGAGCTGACCCGACCATCGCTGCCGATCTGGCGCAGCCAGCAGCGCCAGCCACTGGCCGAGTTGTCGACGAAGTACTGCGTGCCGTCCGCGCCGCGGCCGATCAGCCGGGGCTCGGACAGGCGCGATTGCAGGCGCGGCCCGTCCAGCGTGCCGGGGCCGCCGACGGCGCCGGCCAGCAGGTCCAGCCGCAGCCCGAACCGGTGCGCGGGCGTGACCGTCAGCCTGGCCGGCCCGGTGAACCAGCGCTGGCCCCGATGGTCGACATGGGCGCGGAACAGCCGCCCATCGTCGGCCAGCGTCGCAGCCTGCGTGCGCAGGATGATCGGGCTGTCGGTCGAGCCGCTTTCCACGCGCTTGAGTGCCGCCGCGCCCGTCAGCACCTTCGTCGCCGGAGACCAGGTCGTGCCGCCGTCGTCCGACTGCTGCCATCCGACCACGACCTCCCGCGACGCGCCGCTCGAGCCGGGCCCGAGGAAGGTCTGCGCGTCGAACACGGCCACCGCGCCTTCCGGCACCGACACGTCCATCGGCCAGCGCCGCCAGAAGGGGCGCCCGTCCAGCGCCGGCACGATGCGCAACCGCATCGGCAGCGAATCCACCCGCCCACTGGCGTTTTCGGCCGTGGCGCGGAACCAGAGGGCCTCGTCGGCGGCCGACAGTTCGCGCGCGGGATCGTGGGCCTGCCAGCTGGCGCCGGCATCGGCGCTCTGCTCGTAGCGCAGCGCACCGATGCGGGGGAAGCCGGCCACCATCTGCGGCAGCGCCGACAACGCTCCCAGGCTGGACCCGGCGGCGCGCAGCAGGTCGACGCTGAACGGCGTCAGCACCGGTGCCGACGCGTCGCCGACGAGCAGGTCGTACCGCGCCAGCACGGCACTGCCGGCCGTGTTGGTGAGCTGGGCGCGGTAGATCGCACGGTCGTCCATGGCGGACACGGCGCCCAGGACCAGATCGGGCCCGGTCTGGCCCGGCAGGTCTTCCCAGGTGGCGCCGCCATCGCGGCTGCGCTGCCACTGCTGCACGGCCGCCGGTACGCCCCGGCGCGGGTGGTCCTCAGGCACGCCGGCCAGCGTGATGCCGGCACCGGTCAGCACCTCCCGGGCGCCGGAAAGGTTCAGCGCCGGGCCGCTCAAGCCGGGCGCGATCGGGTTGGCGCCCACCAGCCGCACCTCGGCCTCGGCGCTGCCGACGGCATTGCGCGCCGTGGCCCGGACGGTGACGACCTGGCCCAGGGCCGGCCCCGCCACCGTGAAGCTGCTGCCGGTTCCCGTCTGGGTCCCGCCCAGCAACTGCCAGCTGAGCGTCGGCGCGGGGGTGCCGGTCACCACCGCCGTGACCGTGACCGGCTGGTCGCGCAGCACCAACCGGGCCGCACCGGCAACGTCCGGCGACGGGGTCAGCAGCACGGTCGGGCGGCCCGACAAGGCCAGTACGCCCAGCGTGGCAGCCCGGCTGGCCACGGAACCCGCCGCGTTGCTGGCCAGCACGCGGAAGCGGCGCCCGTCATCGGCCAAGGCCAGCGGCACGGTCTCGTAGCGGCCCGTGTTCGCGCCGTTGATGTTGACGAAGGTGTCGCTGCCTGGAGCCGCGGTCTGCCACTGCCAGCTCGGGCTGGGCACGCCGGACGCCGCGGCCGAGAACACGGCCCGGGCGCCCTCGACGGCGACGCTGTCCGCAGGCTCCAGCGTGAAGGCCGGCGCCTGGGGCGCCGCCGAGACCGTGAGCGTGGCAACGGCGCTGGTGGCCGTGCCGAGCGCGTTGCTGGCCTGCACGCGCAGCCGAAGGCCGTTGTCGGCCAGCGCCGTGGCCGGCAGCGTCAGCACCGGGCCGGTGGCGCCCGCCACGGCGCTCCAGTTCACGCCATCGACCGAGCGGCTCCACTGCAGCACGGGTGCCGGGGTGGCCGCGACCTGCACCTCGAACACCGCAGGCTGCCCCACGGTCACGCTGCGGTCCAGCGGCTGCCGGACGATGCGCGGCTCCGCCGGGGCGGCCTGCACGCTCAGGGTCGCCGCCGCGCTGACGGCGCTGCCCAGGCTGTTGGCCAGCACCACGCGCCACTGCGAGCCGTTGTCGTCGAGCCGCACCGCCGGCAGGCTCAGGCTGGGCAGGCTGGGTGCGGGCAGGTCGCGCCAGGTGGTGCCGCCATCGGTGCTCTGCTGCCACGTGAGGCTGAGCGCCGTGCCCTCGCCGGTGACGCTGAACACGGCCGTGCCGCCCGCGGTGACGCTGACATCCTGCGGCGCCACCAGGACCCTCGGCGCGACGAGTGCCTCCGTGACCGACAACGCCGCGGCCGTGCTGGCGAGCACCTGCCCACCCTCGCCACGAACCAGCACGCGAAAGCGCAGGCCCGACCAGGCCGCGGCCGTCGCCGGCGTCGTGTAGGCGGCCTCCGTCGCCCCCGGTATGTCGCGCCAGGGCGCTGCGCCGTCGGCCGAGTCGGTCTGCTGCCACTGGTAGCCGAGCGCGTTCTGCGCCACCACCGTGAACGACACGGCGCTGCCCGCGACGGCACTGCGGTCCGCCGGCTGGACGGTGATGCTCAGCGGCGCAGGCGGCGAGGTGACGGGCGGCGTTCCGCCCTCGCCGCCGCCGCCACCACCACCACCGCCACCGCAGGCGACCATCAGAACCAGCAGCGCGGCCGCCAGGATCCAGCGACCCGCGCCGAGGATGCTGATCGCGGTTGCTGTTGCTGTTGCTGTTGCTGTTGCCATTGCCATCGTCATTGCCATCGCTCGCTCGTTCGTCGTGTCCGCCGCCGCGGCCGGCGCCGCCGGGTGCCACCGGGGGCCCGGTGGGCCCCGCAGCCGCCCCAGCGGTCTTCTAGCGACAGACTATGCTGCGGCCACCCCCCACACAGAGGGCAAAAGCCCGCAGACACCCCATCCATGTGCTCCGCCTATCTCTGGCTCAAAGCCTTCCACATCGTCTTCGTCGCCAGCTGGTTCGCGGGCCTGTTCTACCTGCCGCGCATCTTCGTCAACCTGGCCATGGTGCCGGCCGACAGCCACGCCGAACGCGAGCGGCTGCTGCTGATGGGCCGCAAGCTCTACCGCTTCTCGAGCCTGCTGATGGTGCCGGCGCTGCTGCTGGGGGTGTGGCTGTGGATGGGCTGCGGCATCAGCGGCGGCTGGATGATGGCCAAGCTGCTGCTGGTCTTCGGCGTCATCGGCTACCACTTCGGCTGCCGCGCGCTGCTGGGCGGCTTCGAGCAACTGGCCAACACGCGCAGCCACCGCTGGTACCGCGTCTTCAACGAGGTCTCGGTGCTGGGCTTCGCGGCCATCGTGGTGCTCGTCGTCGTCAAGCCGTTCTGAGCGGGGCGGCGCGATGACCGGGCGCCATCGCAGCTCCGCCACCTGGCTGGCGCTGGCCTATGCGCTGCTGGTCGTCTACGCCAGCCTGTACCCGTTCGAAGGCTGGCGCTGGCCGCCCGGGCGCACGGCCTCGGAGATGCTGGCGCTGCCCGACGCCATCCACCAGGACAGCTTCGACCGCTGGTCCAACGGGCTGGGCTATGCCCCGCTGGCGCTGCTGCTGGCGCTGGCGCTGCTGCGCAGCGGGTGGCGCGCGCGCGCCGCGGTGCCCCTGGCGGTGGGGCTGTCGGCCGCGCTGTCGTTCGGCTGCGAGTGGCTGCAGCACTTCGTGCCGGCACGCGTGCCCACCCGAGGCGACTTCGCGCTCAACAGCGCCGGCGCGCTGGGCGGGGCCGTGGCCGCGTGGGCGCTGCAGGCCACCGGCTGGGTGGACCGCTGGAGCCGCCTGCGCCAGCGCTGGTTCACGGGGGACGCAGCCTATGCACTCGCCCTGCTGGCGCTGTGGCCGCTGGGCCTGCTGTTCCCGGCGCCCGTGCCGCTGGGCCTGGGTCATGGCGTCGAGCGCGCGCGCGCGTGGCTGGCCCAGGTGCTGGACGGCGTGCCCTGGGCCGCACCGGTGCAGCCGCTGCTGCAGGCCGCGGCACAGGCCCCGCTGTCGCCGCTGGCGGAATGGATGGCCACCGCGCTCGGCCTGCTCGCGCCCTGCGTGGTGGCCTTCGCCGTCACGCCGCGCGGCTGGCGCCGCGTCGGGCTGGCGCTGGGTGCGCTGGCGCTGGCCGTGGCCGCGATGACGCTGTCGACGGCGCTGAACTTCGGCCCGAGCAACGCGCTGGCCTGGATCGGCCCGCACACCGTGCCGGCGTTGGCCACGGGCCTGGCCCTGTCGCTGGCCTGCGCAGCGCTGCCGGCGCGGCTGGTCTGCGGCCTGGGGCTGATGGCGCTGGCGGCGATGGTGACGGTGCTGTCGCAGGCACCGTCCGACCCCTACCTGGCGCAGAGCCTGCACGCGTGGGAACAGGGCCGCTTCGTGCGCTTCCACGGCCTGGCGCAGTGGCTCGGCTGGGTCTGGCCCTGGCTCGCGATGGCCTGGCTGCTGGCGCGGCTGGCGCAGCCTCCGCGGCGCCTCGGCTGAGCCCTTGCGCCGGCCGGCGTGGCCACCCCGCTGCCTACAATCGAACGCGATGAGCTACTACAAGCACCACGTGTTCTTCTGCCTCAACGAGCGCAGCAACGGCGAGGCCTCCTGCGCGCAGCACGGCCCGCAGGCGGCCTTCGACCACTGCAAGGCCCGCGTCAAGGCCGAGGGCCTGGCAGGCCCCGGCGGCGTGCGCGTCAACAAGGCCGGCTGCCTGGACCGCTGCGCTGGCGGCCCGGTGGCCGTGGTCTACCCCGAGGGCACCTGGTACACCTATGTCGACCGCCACGACATCGACGAGATCGTCGAGCGCCACCTCAAGGGCGGCGAGGTCGTCGAGCGGCTGCGGCTGGCGCCCGACGTGGGCCGCTGAGCCGCGCGGCTGCTTGACGAAGCCCAGCCCATGAACGCGCTCACCGAGCGCCGCACGATCGCCGGCCCGGCCGGCGACATCGCCTGCGCCCTCGACGCCCCGGCGGCCGGCGCCGTGCAGCGCGGCCTGGCGGTGCTGTGCCACCCGCACCCGCTGCACGGCGGCACGATGGACAACAAGGTGGTGCAGACGCTGGCGCGCGCGGCCGTGCAGGGCGGCTGGCGCGCCGTGCGCTTCAACTTCCGCGGCGTCGGCGGCTCGGGCGGCGGCTGGGACGCCGGCCGTGGCGAGATCGACGACGCGCTGGCGGTGGTGGCGGCGTTCCGCACGGCGGGCGAGCCGTTGCTGCTGGGCGGCTTCTCGTTCGGCGGCTGTGTCGCCACGCAGGCCGCGCGCCGCCTGGCCGAGGCCGACACGCCGGCCGCGCAGCTGGTGCTGGTGGGCCCGGCCGTCGTGAACTTCGAGGCCGCGCCCGTACCGCCGGGCACGCTGGTCGTGCACGGCGAGGCCGACGACGTGGTGCCGCTGGCCGCCGTGCTCGACTGGGCGCGCCCGCAGACGCTGCCGGTGACGGTGCTGCCCGGCGCCGGCCACTTCTTCCACGGCCTGCTGCCGCAGCTGAAGCAGATCGTCTCGGGCGTGATGACGGCGCGCGCACCGTGACTCGCCGCCTGCTGCGGGGCGCGCTGGCCGCGCTGCTGCTGGCCGTGGCCGCGGTCGGCGCCCGGGCCCAGCCGACCGCGCCCGAGGTGGCGGCGCGCCAGCACCTGCTGATCGACCTGAGCAGTGGCCGCGTGCTCTCCGAGCACGAAGCCGACGCGGCGCTCGATCCCGCCGGCGCCACCACGCTGATGACGGCCCACGTGGCCCTCGGCGCCCTGCAGGCCGGCCGCTTCTCGCGCGAGGCCACCCTGCCCGTCTCTTCCGCCGCCCGCGCCGAGCGCCGCCCCGGCGTGCCGCTGATGTACGCCGACGGCAGCGTGCGCGCCGATGCCGCGCTGCGCGGCCTGGCCGCCCTGGGCGCGCGCGATGCGGCGCTGGTGCTGGCCGAGGCCACGGCGGGCTCGGTGGAGGCCTTCGTGGCGCAAATGAACCGTCAGTCTCTGGCGCTGGGCCTCACGCAGACCGTGTTCCGCAATCCCACCGGCGCGCCGGCCAGCGGCCAGGTGAGCACGCTCCGCGACCTGGGCCGCCTCGCGCAGCGCCTGGTGGCCGACCACGCCGAGGCGTTGCCCCTCTTCGCGCTGCGCCAGTTCGAGCACGCCGGCGTGCGCCAGGACAACCCCAACCTGCTGCTGGCGCGCGACGCCCGCATCGACGGTCTCGTGGTGATGCAGTCCGACACCGCCGGCCACGGCGTCATCGCCACCGCCGTGCGCGACACCCCGGCCGGCGCGCGCCGCCTGCTCGTGCTGCTGTCCGGCGCCGTGGGCCGCGACGCCGCCGCCGGTGAGGCGCAGAAGCTGCTCAACTGGGGCTGGCAGGCCTGGGACGCCGTGCGCCTGTTTGCCGCCGGCCAGCCGGTGACCACGGTGCCCGTGTGGAAGGGCGCCGCCAACACCGTGCCGCTGGGCGCCGCCGGCGCGCTGGTGGTGACGGTGCCGCGCGGCGAAGGCGGCCAGCTGCAGACCACGCTCACGCGCACCGAGCCGCTGGTGGCGCCCCTGGTTCAGGGCCAGGCGGTGGGCCGCATCGAGGTCGTCACGCGCGGCGGCACGCCGGTGGCCAGCGTGCCGCTGGTGGTGCAGCAGCCGGTGCCGCTGGCCGGCGTGCTGGGCCGCGCCTGGGACGCGCTGCGGCTGTGGATCCGCTGACGCCCTCGGCCCCGGCCCACCCCGCGGCATGAAGCTCAAGCACCTCGAGGTCTTCCACGCGGTGATGCTGACCGGCACCCTGAGTGGCGCCGCGCGGCTGCTGCACCAGACGCAGCCCGCGGCCACCCAGGCGCTGCAGTCGGCCGAGCGGCAGCTGGGCTACGCCCTCTTCACGCGGCAGCGCAACCGGCTCGAGCCCACGGCCGAGGCGCTGGCGCTGGTGCCCGAGGTGGCGCGGCTGATGCAGCAGCTCGACGCCGTGCGCCGCCTGGCCGAGGCCCAGCGCGCCGGCCGCCGCGCGCCGCTGCGCGTGCTGGTCGTGCCCTCGCTGGCGGTGGTGCAGCTGCCGCTGGCGCTGCGGCGCTTTCGCGCGCAGCATGCCGGCGTGCCGCTGGTGCTGCGCACGCTGCACTCGCGCGAGATCGCGCAGGCCCTGGCGCTGCGCGAGGCCGATGTCGGCATCGTGTTCGGCGGCGCCGCGCCCGAGGTGGCCACGCGCAGCGGCCTGGAGGCGCTGCCGCTGGCCAGCGGGCGGCTGGTCTGCGTGTCGCGCCGCCGCATCGGCCGCGGCACGAGCGTCTCGCTGCCGGAGCTGGCGCGCCAGCCCTTCATCCGCATCGACGGTCGCGACCCGATGGGCGCGCTGCTGGCCGAGGAGGCGCAGCGCGCCGGCGTCTCGGCCGAGGGCGAGATCGTCGTGCAGACCCACCACACGGCGCTGGTGCTCGCCGAGGAAGGCTTCGGCCCGGCCGTGGTGGACTCGTTCACCGCCGCGGCCGCGCGCCGGGCCGACCTCGTGGTGCAGCCGCTGTCGCCCGAGGTGCGCGTGGGCCTGTTCGCGCTGCTGCCGCCGGGCCTGCACGAGCGCCGGCTGGCGCTGGCTTTCGCGGCCGCCTTCGGGCAGGCCCTGCAGCCCGAGGCCGGCCTGGCGCCCAGCCCGGCATAAGCGGCGCTGATGGGCGCGCCCCGATCCCCGATGGCCGCGGCGGCGCGGCGGTCGTACAGTCGCCGCCTGTCGTTCCACTGTCACCGGAGACCTGCATGACCCGTCCGAACGCCCGCGCCCTCGCCACCACCGCCGTCGCCGCCGCGCTGCTGTCCATGCTGCCCGCCAGCTGGGCGCAGACGCTCGACAAGGTCAAGGGCAGCGGCAGCATCGCGGTGGCCTACCGCGAGAGCTCGATCCCCTTCAGCTACCTCGACGACAAGGCGCAGCCCACCGGCTTTGGCTGGGAGATCTGCATGCGCATCGTCGACGAGGTGAAGAAGGCCACCGGCCGCGCCGACCTGAAGGTCACCACGCAGGCCGTGACCAGCGCCAACCGCATCCCGCTGCTGGTGAACGGCACCATCGACATCGAGTGCGGCAGCACCACCAACAACTCCGACCGCGCCAAGCAGGTGGCCTTCGCCACCAACTACTTCTACACGGGCACGCGGCTGCTGGTGAAGGCCGGCTCGCCGGTCAAGAGCGTGGCCGACCTGAAGGGCCGCAAGGTCGTCAGCACCACGGGCACCACCAACTTCCGCATCATGCGGGCGCTGAACGACGAGCGGAAGATCGGCTTCGAGCTGATCGGCGCCAAGGACCACGCCGAGAGCCAGCTCGTGGTGGCCAGCGGCCGCGCCGACGCCTTCGCGATGGACGACATCCTGCTCTACGGCCTGGCCGCCAGCAGCGCCAACCCGCGCGAATGGGCCGTGGTCGGCGAGTCGATCCAGGTCGAGCCCTACGCCATCATGCTGCGCAAGGACGATCCCACCTTCAAGGCGCTGGTCGACGGCGTGCTGGCGCGGCTGATGGACAGCGGCGAGTTCGAGAAGATGTACATGCGCTGGTTCCAGGCCCCGATCCCGCCCAAGGGCGTGAACCTGAACGCGCCGATGCCGCAGGAGCTGCGCGACAACCTGAAGGCGAAATCGGACAAGCCCGCGACCTGAGCCCGCCACGATGTCCCACGACAACCTCTGCTTCCTCAACGGCGAGTTCATGCCGCTCGCCGAGGCCCGCATCCCGGTGCTGGACCGCGGCTTCATCTTCGGCGACGGCATCTACGAGGTCGTGCCGGTGTACGGCCGGCGGCTGTTCCGCTTCGACGAGCACCTCGCGCGGCTCAACCGCAGCCTGGCCAAGCTGAGGCTGCCGCAGCCGGCCACGCGCGAGCAGTGGCTCGAGCGCTGCCGGCAGCTGGTGGCGGCGCGGCCCGAGGAAGACCAGGTCGTCTACATCCAGGTCACGCGCGGCGTGGCCCCGCGTGACCACGTGATGCCGGCGAACCCCGTGCCCACGGTGTTCATGATGAGCAACCCCATGAAGCCGGCCACGGCCGAGCAGCGCCACGCCGGCGTGGCCTGCGTCACCGCGCGCGACTTCCGCTGGGAGCGCGGCGACATCAAGAGCACCAGCCTGCTGGGCAACGTGCTGGCGCGGCAGATCTCGGCCGATGCCGGCGCGATGGAGACCATCATGTTCCGCGACGGCTGGCTCACCGAGGCCGCCGCCAGCAACGTGTGGATCGCCCACGAGGGCGCGCTGCTCGGCCCGTCGAAGAGCGAGCACGTGCTCGAGGGCATCCGCGTCGAGCTGCTGCGCGAGCTGTGCGAGGACGCCGGCATCGCCTACAACCTGCGCCCCATCGCCGAAGCCGACGTGCTGGCCGCCGACGAGGTGATGCTGAGCTCGGCCACCAAGGAGGTGCTGCCGGTGACGCGCATCGACGGCCAGTCGGTG
>JACCDR012066104.1_pt1 | contig 12554 bp, 23 predicted proteins | sample 7446431 | NCBI WGS metagenome assembly JACCDR01 (sample SAMN15323443, study PRJNA562643) | freshwater metagenome | isolation source: river surface water | place: USA:Blue River Watershed | collected 2017-08-17
ATATATATATATATATATATATAGGAGAATATATGAACAATGAATGGAGAGTTTATTTTGTCAGAATAGGTAAGAATAATAAATCACCAGTTAAAATAGGATTTACATCAAACATATCTCAAAGATTAGTGGATCTTCAGTGTGGTAATCACGAGGAAATTAATTGCTTATTGGCACTAGTTTGCGAGAGTGAGAAGCAGGCTAGAGATTTGGAGTCATATTTTCATTGGAAATTAAAACACTGCCATGTCAGAGGAGAATGGTTTGATATAAACAACGTAAGTATTCCTAAAATACTGGATGAATTTAACAATAAAAAGAAAAGCAAATACGAAACTTCAATAAAGAAAGACAAATATAACTGTCCATTTAAACGTATAATTCAACTAGAAAAGCAATTAGTTGAGTATGAATACAGAATTGGAGTATTAGAGTGTATGTTGTATGATAAATAACCCTTGACAACAACTCAATATTCTTTATATATTACCAATATCAAACATAAATAGGAGAAACCAAATGAACAATGTTAAATATGTAGTTGTAATTATTGAAGATGCAACAGGTGAATTTATTCATACGATTTGTGGTGGTAAAGGTGTAGACAAGAATAAAGCTGAACGTATCATGGCTGGTGCTAATATCAACCTTAATCATTATAGATATTCAGTACGTATGATTCCTTGTGTTTGAGGTACTGTATGACCATCAAATTAGGAATTGACCTATCAACACCAGTTTTACCTTATTTTGAAGCTTGGCACGATGCTCATCTTAAAGAAGCTGGTAATAAGTTATTCGGTTGGGAGAGTGTCTGGATTGAGTGGGGCAACAAAGTATACATGAAAACTAAATCAAAACAACCAAGATATGTTAGAGTGGTGATTAAATGAATATAACCAGCCTTTGTGCTGGTTTTTTATTGTCTAAAAACAAGTAGACAGAAATACTATAATAGTGTATGATGTGCGCCTACTTATTTTAATAGGAGAAATTATGGACATGCGTAGTAGAAGTCCTAACCACGAGGATATATTTATAGAGGTATATTTAAATGACTGGAATAGATTGGTGAGAACTGACAACTTAGTACAGTTTCAACCACTTTTAGTAAAAGAAGCTATTGATTACCTCAATCAAGCTTTACATACGCTATTAAACACACCAAATCATCCAGAGAACAAAATTAGTGCAGCTAAACGAGTCGATACAGCTAAATCTATACTCACTCGATTGGTGGACGATATGAATGCGTTGAAAAAGCAAAATAACAGTTGACATTAGTTTTAAATTCAAGTAGTATGTCTTACATCGAAACAAATAGGGGATTGTGATGAAATTAATTGATGAGAAAATGGTGAGTTATTTTGGTATCATGTTGGTAGTAGATAGAAGTACAAAATACTTAGTAACTACGGAGAGTGGCAATGTGATTGCTTCAGTTCAGAAACCAGAACTTGATCCAGATGTCGGTTGGTTATATGATTGGGACTCTCATTGCGTCTGCATTGCTTCGGTAGACCTTGAAGGTATGGATTGGAAAGATACTTTGATGGAGATTGAATGATGAAATACTCAGAACAGTTGCAAATCAGATTACGTCATGTTATCATCAATACGTGCAATACAACTGGATGTAAGAATTGTGATTTGAAATGGGATGATGGAGAACAAGAATGTTGTAGTGCTACAGATTTACAGAATCGTATAGATGAAGCAGAGCGTCAAGAAGAACAAGAAAATAAGTAAGCAATACCCTAACCTACCTCAACGGTAGATAACGTCTTGTAGGTTGATTTAGAAGTGTTATATTTGAATTTTAAATAGGAGAGAATAGTTATGTCGAATTACAAAGCAATTATTGCAAAGATTGATCGTGTTACACCAATTCCAAATGCGGATCGTATTCATTTAGCTACAGTACTTGGTGAATCTGTGATTGTTAGTAAAGAGTGGGAAGTAGGTAAGGTTGGTGTGTTGTTTGTTGCAGGTACACAATTATCGGAAACATTCGCGTCAAATAATAATTTATTTCGTGATTCTGAAAAGAACGTAGATAAAGAAAAGAAAGGTTTCTTTGAAAATAGTCGTCGTGTTCGCGCACAACCAATGTTAGGTGTAAAATCGGAAGCATTCTTTGCTGATCTAAATAGTTTAGCATTTGCTGGTGATGTAACTACATTGAAGGTTGGTGATAGTTTTGAAGAATTTAACGGTGTCAAAATTTGTAATAAGTTCTTAAATGAAAAGACATTGAAAGCTATCGCAAATGCTAGTAAAAAAGCTATGAAGAAAGCCACTACACCATTATTCTTTGAGCATATTGAAACTTGCCAATTTAAACAAGGTATTCATGCGATTCAGAAAGGTGATTTGATTAGTATTCAAGCTAAAGTACATGGTACTAGTCAACGTGTAGCTAAAACAGTAGTGATGAATGATCTACCTACATGGAAAGAAAAAGTGAATACATTCGTTAAGAAGTTTGGCTTGAATCCATTGTTTGCTGAATCACGTATTGATTATGTTGTAGGTACTCGTCGTGTCGTGTTAGATGGTGCTGATAAAATTGGATTTCATGGTAGTGAACAATACAGATATGACATCCTTGAACAATTAAAACCTTACTTAACCACAGGCATGACTTTATATCTGGAAGTGGCTGGTTATGCAAATGGTAAACCTATTATGTCAACACATAATACTAAATCTTTAAAAAATAAAGAACTTAGTAAGAAATATGGTGAGGTAATCACATATAAATATGGTTGTAAAGAACATCAGAATCGTGTTCATGTGTACCGTATTACCATTACACAAGAAGATGGAACATCTATTGACTTTACTCAGAAACAGTTGGTTGATTGGTGTAGTGCTCGTGGTATTTTACCAGCGCTGGACGTTGTAGAACCGTTTATTTTTGACGGTGATTACGATGCTTTGGCTGCTAAAGTGGAAGCTTTAACTGAGCGTCCAGAAGTGTTAGGTGAAGATTTTATTGATCCTACACATTTATCAGAAGGTGTGATTATTCGTGTTGATCGTGGAACACTTACACCATTATTCTTGAAGTCTAAAAACTTCTACTTTAAGTGTTTGGAAGGTATTGCTCAGGAACAAGAAGTAGATTTGGAAGATGCTAGTTAAAGTAGTTGACAACAAAAGCCCTGTCTGTTAAGATGGGGCTTCTTTATTTGGATAGGAGAATAAAAATGAAAGGTATTGTATGTGTAGGAATTTCGGCATCAGGTAAGTCAACATTCGCTAAAGATATGGAATCACAAGGATATATGGATATTAATCGTGATAATATTCGTTTTGACCATTTCTGTAATGGTGTTCGTGATTGGAGTTTGTATAAATTTAATAAAGAACGTGAGAATTATGTAACACAAGTTCAAGAGCGTATGGCTGATGGTGCAAGCGTAATGGGAATTAACGTAATCATCTCTGATACTAATATCAACGATAGGACACGTAATTTCTGGATTCATCGTTTAACTAATTTAGGTTATGATGTTGAAGTTAAATATTTTGATATTGATTTAATGGAAGCATTACAACGTGACGCTAAACGTCCTAATGGTGTTGGTTATAAAGTGATTACAGACCAGTATGCACGATATATGAAATTACGTCATGGTAATAACTACCACACCCATGACAATGGACGTAAGACTTGTATTATCTGTGACATCGACGGGTCGATAGCGGATATGACAGATGTGCGTACAGCATTTGAATGGGATAAAGTTCATCTGGATAAACCAAGACAGCATGTTATTGATATGGTAACTAATTACCGTTTTGATTCAGGTAATGATGTAATTTTTATGTCTGGTCGTGATGCTGTTTGTCAAGAAGCTACTCGTCAGTGGTTAATTGATAATGTTGGTGAATGGACACAAGATTGTTTATTGTTGATGCGATCTGAAAAAGACCAACGAAAAGATACAATCATTAAGAAAGAATTGTTTGACAAGTATGTTCGGAACAATTACAATGTCGAATATGTTGCAGATGATCGCAAGTCAGTACTTCGTATGTGGGCTTATGAATTAGGTTTAACTACTGTTGATGTTGGATTACCTCATAACGAATTTTAAATAGGAGAGATAATGTGACTATGAAATATATCGTAACAGAACGTGAAGGTATTGAAGAAATGTTTGTATTCCCAGATACCATCAATCACGATTGTATGGCTGAAGTAATTAGCCGCATCAAAAATCAGTCACATGGTAGTTGGGAGCGTGTACTTAGACGACCAATCAGCGCTGGATTTATTACAGTAGAGGGTGAGTGTTACGGACGGAGTGAAACATTACGTCTTGACTCACGAGGAATTACTGACACAGTAATGTTTGATATGGAGTGTAAAAGTCAATGAAATACAAGTGCTTAAAAGATTTCTGGATGTACAATGAATCTAAAGAAGATGGGGATATTCCAGCATTTAAAGCTGATGATGTATATGAATTCAGTATTAATAAACTAGGGGATTTTTACACATCACGAAACAACCAAGGATCAACACATACTCTATATAGAGGTGAGTTTGATGAATACTTTGAATTAGTAGGAGAATAATTATGGAAATTAACGTAAAGCATGTTTGGTGCATGGATTGGGAAGGTTTATATTTCAATGATGAACTTGTATCTGAAGGTCATAGTTTTAGTGCAGCATTAGTACTGCAAATGTTGGTTGGTAAGACTGTATTGTCATACAAATTACTAGCTATGGACGAAGAATGGATGGAAGATGTAGTTAATCTGCCGCATGATTTCAAATATGTGATGTTAGTCGGAACAGGAGAATAATTATGGCATACACAATAAACAAATTAGATCCTTTCGGTAATCCACCAATACCAACAGTAAATAAAGTAGAATTTCAATTAGTTAAAATACAATTGAACGATTTAATTCAAACATATGAAACATCTCGTAAAGTGTTAACTGATTTGTTAGATTTAGAATCTGTTGCTAGTGCTAAAACACCAGAGACTTTAATGGTTCAGTTATTATTATTAGCTAAAGTGTTAAAAGCTGAAAATCAATTACGGGAACAATTTATCAGTGATTTAAAGAAATTAGGAGAATAGAATGTTATTAGCATTTATTGTTTATTTAGTGGCAACACTCGGAGCTATCAAAGCTTTCGTTACATCTTATGTTGGTTATGTATTAGTTTTGTTTATTGTTTGTTATGTCGTGCATAAATTCAAGATTATCCAGTTTGTTGAGAATCGCAGGACAATTAGTAAGGTTGATATTACTTGGGACACTATCAGTGAAACTAGACAATACAGATTAATTGCACCGATTGGTGGTTATTCAGCCAACACACTTGTTTATTTTAATAAATTTACAGACTATGCTTATGTTGGTGTGGATAAAAAGCCTTGGGGTAACAATGTCCCTAAAGCTAAAGTGATGGAATCTATTGACTTGTCTGAGACTGATGTTGTTACAGAGAAAGTTAAAACACCTTTAGATGTTAATATTAACAAACTGAAATGGTTAACTATTACAATGTTATCATTACATCTGTTATTACCAACAGAAAAGACATTACAATATGCTGGTGCTGCATATTTGATTCAGAATACATATGAATCTGAATTTGTACAAGAAGCTGGTAGCTTGGCTGGTAAAGCCATTACTAATCAGTTGCGTAAATGGGCTACAGATAATCCTGATGTGAATGGATTACTTGAGTCTCTTGAGCAGACTAAAGAACAAGCTGAAAAATTAGTGAAATAAACTATTAGCCCTCTTGACGAGGGCTTTTTATTGTGCAATAATAGCTTCAGATTAATTGATTAGGAGGATAGATATGTCAAGATTAGTATATGGTTATGGTATAAATGACGCTGGCTATAAAGTTACTAGAGTTATAGGTAATGAAAAAGTTAAATGGACATGTCCTTATTACTCTAAGTGGCGAGGGATGTTGAAACGGTGTTATGATATTAAACTAAAGAGTAAATTTCCATCTTACTTAAATTGTACAGTATGCGAAGAATGGAAGTATTTTTCTAATTTCAAGAGATGGGTGGATTCTCAACCGAATAGAAACTGGAAGGATTGCGAGTTAGATAAAGATTTATTGGTTGAGGAAAACAAACTATATTCCCCACGTACTTGTGTTTTTATTACTAGACAAGTCAACCAGTTTCTTAAAGATCGGGCTAAAGATCGAGGTGAGTTTTTACTTGGAGTCACATATCACAGCAAACATAACAAGTTTTATGCTTATTGTAATAATCCTTTCTCCACTAAACAAGAATATTTGGGAAGTTTTAATACAGAGATTGATGCACATATTGCTTGGAAAAGCAGAAAACATGAATTTGCTTGCATGTTAGCTGAAATTCCTGAGAATATGTTGGTGTCTGAAATTTTAAGAAAGCGATATGCTTAATTCAGGAGTAAATTTTATGGGACAATATACTGGTTTACGTGGAAGTGTTACTTTTAAAGAATCTGTTGCAGATGTTATGAAAGAACACATGAATAGTGAAGAACTTTGGCAGAACTGTGGTTTATGGACGTATGTTGCTGAGAAAACTGGTTTAGATTTAAAAGATTACCAACAAGATGCGCGTTGTGAATTCATTCCTAAAGGTATGGTTTGTTATATGCCAGAAGATTGGCACGATAACGATTATTATTGGATTGGTAGTACTTTATTCTTTACCTGTAGTTTAAAGAATTACACAGGAACCATTGAACAATTTGTTGACATCCTACCAATCATTGCGGTATCATGGGATCTTGAAAGTTTATACGAAGAAGATAGTGAATCAACAAAATATAAACATACAATGAAAGTACCACCATTGGTTATTTAATTGGGAGAACAGATATGAAACAGTTTGAAGTTGGTAAGAAATATAAATTTGACATGAATATGAAACAAGAGTTCTTTGATGCACATAAATGCAATGAACAAGTGTTCTATGATTTAGCTCAGTTTGACTATGAAATTACTGTGACTGATACCACATTTGATAAAGTAAGTTATAGAGGAGGGGATTATTTCCTCTACCCTAGTGATATTGAATTCTTCTTTCTTGTAGTGGATGTCCCTGTTGAACAGGAAAATGTAGTTTCCAATAAATCAGAATCAGAAATTGTTAAAGCTTGGTTTGATAAAGTGGAATGGTTACTTGATAATACACCTATCAAGTTATATACAAACCTTGAGATTGTCATGGAAAATCAATACACTTTATGTAATGCAGGTTCCGTAGATTTCGTAATCAATTCTTATGAAGCCTACCAAAATAAAGCTAAACAACAACAGAAGCAATTACTTCTTGACAAAAAGAAAGCTTTAGAGTTAGAATTGGCTCAGATTAATGAACAACTTGAGGTGTGATATAATGCCTATTCAATATAAGAAAGGTAATGCTGTAACAGCGTTGATTGATGGTGAGATTAATCTTCTACTAAACTGTGTAAATTGTCAAGGTAAGTATGCTTCAGGTATTGCAAAAGAAATTCGACAACGAATACCAACAGCATATGATGATTACTTGGAGTTCTACAATCTTCACCAAGGAAGTATGCTTGGAGAATTCTATTGGCACATGGGTAGGGTTGTTCATATTGCAGCACAGGAGTTTTACGGATATGACAATAAGCGTTATGTTAATTACGCTGCACTTGCTAAAGCCCTCGATGGGTTGAGTAATCAAATCTTACTTACATATAAAATAGGAATTCCTTATGGTATGTGTGCAGGATTAGCGGGTGGGGACTGGACTATCGTGTTAGAGATGATTGAATTTTATTTGAACGATTTTGATGTAATTATTTATACACTAGAGGATAAGCTATGAAAACTATCATAACATTATTATTTACAGTGCTACTAGCTGGCTGTCAGGATTTTGTGAACATTCCACTAAACACTATTGAACGAGCAAACGAGATGTGTAGTACACTGGATGGTGTGAAGCAATTAAAAGTTTATACATATTGCGTAAAGTACAGTGGTAAGTTTTGTACTAATGACAGGGTTACTAAAGTATCTGTTGTTTGCTATAAATATGATACTAACATCACGACAGATATTAAATGGAGTCGAATGGAATGACTAAACCATTAAGGGAAATTCTTAGAGAAAATGTAGTTGTTGGTCGTTCACAACAGCTAGTTGACCTACCACCTCTTAAATTAGAAACTAATGTTTATGACCATCAATACATAGATACAATGAATGTTGTTGAAGTGTACTTAGGTATGTCTGTCCATGTTAGTTATAAGAATGAACGGGATTTAACTAAATCTATTGATTTAGCTTGTATGCAAATGGAAGAAATAATCACTAAAAACACAAGGGATAAGTTGACACCATTAATGTATGAATTGCTGTACAATTACAGTACAAAAGAATATGGTGAAAGACTTAAAACAATCCTTTCTGAAATGTAGGAGAAATAATGACAAAAATTAAAGTAATTGATACAGAAACAACTGGATTGTTTGAACCTCAAGTTATTCAATATGGTGAATTCTGGTATAATGATAAGACTGATGGAATGGGTAGCTTCTGTCAATATATTAAACCAAACAAACCTATTGAATTTGCTGCTATGGGTGTTCATCATATTACCAATGAAAAAGTAGCAGAATATGGTGTTGATTTGGAATATTGTTTGAGACACAAAAGCTCAACTGCTGATTATATTGTTGGTCACAATGTTAATTTTGATTTGAGTTTATTACCTGAGTGGTTTTATAAAGATAGTAAAATCCTATGTACATTAGCATTAGCACGTAAACTCATTAATAAATCAGAATGTGGTGATCATAAACTAGGTACATTATATTATTATCTTGGTTGTTATAAATATCGCACAATTTCATTTAACTTACATAATGCTGGTGTTGATGCTGAAGTTTGTTTTTATGTATTAATGGCGTTGTTAGCACAATATAATTTGACAATTGACCAAGCTTATGATTTAATCAACCAACCAGAAGAACCAGTGGATATTAATATCTGTCCATTCAAGAAACATGCTGGTGTATTGTGGAGTGACATTGTAAAAGAAGATAAAGATTACTTGCTTTGGTTGTTAAAAGCTGATAAAATACGCGACAAAGCTACTAAAGAACTGGTAGAAAGTTTAGTCAAATAGGAGAACTTATATGAACGAATTAGAGTATGGTTTACCAAAACCTTTACATGAATTAACAATTCAGGAAATTAAAGCTTTAGTTGCTCTAACAGAAGATGCTATCCACGATAACTTAAAAGATTTAAAAGTGTTGAGATTACGACATGAAGCTCTACTTAATGAATTAGACGAGAGGATCGATTAATGCAAGATTTTATTGATTTATTATCAAAGTATGACAATATTAATGTTCATTCTATTTGTGAATTTAATGGTTGTTGGAGTTTCTTATGGATTGTTGACCATAAAGTAATTACACCATTTCCAATTAAAGGTTCCGTATCATATTCACCACGAGGTTATGATATTGGTGTTTTTAATGCAGCTATCCGTAATAAAACAGAAGCGTTAAACTTATTTGAAGTTAATTTGGATATTATTTGTAAATATATTGGGAGTTGATGATGTCATCAGAAAGTGGTCAAAGAATTAACGAGAAATTTCATTGTATTGCTAATGAATTTGAAGATAAGAAGTCATGTAACAGTAGTGATGCACTAAGTATCTATGAAAAGCAAGATGACAATGGTAATGTGTTTTATGACGCTTTCTGTTGGTCTTGTGGTCAGTCTTTCTCTAAACACCAAGTACACAATTCCAGTCATGCCGCTACATTAGGAGTTAACGGTGATGAAGTTTTAGAGAAACGTGTATTTAAACTTACACCTAAAGCTGAACCATTGACTCGTGAAGAAATAAAAGAGCATGTTGCCAACACTGGATATAAATCTCTAAATTATCGCGGAATTCGTGATGAAATTCGTCAGTTTTTTGGACATACTACAAAGCTGAGTGAAGATGGTAGTAGAGTTATTGCCACATATTACCCAGAAACAGAAACAGTAGATGTTGGTAAATATGTCGTTGTTGGCTATAAATGTAGAGTTCATCCAAAAGATTTTAGTCGTGGTAAGATTGGTAGGACTGGTAAAAATAGTAATTTATCTGGACAAGTAAAGTGGAAGAATGGTGGCGGTAAGTACTTACTAATCACAGCAGGGGAAGAAGATAAGTGTGCAGCTTATCAGATGCTCTTAGACGATCATATCCGTAGGGGACAATCAGAATATGAGCCAATTCATGTAGTGTCTGCTACATGCGGTGAAGGTAGTGCAGCTTATCAGTGCGCTAAAGAATATGATTGGATTAACACCCACGAAATTATCGTTGTATGTATGGACACAGATAAAGCTGGTGAAAAAGCCTTAGCCGAAGTTTGTGAAAAATTACCAGCAGATAAAGTAAAAATACTTAGACTATCTGGTGGCGATCCAAATAAAATGTTACTAGAAGGTAAAGAGAAGCAATTTGTTAGAGAATTCTATAGTGCAAAAGATTACGTTTTTGATGGTGTGTTGACATCAAAAGACGCTGATGACGAAATTGAGCATGAACTATCTCTACCTAAGATTAAACTTCCATCTTTTATGACAGAACTAGAGGATGCAATGGCTGGTGGTATTCCATTAGGCTATTGGGTAAACTGGATTGCTATGACTGGTGCAGGTAAGACAACAACAGTAAACGAAGCAATTAGGGAGTGGATTTATAATAGCCCCTACAAAGTAGGTATTCTTACTTTAGAATTGACAGCACCACAATACATGATTGCAATGTTATCGCGTGAAGTCGGCTATAAAATAAATCTAATAAAAAATCCAAAAGAAGCTGTTGACTTTGTGCGTAGACCAGAAGTGGTTGAAGCGCGAAAGAAATTAAAAGAAGATGAGGATGGTTTTGAAAGGTTTGCATTATTAGATGATCGTGAAGGTTCTTTACCTCATGTTAAGAATCAAATATTAAAACTAATTAAAAAACATGGTTGTAAGTTAATAGTGATAGACCCAATTAACGATTTGTTTGATGGATGCAGTAACGAAGATGTTGCAGCATTTATTAAATGGATGAAGGCTATCATGCGAACTGGTATTACTTTTGCCTGTGTTTGCCACGTAAGGAAGGGTGGAGTGTCCACAGATAAATTTGGTAAACGTATTGTGAGAGAACTTACAGAAGATGACGTTTCTGGATTATCTCTAATAACTAAGTCTGCGGGAGCTAATATTTTCCTGACTCGTGATAAATACAGTGAAGATCCTATTGTGCGTAATACCACAAGGGTTACGGCAGGTAAAATCAGATGGACAGGCTTGACAGGAGATGTTGGTAAGTGGTACTATGATGTTGGTAGTCACACTATGTATGACTTTAATTCTTACTGGGCTAAACAAGCTACAGAGGCTTTAGAAAGCAATTCTGGTGTGGAAAGTAAGGATGTTACGGCATCCTCTATAATACCCGCAGCACTACTTGATTGCGATGATACTGAAGAATTTTTTTAGGAGGTTGTTTTGGAAACTATTACATTCGATTGTGAAAGTAATAATCTATTGAATTCAGACACGATTGACTATACAGCATCCCCATATAAACTTAAAGATAGTTTTAAGATGCACTGTATTGTTGTAGAAGAACATGGTAGTGGAGATGTAATAGCTTTCTATAATGGAGATACTATTTTTTTAGACGGGACTACTCATTCTACAATAGATCCAGTAACACTAAGAGAATATATCCTAAGCGATTATGCCCCAATTACTTATCAGCATAGACAGTTAGATGAGTTTGAAGATTATATAAAGACTTCTAAAATTGCTAAGGTTGTTGCTCACAATGGGATTAATTTTGATTTACTGGCTTGTAAATTATATTTCGGTATGGATTATACCGTAGATCCAGATACTTGGTGTGGCAATAGTTTGGAGATTATTGATACTTTAGTTATGTCTAAAGTGTTGAATCCAGACCGAGTAGGCGGTCACTCGTTGGACGCTCTATCTCAAAAATCAGGTATTAAAAAGGTTGATTTTAGACCAAATATACCAAAGGCAGAGCGTTTCAATACTTTTGCTGCCGATATGCTGTACTACTGTATTTATGACTGTAAAGCAAACACAGCAGTGTATAAAATGTTGATGAAGGAGTGGGGTAATTGGCCTTGGGACGATGCTTTTAAGTTAGAAAAAGCCGTAGCTGAGCTTATTACCAGACAAGAACACAGAGGTTTTAAGTTCAATACGGATTTGGCTAGAGCCAATATCTTAGAGTTAGATAATTTGATGGAAGATCGTCGGGCTAAAATTGAACCATTATTACCTAAGAAAAAGGCAACTAAAGGTTTTATGTCTGATTATACTCCACCTAAGACGCAATTGAAGAAAGACGGATCAATTTCTGCAAACATGCTGAAGTTTTTAGAAAAACATGGTGGTAAAGTAGTTGAGGAAGATTTTCTACCAACTGTGGAGTTGTTTGGAAAGGAATACGTGTTGCCTATTCCTTGTGAACCTTTAGTTAC
>JACCDR010250385.1_pt1 | contig 12553 bp, 8 predicted proteins | sample 7446431 | NCBI WGS metagenome assembly JACCDR01 (sample SAMN15323443, study PRJNA562643) | freshwater metagenome | isolation source: river surface water | place: USA:Blue River Watershed | collected 2017-08-17
ACCAGCACCTTGACGGTGCCGTCGGGCAGCTTGAGCATCTGCAGGATGGTGGAGACACAGCCGACCTCGAACATGTCGGAAACCTGGGGTTCATCCTTGGCGGCGGCCTTCTGGGACACCAGCATGATGCGACGCTCGGCCTCCATGGCAGCCTCGAGCGCCTTGATGCTCTTGGGCCGCCCCACGAAGAGCGGGATCACCATGTGCGGGAAGATCACGACGTCGCGCAACGGCAGCAGCGGCAGGTCGATGGGCTGGGAAGGCAGGGGGGTGTGACCGGACATGGTGGAACCTTGGTGTGGTCTGCTGAATATGGCTTGCTATAGGAGATTTTCAACCCGGCTTGATGATAAGTCGGGCTGAAAGGGCATATCCATGAAGTTGGGAGTGGAAAACCGGCTGGTTCAGGCCTTTTTGGCGGCCTCGCGATAGACCAGCAAAGGTGGTTTGTTTTCTTCTATGGTGGACTCGTCCACCACCACCCGCTCCACATTGCTCGTGGTGGGCAGATCGAACATGGTGTCGATCAACGCCTGCTCCAGGATGGATCGGAGGCCTCGCGCACCAGTCTTGCGCACCAGCGCCTTGCGCGCGATCGCCTTGAGCGCCGCAGGACGGATCTCGAGATCGGCGCCTTCCATGCCGAAGAGCTTGGCGTATTGCTTGACCAGGGCGTTCTTGGGTTCGGTCAGAATCTGCACCAGCGCGTCTTCCGACAGCTCGGCCAGGGTAGCGACCACGGGCATGCGCCCCACAAGCTCGGGGATCAGGCCGAACTTGATCAGGTCCTCGGGTTCGACCTCCTTGAACACCTCAGTCAGGCTGCGCTGCTGCTTGCTCTTGACCGCGGCACCGAAGCCGATGCCCGAGGACTCGGTGCGATTCTCGATCACCTTCTCCAGTCCGGCAAAGGCGCCGCCGCAGATGAAGAGGATGTTGGTGGTGTCGACCTGGATGAAATCCTGGTTCGGGTGCTTGCGCCCGCCCTGCGGGGGCACGCTGGCCATGGTGCCTTCGATGAGCTTTAGCAGAGCCTGCTGCACGCCCTCGCCCGACACGTCCCGGGTGATGGACGGGTTGTCGGACTTGCGCGAGATCTTGTCGATCTCGTCGATGTAGACGATGCCGCGCTGGGCCTTGTCCACCTCGTAGTTGCAGCTCTGCAGCAGCTTGGCAATGATGTTCTCGACATCCTCGCCCACGTAGCCAGCCTCGGTCAGTGTGGTGGCATCGGCCATCACAAAGGGCACGTTCAACTGCCGCGCCAGCGTCTGGGCGAGCAGGGTCTTGCCCGAGCCCGTGGGGCCGATCAGCAGGATGTTGCTCTTGGCGAGCTCCACCTCGTCCTTGCGCGCTGATTCCTTGTGCTGCAGGCGCTTGTAGTGGTTGTAGACGGCCACCGCCAGAGTGCGCTTGGCAGCTTCCTGGCCGATCACATAGTTGTCCAGATTGGCCTTGATCTCGGCCGGCGTCGGCAGGCTGCCGCGACCTTCGCTGGTTTCCGTGGTGGCGGGCAGCTCATCACGAATGATCTCGTTGCACAGCTCGATGCACTCGTCACAGACGAAGACCGAGGGGCCGGCGATCAGCTTCTTGACCTCGTGCTGGCTCTTGCCGCAGAAAGAGCAGTACAGGGTCTTTTCGCTGGTCGTGCCTTTTTTGTCCGCCATGGGGGGAGCGCCTTTTCCGGATATGTCCGGATCTATGATAACCAAGCGGCGCGAGCCCCTGTCCAGGAGCTGGCGCCAGAAAACAACATATCGGCCCGGCGCCTCAGGGGCGCTTGGCGATCACCTGATCCACCAGCCCGTACTCCTTGGACTCGTCAGCGGACAGGTAGTAATCGCGTTCCGTGTCCCGCTCGATCTTCTCCAGCGGCTGGCCCGTGCGCTCGGCCAGAATCCTGTTGAGCTGCTCGCGGGTCTTGAGGATCTCGCGGGCGTGGATCTCGATCTCCGTCGCCTGGCCCTGGGCCCCGCCCAGAGGCTGGTGGATCATGACCTTGGAATTGGGCAGAGAGAAACGCTTGCCCTTGGCGCCAGCGGCCAGCAGGAAGGCGCCCATGCTCGCGGCCATGCCGATGCACAGCGTCGACACGTCGGGCTTGATGAAGTTCATGGTGTCGTAGATCGCCATGCCGGCGCTCACCGAACCACCGGGCGAGTTGATGTAGAAGGAAATGTCCTTGTCGGGGTTCTCGCTCTCGAGGAACAGCAGCTGGGCCACCACGAGGTTGGCGGTCTGGTCGTTCACCGGTCCGACCAGGAAGACCACGCGCTCCTTGAGCAGGCGCGAATAGATGTCATAAGACCGTTCGCCGCGGCCCGACTGCTCGATCACCATCGGGATCATGCCGAGGGCTTGGGTATCCAGGGCGCCGTTATAGGCGGTGTTGCGCAGATTCATGCTCACTCCAAATGTCTGGGCCTTACTGTACAGAAAATTTACGGCCCAAAAGCAGGTGGGGCCTGAGCCCCGGACTGCAAGCCCGGGGCCGGCCCCACATTGAACAAGGTTTCAGGCGGTGATCAGGCCTGCCCCATCAGCTCGTCGAAGGAAATCGCCTTCTCCGAAACCTTGGCCTTGCCCAGCACGAAATCGGTGACATTGCTCTCGATCACCACGGCCTCGACCTCGGCCATGCGGCGGTTGTCGCCAAAGTACCAGCGCTTCACGTCTTCCGGACGCTCATAGCTGGCGGCCAGTTCGTCCACATGGGCCTTGATCTGCTCGGGTGTGGCCTGCAGGTTGTGGGTACGCACCAGCTCGGCCACCACCAGGCCCAGGCGCACGCGGCGCTCGGCCTGGGCCGTGAACAGCTCGGCGGGGATCGGGGCCTTGTCGGCGTCCTTGATGCCGCGCTGCTTCAGGTCTTCGCGGGCACCTTCGACCATGCGGTCGATCTCGGCCTGCACGATGGACTTGGGCAGGTCGAGTTCGGCCTTGGCCACCAGGGCGTCCATCACAGCCTGCTTGTTGCGGGCCACCAGGCGCGACTTCACTTCGCGCTCCAGGTTCTTCCTGATGTCGGCGTTGAGTGCAGCCACCGTGCCTTCGGCCACGCCGAGGGACTTGGCCAGCGCATCGTTGACTTCGGGCAGGTGGGCAGCCTCGATCTTCTTCAGCGTGACCAGGAAGTCGGCGGTCTTGCCGGCCACGTCCTGACCGTGGTAGTCGGCCGGGAAGGCCAGCGGGAAGGTCTTGCTTTCGCCCGACTTCATGCCGCGCACGGCGTCCTCGAACTCCTTGAGCATCTGGCCTTCGCCCACCAGGAACTGAAAGTCATCGGCCTTGCCGCCCGCAAAGGGCTCGCCGTCGATCTTGCCCTCGAAATCGACCGTCACGCGGTCGCCATCCTGGGCCGCGGCGTCCTGGGCGCGCTGAGCGAAGGTGCGGCGCTGCTTACGCAGGATGTCCAGGGTCTTCTGGATCGCCTCATCACTGACCGCTGCCGTGAGCTTCTCGACTTCAGCCCCCGCCAGATCGGCAATCTTGACTTCGGGGTAGACCTCGAACACGGCGTCGAAGGTCACCTGCCCCTCGGGCGCGCCCTCCTTCTCGGTGATCTTGGGCTGCCCGGCCACGCGCAGCTGGGCTTCGTTGGCGGCCTGGGCGAAGGCCTCGCCGACCTTGTCGTTCAGAACTTCGTAGTGAACGCAATAACCGTAGCGCTGGGCCACCACGTTCATCGGCACATTGCCCGGACGGAAGCCGTCCATCTTGACGGTACGGGCCAGCTTCTTGAGGCGGGTGTCGACCTCGGTCTGGATCGCTGCCAGGGGCAGGCTCAGGGTGATCTTGCGCTCGAGCTTCTCGAGGGTCTCAACGGTAACGGCCATGGCTCACTCCAATCAATTCAAAACAGGGCAGCTGGCAGACAGGCTGCCGGACTGGTGCGCGGGGGGGGACTCGAACCCCCACACCATTGCTGGCGTCAGGACCTAAACCTGGTGCGTCTACCAATTTCGCCACCCGCGCGGGTAGAAACAGAATGGGGAGGTCGTGGACAGACCTCCCCATGAAATCGTCAACCCGGCATTTTAACCTTGCCGGGAACGCCTATCGAACGGCCACAGCTGGACCCTGAATGATGCCGGGTCTGGCGCCGGGCGCTGCCCCGCGGTCCGGGTTCAAGGTAACGCCGGTGTTTCGCGCTTCACGCGAAACCATGCAGGTCTGGCGCATCGCGCCAGCCCCTGCGGCGGATTCATGGCAACGCCGGTGTTTCGCGCTTCACGCGAAACCATGCGGCGTACATCGCCGGCAGGGCCAGCAGGGTCAGCACGGTGGCGACGATCAGGCCGCCCATGATGGCCACAGCCATGGGCCCCCAGAACACCGAGCGCGACAGCGGGATCATGGCGAGCACGGCGGCAGCGGCCGTCAGCACGATGGGACGCAGGCGGCGCACGGCCGATTCGACGATGGCGTCCCAGGCCGGTACACCGTTGCCACGGTCCTGCTCGATCTGGTCGATCAGGATCACCGAGTTGCGCTGGATCATGCCCATGAGGGCGATCACACCCAGCAGGGCCACGAAACCGAAGGGCCGGTTGAGCACCAGCAGTGCGCCGGCCACACCGGCCAGTCCCAGGGGGCCTGTCAGAAAGACCAGCATGGCACGACTGAAGCTCTGCAGCTGCAGCATCAGCAGGGTGAAGGTCAGGAAAAGCATGATGGGCATGCCTGCGGCGATCGAGCCCTGGCCCTTGCTGCTCTCCTCCACCGCCCCGGCCACCTCGATGCGGTAAGCGCTGAGGCCCTCGGCGTGCCATCGGGCTTCCAGCTTGCGCAGCGCCGGCAGCAGCTCCGCCGTCAGGGTCGCCCCCTGCATGCCCTCGACTGCATCACTCTGCACGGTGATGCCGTACTCGCGGTTCTCGCGCCACATCACGCCCGGCTCCCAGGTGAAGACCGGCTTGGCGATCTGCGTGAAGGGGATAGATCGGCCGCTGGCCGTAGGCAGGTAGCCATTGGCCAGGTCCGTCAGGGCATTGCGCTCGTCCAGCGGCTGGCGTAGCACGATGTCGATGAGCTTGTCGCCCTCGCGGTACTGGCCCACGGTCTGGCCGGCGAGCAAGGTGCGCGAAGCCTGGGCGATGGACTGACTGCTCACGCCCAGGGCGCGCGCCTTGGCCTGGTCGATCTCGAGGCGCAGCACCTTGACCGACTCGTTCCAGTTGTCGTTGACGCCACGGGTGTTGGGGCTGGCGCGCATGACGTCCTTCACCTCGTCGGCGCGTGCACGCAGCACGGCCGGATCACTGCCCACCACGCGGAACTGCACCGGATAGGGAACCGGCGGGCCATTGGGCAAGAGCTTGACGCGCCCGCGCACCTCCGGAAACTCCTGGGCCAGCAGGGCCGGCAGCGAGACACGCAGGCTCTCGCGGGTCTTGAGGTCACGGGGCAGCACGATGAGCTGCGACACGTTGGTCTGCGGAAAGACCTGGTCCAGCGGCAGGTAGAACCGTGGCACGCCTGAGCCCACCCAGGTGCTGACCGAATTCACGCCGGCCTCGCCGATCAGGCGCTGCTCGACCCGGCGCGTCACCGCCTCGTTCGCGGCGAAGGAGGTGCCCTCCGGGAACCACAGGTCGACCAGGATCTCGGGCCGGCTCGAATCGGGGAAAAACTGCTGCTGGACCTTGCCCATGCCCGCAATGCCCAGCGCGAAGGTCAGCACGGTGGCGGCGATGGTGAGCCAGCGATGTTCGACGCACCAGTTCACCGCCCGGCGGAAGTGGTTGTAGAAGGGCGTGTCGAAAAGTTCGTGGGGCTGATCCTCTGCTGCATGGGGTTTGGCCTTGAGCAGGATCGTGCCCAGGTAGGGCACGAAGTAGACCGAAACGATCCAGCTCAGCACCAGGGCCAGTGCGGTCACGCCGAAGATGGCGAAGGTGTACTCTCCCACCGCGGACTTGGCCATGCCGATGGGCAGAAAGCCCGCCGCGGTGATCAGCGTGCCCGTGAGCATGGGCATGGCCGTGATCTCATAGGCGAAGGTGGCGGCCCGTACCTTGTCGTAGCCCTCCTCCATCTTGCGCACCATCATCTCCACCGCAATGATGGCGTCATCCACCAGCAGGCCCAGGGCGATGATCAGCGAGCCCAGCGAGATCTTGTGCAAGCCGATGCCCCAGTACTGCATACCCAGGAAGGTCAGGGCCAGCACCAGCGGGATGGTGATGCCCACCACCAGGCCGGGCCGCATGTCCACGTAATACCGCTTCCACAGCGGCAGATGGCTCGCGTTCTGGTGCTTGTGCAGGCCCAGGCTGATGAAACTCACCAGCAACACGATGACCACGGCCTCGATCAGCACCCCCACGAACTCGTTGACCGAGGTCGCCACGGCCTTGGGCTGATCCTGCAGCTGCACCAGCTCGATGCCCGCGGGCAGCGTCTTTTTGATGCGCTCGGTGGTCGACGTCAGGGCCTGGCCCAGCGCGATGATGTCCCCGCCCTTGGCCATGGAAATACCCAGGGCGATGACCTGACGCCCCTGATGCCGCACCTTGATGCTGGCCGGGCCCACGTAACCGCGCTTGCTCTCGGCGATGTCGCCCAGTCGCAGCTGGTTGCCCGTGCTGCCGCGGATGGGCATGGCACGCAGCTGGTCCACGGCCTCGAACTGCCCGGCCACACGGACCTGCACCACGTCCAGCGGGGTCTGGACGGCGCCCGCACTCTCCACGGCGTTCTGCTGGCCCAGCTGGGCCAGCACCTGGTTCATGTCCAGGCCCAGCTGGGAGAGCCGCTTCTGCGAGATCTCGATGTAGAGCTTCTCATCCTGCACACCGAACAGCTCCACCTTGGCCACATCGGGCACACGCAGCAGCTGCTGGCGCACATCGTCTGCAAAGACCTTGAGCTCTGCGTCACTGAAACCGTCGGACTGCAGGGCATAGATGACGCCGTAGACGTCGCCGAACTCGTCGTTGAAGAAAGGCCCCTGAATGCCACCGGGCAGCGTCGCACGCATGTCGCCGATCTTCTTACGCACCGTGTACCAGGTGTCGGCCACGACAGCGGCCTGGGTCGAGTCCTTGAGCTGGAAGATGATCTGCGATTCGCCCGTCTTTGCGTCGCTGAGGATCTTGTCGGCGCCCGGGCCCTCCTGCAGCGTGCGCTCGATCTTGTCGGTCACCTGCTCGGCCACCTGCTGGGCCGTGGCGCCGGGCCAGTAGGTACGCACCACCATGGCACGGAAGGTGAACGGCGGGTCTTCGTCCTGCCCGAGCTGGAAATAGGCCGCGAAGCCCAGCACCATGAGCACGACCAGCAGGTAGCGCGTGAGCGCCGGGTGCTCGATGGCCCAGCGCGAGAGATTGAAACCGGCGGCAGGATCCTTGTGAATCATGCGGGCCTCACTTGCCGGCAGCCGCAGGGGCCGAAGTCGTGTCTACCGGCGTCTGCGGCGGGCTGCTCAGGCTCTGGGCGGTCTTCTCACGCCATAACGTGACCTTCTGTCCCGGTGAGAGCACGTGCACGCCAGCCGCCACGACCTGCTGCCCTTCCTGCAGCCCCGCCGCCACCACAGCTTCGTTGCCGTCGGCCGTGGCGATCTGCACCGGCTGCGAGGCCACAGTCATGGTCTTGGGGTCCAGCACCCACACCGCCGTGGCCTGGCCATCCTGGCGCAGCGCACTGGTGGGCAGCTTGATGGCGCGCGGACGGTCACCATTCTTCACCTTGGGCTGGACCGTCACGGTCGCGCCCAGCGGCGGCAGCTCCCGCCCCTGCAGCCCCACCTTGACCTGGTAGGTGCGGGTCACGGGATCGGCGCTGGCCGACACCTCGCGCACCTTGCCGGCCAGCAGGGTCTGACCCGGCCAGACGCGAACGTCCACGGCACTGCCGTCACGCATCAGGCCCAGCTTGTCCTCGGGCACGGCAAACACCGCATCGCGCCCACCGTCCTGGGCCAGACGCACCACGGGCTGGCCCGCGCTGACCACCTGGCCGGTCTCGGCCTCGACGGCTGTCACCACACCCGCCGTGTCGGCCACCAGGGCGGTGTAGCTGCCCTGGTTGCGCTGGCTGGCCAGCTGGGCCTGGGCCTGGTCCACCTGGGCCTGGGCCGCCTTGAGGTTGGCCTCGCGCCGTTCCAGTTCGGCGCCGCTGATGAAGTTCTGCTCACGCAGTTCCTTGAAGCGCTTGTAATCGGCCGCGGCCAGGTCACGGTTGGTCACCGCGGCACCCAGCTGGGCCTGTGCTGCGTCGGCGGCCAGACGGTAATCCTGGGGATCCAGGCGCGCCAGGACCTGGCCCGCCTTGACGCGCTGCCCAAGCTCGACCTCGCGGCTCACGAGCTTGCCCGCCACACGAAAGCCGAGGCGGGACTCGACCCGCGGCCGCACCTCGCCCGAAAACTCCTGGTGCGCATCCAGGCTGCCGCTGCGCACGGTCACCACCTTGACGGCACGCACCGGTTCTTCCACCGGCGCCGGACGGGAACAGGCCGCCAGCGTGAGAATCAGGGGCAGCACCAGCCCGTAGGACAGGCGCGCAGGAGGCAAGACACGAAGTTCACGCATGAAACAACCTCAGGGAAATGGCCGGACAATTAATAACCAATTGGTCAGTAATCTAGGTAAAAACCCGATCCATGTCAAGCGCGGTGAAAATCCCCGGCGTGAACAAGCCCATCCCTGCCGCCCCGCCGGTCGAGCACTACGAGAACTTCCCCGTCGCCTCCTGGCTTTGCCCGCCGCGGCTACGCCCGCCGATTGCCGCCATCTACCACTTCGCCCGCACGGCCGACGACATCGCCGACGAGGGCGAGGCCACGGCGGTGCAGCGCCTGGACGCGCTCGCCGCCTACCGCACCGACCTCCACGCCACCGCCCAGGGCCAGGATCACAGCGGACGCTGGCCCCGGGTCTTCGGCCCGCTCGCGCCCATGCTGCGGCAGTTCCAGCTTCCCCTGCCCCTGCTCGACGACCTGCTCGACGCCTTCGCCCAGGACGTGCGCAAGACCCGCGACGCCGAAGGCTATGCCGACCGCGCCGAGCTGCTGGACTACTGCCGCCGCTCGGCCAACCCGGTCGGCCGCCTGCTGCTGCACCTCTACCGCGTGCACGACGACGTGTCCCTGCGGCAGAGTGATGCCATCTGCAGCGCCCTGCAGCTCATCAACTTCTGGCAGGACCTCAGCCGCGACGTGCCGCGCGGCCGCCACTACCTCAACGACGCCGACTGCGCGGCCCATGGCGTGAGCCGCGCCGACATCGAGGCCTTGCAGCCCAGCCCGTCCCTGCTGGCCCTGGTCGCCGACCAGGTGCACTGGGCGCGCGACCTGATGCGCGAGGGCGCGCCACTGGTGCACCGTGTGCAGGGCCGCGCGGGCTGGGAGCTGCGTCTCGTGGTGCAGGGCGGACTGCGCATCCTCGACAGGATCGAGGCCCTGGGTCACAACACCCTGCAGCACCGCCCCACCGTCGGGGCGGCCGATGCACCGCTGCTGCTGTGGCGCAGCGTGTGGATGTGAGCCTGTGGGTGTGAACCAGCGACAATGCCGGCCATGACGACGCCCGAGCAATATGTGCAGGACAAGGCCGCCGCCTCCGGCAGCAGCTTCTATTACGCCTTCCTTTTCCTCCCCAAGCCGCGTCGCGCGGCCATCACGGCTTTCTATGCCTTCTGCCGCGAGGTGGATGACGTGGTCGACGAAGTCTCCGATCCCGGCGTCGCGCAGAGCAAGCTGGCCTGGTGGCAGGCCGAGGTGCAACGTGCTTACGCGGGCCAGCCGGGCCACCCCGTACTCCGGGCCCTTATGCCTCATGTGGCCGACTACGGCGTCGAAGCCCGGCATCTGCTGGCCGTGATCGAAGGCTGCCAGATGGACCTGCAGCAGACCCGCTACCTCGACTACCCGGGCCTGCGCCAGTACTGCCACCTCGTCGCCGGCATCGTGGGCGAAGTCGCCGCACGCATCTTCGGCCAGACCGAGGAGGCCACCACACGCTACGCCCACACCCTGGGCCTGGCCTTCCAGCTCACCAACATCATCCGCGACGTGGGAGAAGACGCGCTACGTGGCCGTATCTACCTGCCCGTCAATGAGTTGCAGCAGTTCGACGTCAAGGCGCATGAGCTGCTGAACCGCCAGTACTCGGAGCGCTTCGTCACCCTGATGAAATTCCAGGCCGAGCGCGCGCACCGCCTTTACGACGAAGCCCTGGCCCTGTTGCCCGCTGCCGACCGGCGTGCGCAGAAACCCGGGCTCATGATGGCCAGCATCTACCGCACCCTGCTGCGTGAGATCGAGCGCGACAACTTCCAGGTGTTGCACCAGCGCACCAGCCTCACGCCCCTGCGCAAGCTCTGGCTGGCCTGGCGCGTGCAGGCACTGGGCCAGCTATGAGGGTCGCGGTGATCGGTGCCGGCTGGGCCGGCCTGGCCGCCGCCGTGCAGGCCGTGCAGGACGGCCACCAAGTCAGCGTCTTCGAAGCCGCGCGCACCCCCGGGGGTCGCGCGCGTGGCCTGGACATCACTTTGCCTGATGGCCGCAGCGTGACGGTCGACAACGGCCAGCACATCCTGATCGGCGCCTACACCGACAGCCTGCGCCTCATGCGCGAGGTCGGCGTCAACGTGGAAGCCGGCCTGCAGCGACTGCCGCTGACCCTGCAGTTCCCGGACGGGACCGGCCTGCGCCTGCCCGATCTGCCCGTGCCCCTGGACGTGCTGGCCGGCATCCTGCGCAACCGCGCCTGGCCCCTGCGCGAGCGCCTGGGCCTGCTGCGCGCCGCCCTGGGCTGGAAACTCGCAGGTTTTGCCTGCGCCGAGACACTCAGCGTGGCGGCGCTCTGCGCCGGACTCGGGCCGCGTGTACAAGCCGAGCTGGTCGAACCGCTGTGTGTCTCCGCGCTCAATACGCCCGCCCGCCAAGCCAGCGCCGGCGTCTTCCTGCGGGTGCTGCACGATGCCCTGTTTGCGGTGCGAGGCGGCTCGCAGTTGCTGCTGCCGCGTGCCGACCTCGGCGCCCTCTTCCCGCAGGCGGCCATGGCCTGGCTGCAGGCGCGCGGCGCCACGGTCCACATGGGCAACCGCATCACGGCGCTCCAGCAGCAGGCCGGTCGCTGGTTCATGGAGGGGCTGGCCTTTGATGCGGTTCTGCTGGCCAGTTCCTCCAGCGAGGCCGCACGTCTGGCCGCGCCACGGAACGCTGCCTGGGCGGCTTCGGCCGAGGCCCTGCACTTCGAAGCCATCACCACGGTCTATGCCTGGGCGCCGGACGCCCGACTTGCCGCCCCCATGCTGGCCTTGCACCACGATGCACAGCACCCGGCGCAGTTTGTCTTCGACCGCGGCCGACTCGGCGACCCGGCGGGCCTGCTGGCTTTTGTGGTCAGCGCCAGCAAAGGTGAGCGCGAGACGCTGCAAACCCAGGTACTGGCCCAGGCACGTACGCAGCTGGGCCTGGAACTGCAGGCGGTGCAGACCGTGGTCGAGAAGCGGGCCACCTTCGCCTGCACACCGGGCCTGCAACGCCCGCCGCAGAACATCGCCCCGGGCCTCCTGGCCTGCGGGGACTACGTGGACGGCCCCTATCCCGCCACGCTCGAAGGCGCGGTGCGCAGCGGCCTGGCCGCGGCCCGGGCCCTCACACAATGATAAAAACACCGCTGAATCACGCATGACCCCGGGGATCCGCTCACGATGAAACGCCTGTTCAAAATCCTGTTCATCCTGCTCATGGTGCTGCTGACCGCGGCCGCCATCGCCGTCGCAACCGGCGTCTGGCATGCCCGCAGCAAGCTGCCGCAACGCAACGGCAATCTGGCCCTCCACGGCCTGCAGGCTCCCGTGCAGGTCGACTGGGACGAACGCGGCGTGCCCCACATCCAGGCCCAGAACGAGACCGATCTCTACCGCGCCCTCGGTTTCCTGCATGCGCAGGACCGCCTGTTCCAGATGGAGATGGTGCGCCGCCTGGCGCGCGGTGAGCTGGCCGAGATCCTGGGCCCCAAGCTGGTCGACACCGACCGCCTCTTCCGGAGCCTGGAGCTGCGCGTCCACGCCGACGACTACGTCAAACGCGTCGACCGCAACACCCCGGCCTGGCGCGCCCTGCTGGCCTATCTGGACGGCATCAACGAGTTCCAGGACACACGGCCCCTGCCGCTGGAGTTCGAGCTGCTGGGCATCCAGCCCCAGCACTACACACCCACCGACACCCTGGCGGTCGCCGGTTACCTGGCCTACAGCTTTGCTGCCGCCCTGCGCACCGAGCCCGTGCTGACCTATGTGCGTGACCAGCTCGGCGCCGACTACCTGCGGGTCTTCGACCTCGACTGGCAGCCTCTGGGTGTGGTCGGGCCGATGGCTGCACAGGCACGCGCACCGGCACTGAAGCGCAAGGACTGGCAGGCCCTGGCGCGCGTCGCTGAAGTGAGCCAGCAGGCCATGGACATCGCCGGCGTGCCGCTCTTCGAGGGCAGCAATGCCTGGGCCATCTCGGGCCGGCGCACGGCCAGCGGCAAGCCCCTGCTGGCCGGCGACCCGCACATCGCCTTCAGCCTGCCCGCGGTCTGGTACGAGGCCC
>JACCDR011813211.1_pt1 | contig 12552 bp, 17 predicted proteins | sample 7446431 | NCBI WGS metagenome assembly JACCDR01 (sample SAMN15323443, study PRJNA562643) | freshwater metagenome | isolation source: river surface water | place: USA:Blue River Watershed | collected 2017-08-17
GAGTACCTGCCCAGTGGCGGCGTGCAGATCGTTTTCCAGTTCGGCAACAACCGGCACGTGGTGCAGGCCGAAAGCATCAGCGCGGCCGAAGCGCTCATGCGTGACCTCGAGCGGCAATACGAACTCACGGGCGGGCCTTGATGCACACGCTGACCCACCTCACAACCACGCTGGCCTTGCCGGCAGACCTGCTTTGGGTGGACGAATTCACCTGGCGGAAGGTCCAGCAGAACGAAGAGTATCTGCTCACCGGTGGCCTGTGGCTGCAGGCGCAGGGCCGCCTTGCCGGGCGGCCGATCACGCTGTCGGGCGCGCCAGATGCGGCCTGGATCAGCCGTGCAGATCTGCTCACGCTACTGGCCTGGAAGGATCTTCCAGGCCAAACCTTTCAACTCGTCGTGCGTGGCGAGGCCAGCCGCACGGTGGTGTTCGATCAATCGGCTGGCGCACTGCAGGCAGAGCCCGTGGTCGGTTTCTCGGATGTTGATCCGGGTGACTTCTACGGCAGCCTCGTCTTGCGTTTCAAACAGGTGTGATTCATGGCCATCGTAGCGACCGATTTGGTGTTTCTCTCTTCGGAGCGCATGACGGACACGTTGGCCGCTTGGCCCGTAGGGTCAGGCGGGTACGCAGCGCTGCCCGTGGTGCAGGACGGCATCTCCAACAACATCCTGCCCGACGTCATGCCCACCGATCGGGTCACCGGGCGCCGGCAGCTGCGGTTGATTCACCCGGCGGTTCTTTCCAACGAGAACAGCCGCGCGCACAACATGCAGGTAGGCATCGTCACGCGGCCCACTAACCCCAACGTGGAAGCGTTCTTGTTCGCAGCAGGGGCTGTGAGCGCGTCGCCTCAGGTTGGGTTGGCATCGCTGAGCGCGGCGTCGGTGAGCCAGAACTACCTTCTGACCCCGGCGTACGTACTGGCGCCGCCGGCCGAAACGTACAGCCGAGGGTCCATCACTGCCCTGAACCCCATGCAGGTCTACGACCCCGATGTGGACGCGGGCACGCGTGCGTTCCCCTTCCAGCTCGGCGACAAGGTCCTCGTGCGGCGCTACCCGGCCGGGAGCTTGCACTCGGAGTGGCGTACCGTGACGGCCCTCGACTCCGGCGCGGGCACCTACACGTTGTCAGGGCCGCCGGCAAGCGCTTTTGAGCTGGTCGACGTCTTCAAGCACCCGAACGGGCCGTTTCCCATCAGCGCCGCCGGCTTGCTCTCGGCCGCGTTGAACTCCGGCACTCAGAACGCCACTGTGGACCGCCTGGAGGTGCGGGTGCTGCCCACAGGTTCACCGCAGGCCGCGCCGGGCTTCGTCGGCCCTGTGGACGCAAACGTGGAATCGTTGATCCGCCGTGACTACAAGCACCCGGCATTCATGGCCGGCGGGCGGGTGCTGCTGCAGCACCCCAGCACGCCTGCCACGCGTGAGGTGGCAATCGTCGAGAGTGTGAACTACCACACTGGCGTGGTCCGGCTGACCGCGGGCGTCACCAACACCTACCCGATCAACAGCGTGATCACCAGCCTGGTGGACCTGGGGGACGTTCAAGCCGAGGTGAGCTTGCCGCCGTTCGTGCAGCAGGCCTGGACGCGCACCTGGGCCGACGCCGCGGTGGGCCCCTCCATCACGCCACGCTACAGCGGTGTGGTGGGCATGAACAACGCCGGCAGCATCACCGAGCGCTGGGCCGTGGTTTTCAGCTCTCCCACGCAGTTCAACCTGATTGGCGAACGCGTGGGGCAGGTGGCCAGCGGCAACATCGGTTCCAACTTCATCCCTCTCAACCCAAGCACCAGCCAGCCGTACATGACGCTGTACGCCACGGCTTGGGGCTCAGGCTGGCTGCCTGGAAACGTGCTGCGCTTCAACACACGCGGCGCTCAGGCGGGCGTGTGGGTCAGCCGGTGCGTATCGCCCGGAGCAGCCAGCGGCAGCGACGCGATCACTGTGTTCATCCGGGCTGACGTCGATGCCTGAGCTGCTTGTCCGGCTCGGTGCGCCTTGGGATGGCGGGGCGGCGCTTCACGGCGGCCTCACCTCGGTGCCCTGGGAGAACGGCCAGACCTTGCACAGCCTTGGCGGCACCTACACGCCGCCGCCGGCGCCGCCTGGCGGCACACCGGCCGTGCCCAACACCACCGCGCGCTTCGTCATGGCCGCAGCCGACAGCGTGGTGCAGGTCCATGCGCCGGAGGTTCTGGACTTGCGCGACGGGCTGCCGGTTGAGGTGAGCTCGGGCACCATCACCGCCGACGCAGCCAACGTCTTCTGGGCGCTGCAGGCCGATTGCCCGGAAAGCGCCTACGCCAAGCTCAGCGCCGGCGATCAGCCGCCCACTGTTCGCGTGACACTGGCCCCCGGGCAGGTGTGGGAGTTCGTGGTGGAGTCGGTCACGCGGCAGCGCACCTTCGCGGCGAGCAGGGTGGCCATCACCGGCCGCAGCATCACCTGCGCCGCTGGCAGCCCCTACCAGCCCGAGCAGGCGTGGCGCATCGACGGCGACACCACGGCGGCGCAGATTGCGGCAACGGCGAACGTCTACACCCAGCTCGAACTGGTGTGGGCAGTGCAAGACTGGCCCGTACCCGATGGGGTCTTCAACTACACCGGCACGCCGCTGGGCGTGGTGAAGCGCGTGGCAGACGCTGTGGATGCCGTTGTGCAGAGCGACCGTTCTGCCTACCAGGTACAGGTGCTGCCGCGCTACCCGGTGCTGCCCAACGAATGGGGCACGGTGCCGCCCGACGTGGAGGTGGAGCTGGGCGCGGTGGCTTCCGAGGGCTTCCAGAGCCGCAAGCAGCCGGCCTACGATGGGGTGTTCCTCTTCGGCCAGCAGCAGGGCGCCGCGGCGCTGGTCAGGCTGGCCGGCACCTCAGGTGCCAACCTGCACCCGAGCATCACCGACGCGCTGCTCACCGACGACGCAGCCTGCGCGCAGCGCGGCGCCGCAGTTCTGGGCAACAGCGGCGATCAGCAGGACCACACGCTGCGGCTTCCAGTGCTGACCGGAGCGGGCGAGCCCGGCGTCTTCGAGCTGAACTGGCTGGCACGCATCGTAGAACCCACGGTCACCTGGTACGGCCTGGTGCGTCGTGTGCAATGCCAGTTCGGGTTCGGCAACCTGGCGCAGATCGTCGAGCTTGAGCGGCGTACAAACCTTGTCGTCGGCACGGTGCTGCCGCCGGCGTTGCCTCCGCCGCTGCTGTTCACGGGGCCGATCTCGGACATCAGCGTGGCACCGGGCGGCGCGGTGTCGTTGGATCTCTCGCTCTTCTACAGCCAAGGCGTGACGCCGTACCGGTACTCGCTGCGCAGTGGGACCCTGCCGGCGTGGCTGTCGGTGGACGAGACGACAGGAATGGTGTCCGGCACAGCGCCAGGCTCACCTGCGCCGGCCACCCCGCTGCAGTTCCGGGCGGAGGACGCGATCAACGGCACCGACGACACCAACGTCTTGAACCTCACCGTGACGGCGCCGGCAGCAACCGACGTGGTGCTCTTCAGGTTCAACGGCACGAACGGGCAGACGACCGGGATCACCAACGAGGGCACCGGCACAGGAACCTTCTCGCTGCAATCGTTCGATGGCACGTGGGGGCTTTCCACAACAACGCCGGTGTACGGAAGCGCTTGGATGCGCTTGGACGCCTCGGGCGCAATCTTTGAAGAGGCCTTGATCCAGGCGATCCCGGGCACCACCGCACGCCCGGCAGCGTCTGGCCAGGCGTTCACCATGCGCGTGTGGGCCAGGTGCCAGACGACGACCAGCGGGCGGAACCTGCTGCTGCAGTGGGTCTTCTGGAACGGGCCAGCCAGTTCCAGCGTGTACTTCCTGATGACGGACAACGGCTCGACCATCACCGTAACTGCGGTCTCTCGGACCACCGATGGCCTGGGTGGTTTGTCAGAGATCCCGATCGGTGGCACAACGACGGTGGCCCGCAACACCACCTGCCACCTCCAGCTGTCCGTTGGAGCGGACGGCACGGGGCGGTTCTTCGTCAACGGTACGCAGGTTGGCGGAACGACAAGCCTCGCCGGCCGGCTCAGCGGATCGAGCGGTGGGGTTCCGGTGTTGTTGGCGCGCGCAGGCAATCGCGGCATCGGGTGGTTCGACGACTGGAACTGCCGGCTCGGCTACGCCGACACGGCCAACTTCACTCCGCCGGGGGCGCTATGAGTCTGAACGCGCTGCAACGCCTGCGCCGCCTTCTACCGAGCCCGCCGCTGCTGATAGCACGCGTGCTGGCGCACGACGCTGCGGCGGACACCAGCACCTTGGAACTGCTGACCGGGCAGCCAGACACCGACTTCACCGGCGGGCTCAAGACGGGCACCCAGTTCGTTGCCCGCGGCCGCGGCGTGGCGGTGGGGCAGAACGCCTTTGTGCGAGACGGCGTTGTCGAGTCGCAGGCCCCCGATCGGGTGATTTCCATCATCGAGATCGGCCGCGTGGTGTCGTGAGCATTGAGCCTACGCGCATCGGTGGCTACGATCGTGGGCACAAGGAGGCAAAGACCATGAAACCGACCATCACACTGGCTGTGCTGCTGCTGGCCTTGGCAGGCTTTCCGCTGCATGCGCAGCAGGTCTACAAGTGCCCAGGCGCTGACGGCAAGGTGGAGTTCCAGCAGACCCCGTGCGCCGGCGGCAAGGGCGAGGCGGTGGCAGTCCGCCAAGGCAATGTGGTCGAGGGCAATCCCGCCGGCCACGCCAACCTGCGCGAGCAGCTGCTGCGTGACGCCAAGGTGCGCAGCGCCATCGAGCGCCGCGAGCTCATGAGCGGCATGACCACCGCCGAGATGCAGCAGGTGATGGGCCGCGCCAGCGTGGTGAACAGCGACCACACGGCCGACGGCGTGCGCCAGCAGCACGTGTACCGCGGCGCGGACGGCAGCGCGCGCTACGTCTACACGCAGAACGGCTACGTGGTGAGCATGCAGGACAGGCCCGGGTACGGCGCGCCAGCAGTGCGCCCCGGGTGTGAGAACGCGCAGGGGCGCCTGGCCAACCTGCGGTTCGACGAAAGCAGCGTGACGCGCACCCAGGATGAGAAGCGCGAGATCCGGCAGCGGATGCAGGACATCGAGAGCCGCTGTCGCTGACCGGCCCCAACCCCCAGAACCCCGCCTTGGCAACACGGCGGGGTTTTTCTTTGCGAGGTACCGAATGCGAGTTCCAAGACCAGATCGAAGCCTGCATGGCCTGGCTGGCGTTGTCGTCACATCAGCCGGCTACGTGCTGGCCGCCTGGGCGCGCCGCTACGGCTGCCCGGTGCCGCCGTGGGTGCAGGCGTTGGTTTGCTGCTTGATCGCAGCGCTGGCGCGCGAGTCCTACAACTGGTGGCGCGGCGGCGTGTGGAGCAATGCCGACATCGCCTGGACCGTGCTTGGCTCTGTGCCGGTGATCGTGGCCGCGGAGGTCAAGTCGCTGGAGATCGCGCCGTGAGCCGCGAGCAGCTCCACCAGGTGGCCCAGGCGGCCGCCGAGGCAGCGCAGGCGCCAGCCGTCAAGACCTCGGTCGCAGCGTCGAGCGTGGTGGTCGGCGCCGACTGGGTCTCATCCGGCCCCGGCATCGTGGCGCTGCTCGGCCTTGCGCTGACCGCGCTCACGTTCCTCGTGAACCTGTGGGCAGCCTACCGCCGCGATCGCAGGGCAGACCAAGAGCGAGCCGAGCTCGCGGCGATCAACGCGGCCAAGCTCCGTCGAATCGAACTTGGGCTGCCACCGGTGGCCGTGGATAGCGGCAGCGTGCCGCTGGAAGGAGAGACGTGAAGCTCATACCGAACTGGCGCCGCTCGTGGCGCATGCTGAGCGTGCAGGTGGCGGCCGGTGCCGTGGCCTGGGGCACGCTGCCGGTGGATATGCAGACGGCGATCCTGTCCGCCGTGGGCCTCGGCCCTGAGCGCATCCCGGCCGTGCTGGGCGCGCTGGTGCTGCTGGCGCGGCTGGTGGATCAGCCGAACACGAAGGAGCCGCCGCAATGAGCAGCCCGTTCTCCCTGTCGATCCGCAGCGAGGAGCGCCTGAACGGCGTGCACATCGACCTCGTGCGCGTAGTGCGCCTGGCAATCACCCACTCCACGGTGGACTTTGCGGTGGTCGAAGGCTTGCGCACCAGGGCCCGCCAGGCCGAGCTGCTGGCCAAGGGCGCCAGCACCACGCTGAACAGCCGGCACATCACCGGCCACGCGGTTGACCTGGCTCCGATCATCGACGGCGAGATCCGCTGGGACTGGCCGCTGTTCTATCGAATCGCCGAGGCGATGAAGGGCGCGGCCGTGATGCTGCAGATCCCGCTGGTGTGGGGCGGCGACTGGCGCACGTTCAAGGACGGGCCGCACTTCGAACTCGACCGCCAGGTCTACCCGGCGTGAGCTGGCTGCTGTCTCTCATCCCCGGGCCGTACCGGTGGCTCGCCCTGGCCGCGCTCCTAGCCGGCGCCTGGGGAGCCTGGCAGTGGCACGGCTCGACCGAGTTCGACCGCGGCGTGCAGCACCAGAAGGACAAGCAGGCCGTGATCGACGCCGAGCGCACGCGCCTAGCGCTGGCGGAGTCCGAACGCCGCCGGCTGGATGAAGCCCGCACCCGCAAAGCCCAACAGGAGGCCATCGATGCCGCTGAACAGCAAGCCGCGCGAGCCCGCGCCGACAAGATCATCGCCGAGGCTGCTTCTGGCGCTCTTCAGCGCCGTTACGAGCAGCGGGTGCGCGACCTGGTTCGAGCCGTCACCGCCGCAGCCTCCGCTCGTGGTGAAGGACAGGGATATCCCGCCGTTGCCGGCGCAGGCCCGGCAGCCGATGACGCCGCCGGAGTGCTCGCCGACGTGTTCGGCCGCTGCCTCGAACGCGTTCGAGTCCTGGCTGACATCGCCGACCGCCGCGGCGCCGCCGGCCAAGCCTGCGAGCGCGCCTACAGCGCCTTGACGCCTGTGCCCTCAGCTGCTGCCGCCGACTGAGCGCGCGGCCGCTCGCGGTCGAGTCTGGCTCGGTACGTCCACAGCATCCCGGCCTCGCGCAGCAGGCGCTGCAGGGCCTTGGCGGCGTCGCCGGCGGGCATGCGGGCCTGCAGGGCCTGCAAGGCCGCTGCCAGGCTGGCGGGGCCTTCAGGCACGGCCCACAGGCTCCAAGAGCTCACGCCGGGTGCGTTCGGATCATCCGCGGCTACGCTGGCCGCCTGCCGGCGGTCCTGCACGCCGGCGTCAAGGTGGCAACTGGCCACCTCCACCATGCCCCCCACGCTGCGCCCGGCTGGCCAGGCCAGCAGGCTCAGGCCCGTGGCCAGGTGGTGCGCCGACCCGCTGCGCGCGTGCAGCTCCCAACCCTTGTGCCAGGCATGCCGCCGGCCGCTCATGTCACCCCCGCTGGCTCTGGGTGGTGCTCAGCCCAGAAGCGCAGCGCTTTGCGCAGCGCCAGGCTCACGTTGCCGGCGCGAACGCGCTCAGCAATGGCCAGTGAGCCGCTGTCCAACGTGACGTTGACGCGCGCCACGGGCCCAGCGCCGTCGGCTTTGGGCCTGCCGCGCGGGCGCTTGTTGGGGGCTGCTGCCTGCGCCGCTGGCGCCGGTGCCGCTGGAGGTAGCTTGGCCATGGTTCGCACCGGGCGGTTGCCCGCCCGGTCCTCAGTTCAGGTTACTTGGTGCGGTGGTCAACCACGTCGCCGCGGAGGTCCGTGGCCACCACGTGCAGCTTGTCCGCAAAGTCGGCCAGCTTGTCGGCCACCTTGTCGCGGGTCACCACGTCGAACATCTTGTTGAACAGCGCGAACGCTTCGTTCGGCTGGTCCATCGAGTCGGCCAGCTTGTGGAGGTCGCTTGCGCACTCGCGGACGAGGTCGGCGGTGGTGACGGTCTGGTTGCCGCGCAGGTAGTGGTTGAGTTGGATCATGTGCATGGAAACACTCCTTTGGGAGTACCCGGTGCCGCCGGGCTTCGGATCGCAGCTGACTTGCTGCGATGGAATGTATTGTGCGCATTAAATGCGGCTACGTCAAATCATGCGCATTAAATCCATGTGGCGCACTCTGGAATTGTTGCGCATTAAATAGGCCGCTGGCACACTGCAAGCATGGGAAAAGCGCGCCTCGCGCGCGGCCCAGGGCCTGAGCTCAAGCCTGCCTGCGTGAATCCTGCGTGACTGTTGCCGGCGCTACGGGGCGCATTCCGTCGATCTGGGGCGTGTGGGCGCCGCTAGGTCGTTGATCTACCGTGAAAGCCTGCGGCCTTTGCGGGCTACGAACCAAGGGGTCGTGGGTTCGAATCCTGCCAGCCGCGCCAATTTTTCTCTTGTGAATCAACGCCTTGGAGGTTGCCGCCTCCGGGGCGTTTTTCTTTCTGCGTGACCCGGTGCGTGAGTCGCCCCGGGCTTCAGCCGTTCACCACCCGCAGGAGGGTGGTGCGGTCGTCGGTCTCGGTCACCCTGTTGGCCAGCGCCACGAGCCGCTCGACGGTGGCCGTGGCGTAGTGCTGCGCCATGCCCTCCACCGCGTGGCCCAGCAGCAGCGCCCGGTCTTCCTCTGCCACGCCGGCCTCGCGCAGGCGCTGGCCGAAGGTGTGCCGGAAGTCGTGCACGCGCACTGCCTCAAGCCGGGCCGCCGCCCGCGCCGCCTGGAACGCGGTGTTGTTCATCGTGCCCACGCGCCGGTACTTCATCACCGGCGGCTTCTCAAGGTTCACCACCCGCTCGCGGCGGTACACGAACACGTACTCGCTGTGCCTGCCACGCTGCGCCTGCACGATGCGCCAGGCCACGTCGTTCAGGATCAGCACGTGCGGGCGCTTCCCCTTGAACTCCGCGGCCGGCACCACGAACACGCTGCGCCCCAGCTCTGGCACCGGCACCTCCCACGCCCACTTCAGCCCGCAGACGTTCTCGTCTCGGGCGCCGGTGTTCAGCGCGAAAAGCACCATCTGGTGCAGGTGGCCGGGTAGCAGCGGCAGCAGCTTGGCCTGTTCGGCCCAGCTCATCGGCCGCGGCTGGCGCTTCGTCGCTTGCTCATCCAGCATCTCGATCAGCGGCGCTGTGCCCAGCACCGGCAGGCCCGCGGCCGTGCGCCACACCCGCGCCGCACGGTTGAGCACCGTGCGCGCCACCTCGAGGCTGCGGTTCACCGTGGCGGGCTTCACAGCCCGCGCTGGCTTGCCGCCGGCGCTGCGCCCTGCCAGCCTGTCGGCCTTGAAGGCCCTGAAGCTGTCGTTGCACACCTGGCGCAGTGGCAGGTCGCCCACCCACTGGTTGAGCAGCACCACGTGCCCGCTGATCGTGCCCAGCGTGCGCACATCGGCTGCGTGCTTCAGCTCGAGCAGGTAGCGGCCCGCTGCGTGCCGAAACAGCTGGTCATCGCCGCTTCGAAGCTCTTCGGCGCGCCGGGCGTCGATGATGGCTTGCTGCTGCCTGAGCCAGGCTTCTGCCTCTTCCTGTGTGACGCGGCCGAGCCGCTCGAAGATCCTTGTGCCGTGATAGAGCTTGTCGACTCTGCGCTCGCCGTTGCCGTCGAGCTGGACGCCTTTGGTCCTGGTTCGCATGGTTGAAATCCTTTCCTGTTGCGACCAGGGCGCCCACGCGCCGCAATGTACTCGTCGGCCCAGGCGTCCATCTCGTAGCGGCAGTAGCCGATGCCACGCCGGCCCAGCGGCACCTCGGTGAGGTGCGGCCGCACGTCGGTGTCGAAATACTCGCGGCACAGGCCCAGGTAGCCCGGCGCGTCGCGCTGGCGCACGAACCGAGGCAGCACCGCGCTCATGCAGCCAGGCCTTGCTGCAGGCGCGTGCCAGTGCCCCGCAGCTCGGCCATGCGTTGCTCGCTCCACTCGGACGCGGCCCTGGCCGTGGCTGCGTCGGTGCGCTCGGCCAGGGTGTCCATCACGATGGAGCCCACTCGGGCGACGTCGTACTCAGGGCCTTCGAAGCGCACTTGGCCAGTGGCGCCGAAGCGCTCGATTAGGCGCGTGGCCAGGTGCAGCACCGGCACCATCTCGGGTTCTCCAAGGCCAAGCAGCTCGGCCGTGCGCGACCAGGTGAAGGCCATGGCCGCCAGCTCCCACAGGGTGGTGATGCTGGCGGTGCCGGCATGGATGTCGTGGACCAGCTCGATGTGCAGCAGGTGCAGGTAAAGCACCTGGCTTCGCGACAGGCGCGGCCTCAGCCAGCGTGGCGTGTTGTCAACGACCTGGCGGCGGGTGGTCAGCGGCATAGGGCGGGCGCCATGGCATCAAGCGGGCTCACCACGCCGCGGCCGCCGCGGTTGAGCACGTGGGTGTAAATCTGCGTGGTGCTGACGTCTTTGTGACCCAACAGCTCCTGCACGGTGCGGATGTCGTAGCCCTGGCGCAGCAGGTGGGTGGCAAAGCTGTGTCGCAGCGTGTGAGGCACAGCCGGCTTGCTGATGCCCGCGCGCAGCACCGCGGCTTTCATGGCCTTCTCAATGCAGCTCTTGTGCACGTGGTGGCGTCGCCGCTCGCCGTTGGGCCCGTTGTTGTAGGCCGCAGTGGCGAAGAACCACTGCCAGCCGAGCTGCAGGTGCGCGCGTGGGTACTTGCGCCGCAGCGCGTCAGGCAGCTCGACATCGGCCATGCCTCTGGCGATGTCGTCGAAGTGCCAAGCAGTGCGCGTGGCCAGGTGAGCTTCGAGCTCCGGCACCAGCGTCTGTGGAATCAGCGTCACGCGGTCCTTGTTGCCCTTGCCCTCACGCACTGTGATCTCGCGCCGGTGCAGCTCCATGTCCTGCACGCGGATGCGCAGCGCCTCCATGGGCCGCAGGCCCGTGCCGTACATCAGCTTCAGGATCAGCCCGTTGGTGCCGCGCAGGTGTGGCCACAGCGCCTGCAGCTCCAGCTCATTGAGCACGACCGGCAGGCGCGTGGTGGGCTTGGGCCTGGTCAGCGTGTCCAGCCAAGGAAAGTCCCGGCCGAGCACGCGGCGGTACATGTAGCGCAGGGCATGCTGCGCCTGGTCTTGCGTGCGCGAGCTGCAGTGCCTGGTGTTCACCAACCAGTTGAGGAAGCCCTCCGCCTCTTGCACACCCATGTCATCCGGGTGGCGCTTACCTCCCCAGAGGATGAACTGGCGGCACCAGTGCCAGTAGGCGTCTGCGGTGTTCGGGCTCTTGCCCTCCAGCCGGATCTGATCGCGCAGGCGCTGCTCAAGCTTCGGAGCCGTAGAAGCTGCTGCCCGCACGGGCGGGTTAAACCTCGCGCCCTTGTGGCTGGTGTACTGATGCGTGACAACGACTTGCATGAGGGCTTGCCGGCTTAAGAAGCGATCGGAGCGGCTTAAGGCCTGTTCGGCTTCATGGTGCGGGGTGCGCGGCCCTGAACGCCTCGTGCTCGGCCATCTCGCGGTTGAACATCGCCTGCGCGCCGCCCTCGGCCTTCGCGGCGGCCACGTCGGGCAAGTGCCCTGGCCCTTCCAGCGTGTTCTCGATCCACGCGATGCCGGCCTCCGGGCCTTGCAGCTTGGCGTCCACCACGGCCGCGCGCATCGCCATCGTCTGCTGCGCCACGATGTCGCCGAACGTGATCGCACGGCGCTCGCTCTTGGCGGCCTCAGCCAGCACGTCGCCCAGCACATGCGTGAGCATGTCCTTCGCCTGCTGCGCCGTCAGCAGGTTGGTGCCGCTGGGCCAGTGCGGCGAGTTCGGCGGATAGGCCGCGCTGAAACTCACGCCGCCATCCGGGCCAAAGTCTGCGGGCAACTTATACGCAAGGAAGCGGTTCACCAGCTCGTCAATCGTCGTCATCTCGGTTCCTTCCTGGGCACTCGGCCCGTTGTTGAATTCACGCGCTCCGGCTACAGCCGAACTACTCGCCCAAGGCCCGACTGCCTTCGGCAGCGGCCTTACCTCGAACGTTAGGCCTCAAGGCTTCACCGATGCGCTGGTACAAGTCCATGCCCAGGCAGTTCGGCGCCTGCAGGCCGGGCAACGACTCCAGCACTTCGCGCAGCAGCTTCTCGGCCTTGCGTGCGCGTCGTAGGTAGTTCACGGCCCGCGTGCCTTCGCTGTCGGCCAGTTCGCGCAGCCGCTCAATTTCGGATTGCAGCGCCATCGCATGGGCGTTGAGGGCGGCCTGGACCAGCGCCGGCGTACCCGCATGGCATGGTGTGCCGTCTTCTGGCTGGCATTGGCACTGCCTTTGATCAATCACACAAAGCGTCATCGTCTTTCCTTCGGTGTGGCTACAGGCCTAACTGGCGGTTCAAGCGGACGCGCCAACGGCGCGCGCCGCTTAACCTAATCGTTAGGCCTTACGAATCTCGGCCGCCAAGTGCTCGGCCGCGGCCTGCGCATCGGCATCCCAGCAACAGGCGCAAATCTCCCGTTCGCAGATCGCGGCGCACCGCTCGCGCTCTGCGGCCACGGCCTTCGCCTTGTCGCTGTCGGCTTGGTTGATCTGGCCCTGTGCGTAGCCAAGTTCAAAGCGCAGCCGCTCGATTTCGGTAGCGGCGGCCGCCAGCAACTCGCCAGCTTCTTCCGTATGGCCAACGGTCCCGTTTGCCGCCGGGTGGCAGCGCAATGCGTTGCCCCGCTGCCGCAGGCGCTCCACCAGGCCTAAC
>JACCDR010421735.1_pt1 | contig 12547 bp, 14 predicted proteins | sample 7446431 | NCBI WGS metagenome assembly JACCDR01 (sample SAMN15323443, study PRJNA562643) | freshwater metagenome | isolation source: river surface water | place: USA:Blue River Watershed | collected 2017-08-17
TACATCAGCATGAACAAACCACATTAACAAGGAACTACTGTTGTTATGTAAAACCTTTTGAAGATCTACAAGTACTGGATAACAAGGAGTAAGGTTGTTATGTACAACCTTTTTAAGCTACACAGAAAGAGTCCCAGATCCTTTACAAGACCCAGGACTCTTCTATAACAGGGAGTAAGGTTGTTAGTCAGAAAACTCTCAAGCTACAGCTACTTCATACACAAAGTCATAATCTAGCCCATCATTCAATGGACCTATCAATGTATAACTCTTCAAACTAACAGCTCCTGTAGGAGTCTTACCATTAGCTACAGCAATATCTTTAGCATCATCGTATTGCACAGCCAACCAACCAGGATCAGTAGCTAACCAATCAGCAGTATCAGCGTCATACATCCAACATTCAATATGTGCTTCAAACATCTATTTTTCTCCTTAACCAATAACTAATGAATAAGCATTAACCCTCAAGACAGCAGCAACAGAAGCCAGACCTACAGCCTGTGCCCTGATACTCACACTCGTAGTAGAACGAGAAAGTACAGTGAAGGTCAACATGGAAAGTAAATTAGTTCCTGCCTCTGCTCTTGTCTTGACTATATAAGTATTATTAGGCATGGTAACATCGAGAGGAACAGTAATATTCTGTGTTCCTCCTAGGACTAGGGCATTCAAACTGGCACTACCAAAACCAATAGTCAATGTAGCTGAACTGATTCCTGATGGTCCTTGTGGACCTGTTGCACCAGTAGCTCCTGTGTCACCCTTTGGTCCTTGAATTCCCTGAATACCTTGAGCTCCTGCTACACCTGGTTCTCCTTTATCACCTTTAGGTCCCTGTGGTCCTGTACTTCCTACTATTCCTTGTGGACCTATGCTTCCTGTTTCCCCTATCTCACCTTGAGGACCCTCTATTCCTTGTTCTCCTTGAATACCCTGCTTACCTTCTGGTCCTGGTTCTCCTTTATCACCTTTGGGACCTTTGTTGTTGTACCTATCAAAGAAACGACGTCTCCATACAGGATTATCCATACTCATATTCATAACCTCCGATCTATTAATTAATATACCAAATCGGACTTGACACTTAAGCCTCAAGCCACTAGTGTTCTTCCTATCAGCAAGATACAACGAAGGAGTCACCATGAACGCCCTGCTCACATCCCCTGACGTTACTGCTGACATCTACACCGTCAGTGATTATGGCTTTGATGTGACTGTCATCAAGATGAGTGGTTCAGATTCCGGTCGTGGTCGTAAATGGGCAACGTGTGTTACTGCTAAGATTCCTTCTCGTTCCGGTAACGAGGATCACCACGTTCGTATCTATCGCAAGCACGCTCCTAAATGCTCCTGTGAGGCTATGGCTCATGGTAGGCTCTGCTGGGCTACTGAGTTGCTGGCACTGATTGCTAGTGACAATGGCTTCTGGAACTAGGTATTTTTCTTCTAAGAAAGGTTAACCATGCGTAAGTTCATCATCCCCATGCTGCTGATTGCAGCTCTAGGAGCATGCTCTAAGGCACCTGAGAGCCCCGTAGAGCCATCAGAAGTTATTCCTACTGCTTCTCCTAGCATTGACTGGAAAGAAAGGTTTAATAAGCCTCTGACTGATGAAGAAATCCCTACACCAGCTACGTTGAAGTTCGGTAAGACCTTTACTTATGTGTATGGTCTCAAGATCACTGTCTCTGAGCCTGAGTCTGGTAAATTCACAGTTACTTTCAATGCTCCTAACGGTTGGGTAGCAGAAGCTAAGCAGGATCGTTCTCAGGTCATTGTCTCTACTGCTGGTGAATCTCAGTTCTCCTGTGATCAGCCTTTCAGTGAGGATCTTCTTCCTGGTACTCGCAAGACGTATCAGTGCACTGTAGAAGATTTCGGCAACGACACTACAGACTACATAGCTGTACAGGCAGCAGATTTCATCATCCCTATGTGGACTAAGTCAGGTTATATCTACTAATACCTTCCTCAATAGAAATTCCCTGTAACAGCCTCCACACCAGGTTTGTTACAGGGAATTTCTTTATGCAGTTAGTCTTGTCAACTTCAGCTTAAGTTGATAGATTTCCTCTTCTAATTCATCAGTTTTGTCTTCAAGATCTCTGATTTTTGCTCTAAGCTGAGTGTTCTCCTCACGTTCCTCATCTAAATCCTTTTCTAGATCATCGATAACAGCTCTCAATTTCGTTACTTGAGATTCCAATTGGGCAATCATTCCCTCATAGAGGGCTTTAGCACGATCCAGTGCTACTCCGTCTAGCTTTGTCTTCTCTAATGCCATAAGGCTGAGATCATTAGCTGCCAGACGCTTGTTATTGGCTCTGTTCTGGAAAAACAAAAACAGAGAACTACCTGAGCCAATAAGCGCAACAACAATTGCATTAATATCCATTTTCCTTGTCCCCCATCTCAACAGGTTCTGCCCACGTGGAGATTAAGAGGATAAGTACTGAGAAGAATCCATAGATAGCAGCACTGACCCAACCTCTTGAAGACGCACCTGTTGCAGCTTGAATTGCATAACCCACAGCCCAATTAGCTGTGATGGCAATTCCCAACATAAATGCAATGAGTTCAAGACGTTTCCAGAATGCTGCCACTAAGAAAGTAATTCCTCCCAGTGTCCAAATACTTCCCCACACTTCTAGTGGCAATACTTTAGTAAGGAATTGTAGATTCATCATTAGTGTGGGAGACTGTTCACCTATTATGAATGATAAACCAATCACGACGAATACAATACCGAACCAGAGGCTAGCTGCACCTCTTTTGCCTAGTTTTCTTGAAATGCGCGTAACCATTTCATCGACCCTCCTTATTGTTGGGTACAGATTTAACATCGGCAACCCTTACAAATAAGCCCTGCTAGGGCATTAAGTGTGCCAATCTAGCAGGGCTTATAATTATTTAATCCTCTTGATGAATTCTGAATCCACAGAACCTTCTTTGAGGTTGAGTATTCTACGAAGATACGACACCTTAGCTTCAGTTTCCTCGTTGTAATGTCCTGTAGGTTTAACACCTAATCTACGCTGTAGTGCAGATACATCCTCTCCCTGATCACCTCTTTTTAAAGATCGCTGACCTAGAACAGAATTCTTAGGAGCCTCGCTAGGTTCATAATCCGCTGACTTAGCATCTACTGGATTGCTTTCATCTGCTTTTAACTTTTCCATTTAATTCTCCTTAAATAATTCGTGTAGCTCTTATTGTAGTTCCTTCGTACAGTGTGGTAGCAGGAGTATCAGAGGCAAGCCTAGCCCAGTTCAGAGTAACTGTTCCTCCTGTGACTGTACTGACACTTCCCCACTCTCTGTGAGTCATGTATGAGGTATCTCCTGAACCAGCAAAGGCAATAGAAGTAGCCCAAAAATGTGATCCCCATCGAGAAGTAGACCCAGCATTTCGGTTATCTCCAGAGACAGAGCTTTGTCCAGGTCCCATAGCTTGACGAACACTAGAGACAGTATCAGCAGGAACTGTCCAGGTTGTTGCTAACTTCCCCGTGTTTCCTGCACTCCAGACAAGATCAATCTCTACTAACCATGTTCCTGTAGGTAGTGTCAAACTAATATCAGGATCGGCAGAAAGTGATTGAGTAGAACGAGCTAATGCTGATGTTTTCATTCTTGAAATGATTAATCGAGGAGTTGTGTAATTAGCCTCAATAGCCCAGGAAGCTCCTCTACGGTTAATTCCTACTCTGTCATTAGCAAAAGCATGGGTTCCTGCTTGAATATTAACTGCTGTATCTTCACCATCGAAAATAACAGGTACTAATCCTGAACCAACTCCAGCAGGATTGTATGTAGACAATACTGTACCTATTCTCCTGTCAGGGTTTTGAGGATATTTAGGACTTGCTTTTCTATTCTCTTCTAGAGCACGAGCAATGCTGTTAGCTGATTGTGTTAATCTCATCCTAGAATCACCAACCTTCGTGCTGAATGAGTCATTAATTCACCTGATCTAAAAGGAATCTTCCATTCTACTTCACTGAAAAGATCTGAGATTCCTAAATCATTATGAGTAATACCTAACATAGTATTATCTCCATGTAGAGGAACTACACCTGTAGAGAATTGAATAGTCTCATAAATTTGATTCATCTCTGTTAATATTCTGAATGCTTTAGCCTGTGCTTGTAATTCATAAGTAATATTCTGTTGATCAGATGATACATAGATATTCTCAGGAGCATTGACAGTAGAGACAGGAGAATCAGGATTAGCATTACGAGCAGTACCGACAATAAGTGGTCTATCAGGCTGAGAAACCACTACCTGAACAACATTAGGAACATCAGTGAGATTGATATCAATAGAAGCCCCAGCAGCAATAATAGATGCGTCATCAGTAACATAACCTAATTCGATCAACCTGTCTTAAGGAAACACATAAGGTCCAGAAGTAGCTATACCATTATGATCAAACCATAGACTACGGTAATTAACCGTACCTAGAAGCTCATTGATCGTAGAGATATATTCTCCTCCTGGATCAAAACTCATCTCAACAGCAGTAATGTCATTGATAGTGTCTTGATTATCAACGATGTCATGCTCTAGACCAACATCATTAAGCAATGATCGTACTATTGAAATAGGATCTGATCCTACAGGTACGACATAGCGAGAAAGATGCTTTTTCTTTTTCAATAAAAGAGTTAGATCAAATCCTTCAACACTTCTGGTAACTACTTTTCTATCAATATTTCTTGTACCTGAGCTGATCATATAGACACCTAGAGGAAAGGCTAGCCAAGCATTACGATAAGGAGAGTAAATCTCATAATAAGGCTTGATTCTGTCATTGATGAAATCAATCAGATCAAAATTACCGAACTCACTGACGATGAAGCTACATTTTCTTTTAATGTCAGCTAAGTAATTATTCTCTACTCCTCCACCTTCAAGAACACAATCAAGGAAACCTTTACTGACATTAGCGTTAGTAAGAAGTTCAAATCTAAATCGAGCTTTTACTGAGCTTCCTTTAATGAGAGCTGATAATTCAGGAGTCATGATAGAGGTATTTAATTGCAATACAGGAAGTTTAGCCATCTTTACCTTCCTTATTTTCTATGTCCTCAGCGTCGCTCTCAGGGTGCTCTATGATGATAATCTCAGGGTTCTCTACTGGTCCTGTAGCGATAATAGTAACGTCAGTATCAGTAGGTTGTTCTACAGGCGGTAATCCTGGATTGTCAGGAATTGCAGGAGGTGGATCAGTTTGAGGATTGGCGTCAGGATCTTCCTCTCCTTTTTTCCTTCTTTTCTTTCTAGCCTCTTCTTCAGCTTCTACTTCTTCTGGTGTTAAGCTTTGATTCTTCCTTGGCATGATCATTCCTTCTTTCTTCAAAAGGTTTTACATAACAACAGTAGTACCTTGATAAGAGAGTGTAGTAAAAGGTTTTACATAACAACCTTAGTCCTTGTTACTACACTCTCTTGCAAGACTTTTCTGACTAACAACCTTACTCCTTGTTACAGAGTTTTCTGACTAACAACAGTAAGACCTTGTTATTAGGGTTGTAGTCCTGCTACTTGTACGGTTATATTAGCTACCTGTCCATACATCTCATCACTGAACTTTACTGATAGCAATCCTTTTACTCTTCTTCCTCTACCATCTCGGAAGATAATCAAAGAATCACCTCTGTCAAGTTTAGTCAGAGCAGCACTTGATGCTAAGTCAGGTAATTGAACATTAGCGTTAATAGTTCTTTCTACAGTCTCGCCAAAATACACTTGACCATATTGACGACCTGTGAATTGCAGAATTGTCGGCACTTTATCGTAACTATCATCTCTACCTGCTCCATCATAGATGAATTGATAAATAGTCCCAGCAGGATCGGCTACAAGGTGCATCCAAATCCTGTAGAAGGTAATACCTGATTGCACAGTAGTTGAATAATCAGACTGTACAAGGTTATTCTCTTCCATTTTCCAGTTATAGAAACGATAGATCCTATTAACTCCACTGGCTATTTCATAATCGTAGAATTCAATAGTAGCGTCTGAGAAATCCTCTATTCTTTGAATCATCCAGATAGAATCAACATCGTCTTGAGTCATCCAGGTTAATCCATTATCTTCTGAATATTCAACTTCCAGATAAGGTCCGTCTACTTGCTTGAATCCTTCGACATAGCCTAGGTTGGTAGGACCTTCATAAAGGCTTATAGCATCGAAGTAATAAGCTTCAGCATCAGTTATCTGATCTACTTCTAATCTTACTGTCATGAATTTAGCTGTAGGCTGGTTGACATTCAACGTACCTGTCAATTTCTTCCAGATTCCTACTTCACCTGTCGTAGTTCCTACAAGATAACCTGTGATGTAGGTCTTGTTATTGTCATAAAGGTCAACAATATAATTAACAGTCCTATTAGCTGAATTCAATGTAGTTCCATTATCAGCACCATAAACAGCAGCTTGAACAACATAAGTATTAGTGTTGTCATACTCATAGTATTCATAATCTTTCAAGGTAGCTCTTACAGTGCTTCTATCAGGACGAAGAACTACGTTAGCTGTAATAACATCAGTCGTAGCTGCATTACAAGTAAGAGTCCTACCTGTTAATGACAAAGCTGTAGTTGAACCAGTATTGTATTTCCTTGAGAACATTCCTGTAGCAGTTTCAGCAGCAGTATTATTTGTAGAGGAAAGAAGAATATCATTAGTTCCTCCAAGGTTGCTGGTAAAGCTTACAGTAGTGGTTCTCGCTACAGAACGACCGAAGAATCCCTGCATAACAGGAGCATTATGAGGAACAGTAACACTACTAAGAGAAACAGGTGTGTTAGCAGCCACAGAAGCTACAGCAGAAGAGAAGGCAAAGTTATCAACAGGTGTTGTTGTATCAATACCAGTCCATACATACAAAGCAATAGCATGTTTACCTGATGCTGAGGCAGTGAATGTCAATGTAGAGGCTTCTGAGCTAGCGAATTTGTAAAGGATATAAATTCTCTGAGAAGTTCCTGTGGCAGAACTTAGCTGAGTCCATCCAGCAGGAGTAGCTACAGTAGTAGTATTTCCCTGTACTTGGATAAATACTATCATCAAATCGCCATCTTCAGTGGCTCCCTTACCAATAGATATAGCAGTAGTGGCAGAGAAGTTAGGTCCGATAGCTCTACGAATCAACGTACCATCAGTAGTTATCTTCAACATATTATCACCTTGATAACGTTCTGTTGAAGAAGCTGTCTCAGCAGTAGTGTTAACTACACTTACTAAAGCAGCCCTAGATCCTACATCAGGCTCAGCAGCAGTCCAGTGAGAAGTACTTTCTAGAGTAGAATCACCGTAGGCTAATAGATTAATACTGGTATCTTGTGTGAATCCTCCTCGTGACCATGCTGGCAAAGGTTCTGCTAAGGTAGCCTGTGCCACGAATTGGATAGCATCGATATAATGCCAAGCTCCTAGAGTATTATCATTGATAGTAATAAAAGGTTTAGCGTATACAGCACCTACAGGAGCTTGCTGATAATGTACAACAGCCTTCCATTGACCTGATAATTCTAGAGCATTAGTGCCATAGGTATCACTGACTGTAGCACCGTTGACATCAATCCATCTGATACATGCCTGCACATTCACAGCAGGATCACCGGTAAACGGTCTAGCATTGAATCCAAAGGCATAATAAACACCAGCAGTAACAGGAACCAATTGACCAGTCATGTAGACCTTAGTAGTACTGGCACCATTACTTAATTCAACAGTCAAGCTTCTATCACCTGCTGTATCCTGATAAGTAGCTCCTGTATAAATACTTCCATTAGTAACATCATTCCAGGCAGCAGGAGCACCTTCAGCAGCATCAGTGCCAAGAAGGTTCAGATTAGATTTCACTGTTAATTTCACACGAGCTAAATTAGCCTGTGGCGTAGCAGTAAATTCAGGTACAGCCGGGCGACCTATGCTGATGCTAAAAGATTCAGTATCCCAATCACTTACAGGAGCTTCACCAGCATAATTCCATTGCTGATAAGCACGAATCTTAATAGAATAGTCACCATCATCTAATTGAATAGGAATAGGATAAGATGGTGAGTCAATAGATAATTTAGATTCCTCATGAAGCAATACTCCGCTGTCGTTGTACAATTCAACGTCAATAGCATCAAGAGGCATCTTGTCGTCGTCATAGTCGAAAGTAATGATAGGAGAAGTAGTCTCAGAAATAGTTCCTGGTGCATTAATACTGATAGTTGGCTTTTCATCATAAGAGACTTCAATCCACATTCTATCAATCTGCACTACAGGATTAACGATATCGAATACTTCTACGACAAGGCTGTTGATATCTGTCTGAGTAATAGATCCATCACCGTAGACAATATTGTTTGATTTAGTAGTTTTCTCACTGACTCCATAGATAGTAGAAAAAGAAGTAGTGAGTTTCAATTGTCCTGACCAGGTAACAGCATTAGATCCTTTACCATTTCCTCCACGGATGTTTTGAATCATGGCACGGAAATAACCTTCTCCAGCAGGAGATACTATGTTAGTGCTTTTAATAACGAATCCTGGTCTCATATATTCTACTTTAGCTCCACCAGGAAGTTGTCCTCCTGCTACTTTAAACTTCAAAGAAGCTCCATTAGTAACATTAGGGTATTGTGAGTTAAGTCTTGCATACACACCATTAGTAGAATTGACGGTAGAGGCTCCTAAAGTACCTGTTGAGGCTCCCCAAGAACCTCTACCGAAATTGTAAATACTAATGGGGTTCAGAGTGAGAACACCCATTCTTTCATTCCTTCCTTAGTAGGCTGTTTGTACTCCTGCTTGTAGTGCACGAGGTAGTTGCTCAATAACATCAATAAGCTTAGCTACACTATCGAGGTCTTCCATATTCACATTCAAAGTAGCATAGATATTAGTAGCCCCTACAACTCCTTTAAGATGCTCAACAGTCATAGCAAATTCTTTATCACTGGTTGCGTTAGTAACCATCGCTGTAGATTTAGGAGGAATAACTCCACCTTTATCCATGGCTACGTGAATGTGATTACGGTGTTCTTCCATGAGAGGATTATCAAAGCTACCCATATTCTGACCACGAGTGTAGGCATAATCTCGTCTATTTGTTCTGTGGATTAATTCTAGAGGTCTCTTACTTGCTAAGAATGATGCTAAGGCGTCTTGGTTATATCCCATCCAGTCAACCGCTCTACCTGAACCGTGCCATAGTGGGTCACCAGGACGATAAGCGTTACCAAAAGAACCTGATTTCGGTCCTGATTTGATTAATTTAACAACACTTCTCCATACACCTGAGTCACCTCTTTGAGCAGAAGGAGAAGATGGATAATTACCGAAGTGTAGAGCATTCTTCTTATCATCACCTTTAATCCAGCTTAAAGCTTTGTTGATAAGAGTATTAGCTCCAGCTTTCATTAATCCTTCAAAGCCATCTCCACCTTGCATTTGATTAATAAAAGGATAAACCCATCTATCGGCTACAGACTTAGCACCTGAATAAAGTCCACCTCGTACAGCCCCTCCTAGCTTGTCTTTAACCCATCCAACAATTCCACCGTCATTGAAGTATTGAAGTTGATTACGGAAAGCTGCAAAGCCTTTAGGTCCACCTATCTTCTTCATTTCTTTCTTGGTCAAAATACCTTCACCAGGAGTTAACATAGCAGGAACGGTATCTCTACTACCTACACCAGGAGCAATACCACCTTTAGCAAACTTGGCAATATTAGGTAATTCTTTCAATCCTACTTTAGAGGCAATGTTGTTCCAGAGGTTCTTAATATTTGCATACACTGGATCAATAACGAAGTTAACAGGAGCTTTAGCTACATCTTTTAATTTATTCCAAACCTTAGCAACACCGTCTTTAGCAGCAGTGAAGGCAGCAATAGTGTTATTCTTGAAGGCGTTGAATTTAGTTTTAATAGAATCAACTAGGTTAGTAACAGCATTCTTAATACTAGTTCCTATGTTAGTAACGTCATTCTTAGCGTTAGTCCACATAGTTCGCCAGCCGTTGACAAACCAATTCTTGAATCCTGTAACAGAACCTTTAATACCATTCCAAATACCGAATGTAATATTCTTCAAAGCAGCAGCGGCATTATTGAGAATACCTTTAATACCTTCCCACAAAGAGAACCAGATCTTCTTGATTCCATCTCCAGCACGCTTCCAGTCTCCTGTAAACACACCAGCAAAGAAATCAATCAGTCCACCAAGGATGCCTATAACCGCCTTGATAGCCACACCAAGAGCTTTAAAAATAGGACCCACAGCAGACCATAGGATCTTAGAAATACCCATAATGAAATTAATTAAGGTCTGGAATTGAGTTTTATTGTCATTTATAGCCTTAAAGATTCCAGAGAATACTTCTCTGAATGTTCCACCTAATCCCTTAATATGGGTCACAATTCCAGGAAGATTAGAGAACGGTCCTGTTCCTCCGTCTCCACCCCATAGCTTACGGAAATTACCTACGGCTGTAGTCATGAAGTTAAGGAATTGACCTGTTCCCTTACCCATTGCAGTAATGGAGTTAGCAATTCCTGCAATCATAGGACCAGAATTAAGAAGCATCTTCTCAAGTCCAGGCATAAAGCCTTCAATTCCACCAATAATTCCCTGAGTCAGGGTAGTTACGTGTGGAGCAAGAGATGCAAAGATTCTATTAAAGGATGGTCCTAGCCTTTGCATCATGGCTGAGAACTGATTGATAGCATCTACAGTAGGCTTGATGAACGGCTTAGCTGCATCACGTAGAAGACCATTCATAGATGTCTTCTGCTTCTGCTGGAATCCCTCTAGTTCTGTCTGTGCCTCAGCAATATCCTGACGTAGATACTTAGCTGTATCACTTTTAGCGTCTGTTCTTGAGAGACGCTTTTGCATTCCTTCAATTTTCTTCTTTGTTGCTTCAATGTTTGCGTCAAGTTTATCTCTATCTTCTTTGCTCATTCCAAATAGAGATTCCTTGAACTTGCTGGCTGCTTCCTTTACCTCAGGTCTATCAGCTACCAAAGCAATACCAGCACCAATACCGGCTAGTGAAATACCTGCTGTAATAGCCACACCTAGGGCAGCACCGATAGCAGGACCAGCTACAGCTACGGCTGATGTCCCAGCAGCCCCTAATACAGGAATAAGAGCTTTAGAAAATGTTGAGCCAAAGCCCTTACTGATTGTCTTTCCAAAGCTCTTAGCTTTATTACCAAAACCTCGACTAAAGCCTGAACCTGCTTCCTCACCAGCAGATCCAGCAGCAACAGTAGCTCCTTTATCTCTTTTGAGGTTTTCAGCAATACTTTTAATTAATCCTTGTCCTGCTCTTTTACCAGCATCTCCTACCGCTCTAGCAATCTGATCTTTATCAATACTTGCTGAAACGGAGATGACTCCATGACCTACATTAAATCCTGGCTGCATAAAAGCCACCTCCTTCATTCATTCGGATCACTTCCCATTTCTAGACCCTTTCCACCATTAGACATCTTCGCAAGAAGAGTCCAGTTATAATCACCATTAGGCTTCTTTAATCCAGCAATCTTCTGCTGTTGTTTCTTCTTTGATAGTTCATACTCTCTTATGAATCGCCTCTTTACTGCTCCGTCATATCCTGGCAATTGCTTGATAAGTGCGAAGAATTGCTTAGAACTCATTCCAGCGTAATCATCGTCATCAGGATTGATTCTTACATTAGCGATGAACATAAAATCAGCCATGACTTCATCTTTAAAATCAGAGAAATATTCTATCTGTCTAATCTGGCGAATAAAGGGCATGATCCAATGATTACTATCCTGAATCATGGTCTTCATAATGAGATAGCTTAAGTTGATATAAAAATCTATCAGGCTTTTCCCTGGTCTACTTCCTCCTCTAACAATCCTGATGCTAGATGCTGCATTACCTCAGTAGTAATTGCTTTGAAGGCTTCTGGAGAAAGTTGAAGCTTAGTGAATTCTCTGTACTGCTCTTCTCCGAAAGTTTCCTTCAACGCATAGATCATGGCATTGAAAGGATCATCATTAAGCATCTCTAAGGTATTGGTCATGATAATAGGAGAAATATCCTGAGATTCATAAGTTTTAAATTCTTTGTCTCCCCATGTGAAAAGTACATAAGTACGTTCAGGTGTAGTAGTAGGTACATCGAAATGTAGTGGAGTTTTTGTCTTCTTCTTAGGTGTAGCCATTTTCTTTCCTTCTCTCGTTTTCATTCGTTCATTGACTTTTCGGACTAACAACAGTGAAAGCCTTGTTATAGAGTTCAAAAGGTTTTACATAACAACAGTAGTTCCTAGTTAAGAGAGTAGGGCTGCCTGCCTTTCAGAACAGCCCCACAATCGTCTTTAGCTAGCAGTCTGCTCTAGGATGTAATAAGGAGCAGTTGTTTCATCGATTCCATAAACTGTCCACGTTACAGGAAGACCCTGCTGATCTTCACGACCATAAGCAAGTTCTGATCCAGAAGTTGGAAGACAGCGCTTGAAAACATCTCTACGACGCTTATTAACACCCTGTAGACCAGAA
>JACCDR010226382.1_pt1 | contig 12546 bp, 20 predicted proteins | sample 7446431 | NCBI WGS metagenome assembly JACCDR01 (sample SAMN15323443, study PRJNA562643) | freshwater metagenome | isolation source: river surface water | place: USA:Blue River Watershed | collected 2017-08-17
ACCCGCACCCGCAAGGCCGCCGCTCCGGCGGCACCGGCCAAGGCCGCCCCGGCGACCACCCCGCGCCGTCGGCGCGCGGCCACCGCTGACGCCTAACCCCCCGTTCGGGCGTCGGCCAGACCCCCGGCATTGACCTGCGAACCAGGTTGGTGTCGGGGGTTCTGCGTTGGGGGTTGCGGGGTTGCATGTCTCCGGTGTACCGTCGGCGTTGACGACGACCGAAGGATGTGACACCGATGGGAACGCTTGACTCCCTCCGCACGTGGGCTGACCGCCACCCGGACGCCCCCTCGAACGACTGGCGGGTCGCCCAGGGGAACGGTTGGAAGACCGACGCCCCGGCCCTCACCCCCGACGCGGCTGCCCCGGTTCTGGACCGCGTGGCCCGCGCCCACACCACCAACCCCCGCACCGTGGCCGCCGCGAACCGCCCCGCGCCGCTGTTCATCGTGGTCCGGCCCAAGGCGGACCGGCTGGTGTACGTGTTGCTGCGACAGCTCGCCGAGGTCAACCCGACCGCCGCTGACGCCGGGCGCACCTGGTACGACGCGAACCGCGAAACGCTGACCGTGGACGCCGGTTCGAACTGGATCACCCGCATCCGCGCCAAGATCGCCGCTGGCCCGGTTGACGCCCCCACGGCCGACCCCACGCCGATCGTTCCTACCCCCGGCCCGACCCCGTCGGCCAAGGGTGTGTGGGCGGAATGGCGCGCGCTGGCCACCGAACTGGCCGGGCACTCGGGTCACCCGTCGGGCACGCGGTACGCCGTGGACAACGCGCCGGGCAACGACAACGACATCTCGTTCTGGTGGGTGTCGGTGTCGAAGACCGGTTACGCCAAGCTCCGCCAGGTGATCGGCGGTGTCGGTCCCACGGAGGTGCGGATGTCCCCCGCCGCGATGATCGCGCTGGGCAACCGCATCAAGGACGCCGGGCTGCACGACGCCATGGTCCGGTACGGCCGGGAGATCGGGTCGTGCGGGCACTGCGGTCGGACGCTGACCAAGAAGTCCAGCCGTGACGCCGGGATCGGCCCCAAGTGCGCGACGCGGCACGGCTGATGCACGACGACGACCTCACCGCTGGGGGGCTGGAAATCGGCCCCCCGGCGGAATGGCTGACATACCTCAACCCGGCGCACCAGCGCACCGAACACGACTTCTTTTGGTCGATCATCGCGGCAATGCTTGACGACATGCCCGGGGGTTACGACGACCTCCCGGAATGGACGACCGAGTTTGCCACGTCTCTTCTCCGCACCAATCAACCGATGGAGGGCACGAAATGAACACGCAGGAAATGGCATCTCGCCTGGGGATCGAACCTCGCCGCCTGCGGCAATTCCTCCGGTCGAGCGGGTCCACGTACATGGCGGTGGGATCGGCCGGGCGGTACGACTTCAAAGAGACCGACGTCGAAACCATCTCGCGCCGGTTCCAGGTGTGGTCCGCGCCCAAGGCCAAGGGGTCGGCCCCGGCCAAGGTGACCACCCCCGCCCCGGCCAAGGTGTCCGCCGATCGCGGCGGGGTACGCGTGCGCCGTGGGGTGTCCCGGACCGAACGCGACGCGGCGGTGTGGGCCGAGGACGGTACGCTGGGTGTCGAGATCCACATCCCCAACATCAACGACCCGCGTGTCCGCCGGGAGGTCCGGGCACGTGCCGCCGAGGAAGCGGCCAAGTTGCAGACGTTGCTCATGGCGCGGTCCATGCACGTCGCCCAGGGCACCCGGCGCGCGTCATGACCGACACCACCGTCGAGATGCGTCTTCCGGCCCGTTCAGATGGCCACACAGCCCCGCGATGGGCGCGGTGGTGCATCGGGTTGGGGTGGGGCATGGTCGCGGCCTCTGTGACCGCGTACGGGGTCGTTCGCGCGGCTGCGTGGGTGGCCGCGATGATGTGACGGATCCTGGCTGGATCGGTGGGGGTGCGTCCGTGGGGAAGCGGATGCGCCCCCATCTTCGTCTGTGCGCTCCGTCCGCGTCTTCGGTTATCCTAGGATAACGCGGAGGGGTCACAGGCGTACGCTGCCGCTGGGACCTCATCCTTTCGGTTGGTTTAAAAGATCTTGGAGAAAACCCCACCCGGGGGTTGCGTTTCGTCTTCGCCGGACGATAAGCTAAGCGTGCAACACAACGACGACGACGAACCCCAACACCCCGGAGGACATCATGACGAACATCGACACCGCCACCGCCACCGCTTTCATGGCCGCGAACAAGGGCAACATGATCAACGTGGCGCTCACCGACAACACGGTGGTCCAGGGCACGGCGATCTCGGTCAACAGCAAGGGCGTCAACATCAAGGACGCCGTGACGGGCAAGGTCCGGTCGTTCGGTCTCTCCCGCGTGACGGACCTCCGCCCGCTGGCCCCGGTCGGCCCGATCAGCACGGCGGACCTCGCCGCGATGGTCGGCATGACCCCCAAGGCGTTGCGCGTGCAGCTCCGCGCGATGGGCATGGGCGTGGGCCAGGGCCGGGCGTACGGTTTCGACGCCCACACCGTCGCGACCGTCCGGGCGGCGCTGGGCAAGTGATCCACCCGGGGGGCCGGGCAACCGGCCCCCACCACGGGCGTCATTCAGGTGAAACGGCCTCTTCCCGGTGAAACCCCGGGCGATATGAGGACCGGTGGCGGGTTCGAATCCCCCGACGCCCACTGGCTACGGCCACCAACGTTTCTGATCTCCAACCGATGGGAGAACCGATCATGACCAACGCATCCGCTGCCGCCCGGCGCAAGATGTGGACCAACGTCCGGCGCAACTGGCCCCTGTTCCTCGTGTTCGGCGTGGCTGCGTACCAGTCGTATTGGCACACCGTCGAGGTCGCCACGGCCAACGGCGAGGCAACCACCGCGTACGCCATGGCGTTCGTCACCGACGGCATGCTCGTCGCCGGGGCGAAGGTCATCATGGACGCGACCAAGACCAACGCGGCGCGGTGGGCCGCTGGCGTCACGTTCGTCCTTGGTGTGGTCGCCACGTTCGCGGTGAACTTCATGGCCGCCGACCCGACCCCCGGGGGCGTCTTCATGGCCACGTGGCCAGCGGTCGGCATGACCGCCACGTCCCTGGTGATGCACCTCGCCTCGCACCGTCGGCCCACACCCGCCCAGGCACGCCGCAAGACCGCCACGAAGGCCACCACGGCCACGAAGGCGGGTAAGCTGCACGCGGTGTGACCCCGGGACGGATAACGCCCCTGGCTTCGGCTGGGGGCGTTTCTGCACGTCAAGAAAACTTACCATGGTTGCAGACCTTGCGCTGGTTGCATGAGTTTGAAGATCTTCGCTGATCATGGCCCAAAACCTTGACAACGAGGTCTCGCGGCGGATAAGCTAAGCGTGCAACACAACGACGACGGAGGTAAACAAAATGGCGCGACGCATCTGCACCGGACTGGACATGGACGGCAACCCCTGCACCCGCTCGGTTGGCACCGGCCCCTCGGGTGGTTGGGAAGACACCGAATTCTCCGTCACCAACGGGTTCTGCAACCCGTGCGGCGACGAAGGTCAAATGCAAATCGCGCACCTGAACGGCCACGAATCGATCTCCGAAGCCGATTGCTGGTACTGCCACCCGGAACTGGACGCCCGCGCGCTGCCGGTCAAGACCCGCAAGGGCCACACCAACACGGTCGCCCGGTCGCACAACTCGCACGCCGGTCACGGCCACCCGCGCACCCCCAAGGGTCGCGCCGCGTGCCGCGCGTCGATCGCCGCCGGTAACGGCCCGCTTCTCCCGCCCCCGGCCAAGAAGAACTGATGGGAACGGCCCCGGGCAACCGGGGCCACCCGCCCACCCCGGAGGGGGGTGTATGGACGTGCTGCACGTGCTGGCCACGTACCCGTTCGAGTCCGCGCTGGTCGCGCTCGTGATCTTCCTCGGGCCGGTTCTCATGGCAACCGGGAGACGACGGTAACCATGGTAAGTTTTGGGTTCGCCAAGATCTTCGAAGTTTGTCCGTCTGACCTATTGCGCCGGGTTCTCCGTCCCCGGTAACGTAGTGGATGACGACAACGACCACGGAGGTAACAATGCCGAACCCCTGGGGACCCGCCCGGCCGATGCCCAAGACCGTCGCCATCGCCGCGTTCGTGGCTGCGACCGGTGACCTGATCGTTCTGTTGAACGAGGACGTGACGCAGGAACAGGCCGACACGTGGCTGATGGCCGCACGGGCGTGGGACTTCAACGGGTCGCACTTCTACCCGGAAATCCGCGACGCGCTCCGCGACAACTGCCCGCACCTGGACCTGCCGTAACGACCGCCGTGGCCGGGGGGCAACCCCCGGCCCCATCCCTTGGGGGAACCGATGCCGAACGTGACCAACCCGAACGACCCGTTCCGCTTCACGACCACGGGCAACCTCGAAACGTGTGACGTCGTGGACATGGATGATGAACTCTTCGTCGTCACCCAGGTGGGGGACACGTCGGGCGAGCTGACGACGCTGACCCTGATGGGCGCGGACGGGAAGGAATTCGATCTCGATTGCGCCACCGATGACGCGGTGTGGGACGTCAAGGGCAACACCCGGGATGGGTACGATCTCTTCAACGATTGATCGAAGGTTTGCCCGGTCGACCTATTGACCGGGCTTCTTCGTGCCGGTAACGTAGGGGACATGACAACGACGCGCATCGACCACACGGGCCACGCCCACGCGAACACGACCGCCGCGCGCACCGCGTGCCGCAACGCGATGTCGAAGAACCCCGTGGCGGACAAGATCGCCGCGACGCGTACCGCTCGCCGGGCTGCCCTGGACGCCGTGCTTTCCCCGGCCCCGACCCGCCCCATGTACGCCGCGAAGGTGTGGGATTCCTTGACCGGTCAGATGGTCACCGAGATGCGCCCGGTCCCCACGTGGATCAAGGACGCGCATTGCCAGGCGTGCGGCAACGTCGTTGACCGCGACTGCGGCGCGTGGGACGGGTACACCTCGTGCTGCAACGAGCGGGTTGTCGGCGCGGACGGTCGCCCGTGCACCGGGGACGATTGCTACCACAACTGACCGGTTGACCTATTGCGCGCGGCTGACGCGTCCGGTAGGTTTTGGGTGAACGACGAAAACCGATGAAGGGAATGACCATGGCGAAGGATTGGGCCACCACCATCCGGGGGCTGATCGCGAACGCGGACGACGAGCGGTTGTCCGACGAGGCGCGGGCCACGTACCGGGCCAAGGCGGAAGAGCTCATGATCACATACCGCGTGGACCAGGAAGCCAAGATCGCCGAGGGCGCGGGTGACGTCCCGATCCTGTCGGACATCGTGGTCTCCGTGGCCGGGCAGGGTGGCCGGCTGGTCGGGTACTACACCGACGCGTGGGCGGCCATCGCGCGCCACTGCGGGGTCCGGTACGTGATGGACTGGAACGCCGGTTACACCGCCCACGTGGTGGGCTACGCGGGGGACGTGCAATACGCGGACTTCCTTTGGACGTCGACGTTGCTCATGTTCTCGACGCGCATCAACCCCCGGTGGGACGCGGCGCTGACCATGGAAGAGAACGTGTACCGGCTGCGGGCTGCCGGCAAACGCCGCAAGGACGTCGCGAACGCGGCTGGCCTCGACGGCGACAACCCCGCGCACCGGTCGCGCGTGCAACGGATCTACGTGGCCGAATGCAAGCGGCGCAACGAAACCCCGCTGGCGTCGGGGCTGGGTCACCAGGCGGACGTGTTCCAGGACGCGTACGCGGAGGAATTCGTGACCACCCTCCGGCGTCGGTTGCGCGAGGCGCGCGACGCGGCGGACTCGGTCCGGGGCGGTCTGGTGCTGCACGGCCGGGCGGACCGGGTGAACGAGGCGTTCTACGGCCGGTACCCGCACATGCGCCCGCAGCCGATGGAGGACCGGCCGGTTGCGCCGTCCGAGCCGTGCCCGCGTTGCGCCGCGAACAAGTCCGGGCATTGCCGGCAGCACCCCGCGTACACGGTCACCAAGGCGGACATGCGGCGCTGGTCGGCACGGGACAACTCGGCCGGTCGCGTGGCCGGTCGCGCTGCCGCCGAAGGTGTGGTCATCTCGCGGGGCCACACGCCCGCGCAGCGGGTGTCCGACGCGACCTCCACCCCCGGTGAGCTGGAGAAATAAACCAAAGATGGCACGCGCGAACCCCCGGTTTTCCTTGCGCCGGGGGCTTTCGCGCGATAGGATTGTCGCATGACGACAACGACGAACACCCCGAACGACATCCCCCGCGCCGTGGCCATCTGCACCCTGGCCGCATCCCTCGACGTGACCGACGTCCGCGACGCGGTGATGGACGTCATCGACATGGTCCCGAACTCGGTGTACCCGGTGGCGTTGCTCGACCTGATCCGCGCGTCGTTCCAGTCGGACGACGACGGGGACGACCTGATGCACGAAATCGACCACGAAACCGGCGCGTGTGACGACGACCCTGACTGCATCTGGGCCGACGGGGACGACGACTGATCACCTTCCCGCACGATGGCCCGGCCGGTTCTCCGGTCGGGTCTCCGGCGCACGTGGCGCGCACGGATCTTGATGGGCAACGCCGTCACGCGCGACGCGGGACCGTTGTTGCAGGCGTTGGCAGGACCGGTGTACGGTGAGCTTGCTGGGCTCACCTGGCCCGGTGAATCGATCCTCAACCGATGGGAACGCGATCATGGCTATGTCACACGCTGACTGCACCCACCCCCGGACCCCGGCCGGTCGTGCCGCGTGTCGGGCTGGCCGGACGACGTCGGCCCCCGCCGTGGTGCGGACGGGCGGCGGAAAGGGCGTTCAGTTCGACGTGGAGCCCCGAACGGCCCGTGGCCCACGTCCGGTGCGGGTCGTGCGCAACGAAACGCCTGGGAACGTCCTGGCGGGTGGGCGCATCCCGGCCGACATGCCCCCCGCCCTGGCGGACATCGTCCGGCTGGCCGACGGTCGGGGGTGGACCGCGAAGATTGGCACGCGGTACAACCCGTCGGAGAAGCGGGTCGTGGTTGTGACATCCCACGGCGAGCTGTCGTTGGTGTGGAAGGCGTCGGACAACCTGCCGGTGTGGGGCGTGTTCTTCCGCGCGGCGGACAGCTCGATCACCCGGCGCATCCGGACGGTCAACGGCGCGCTGCGGTTGGCGGCGGGGGAGGAAGAATGATCTGGGTCTTCATCGGGTTCGGGGTCGGTGCCGTCATCGGAGGTTCCAAATGATCGACACCGACACCATGACCTACGTCTCCGCCGTTAACGTCGCCATCGCGTCGGGCAACCTGCCCGCCACGGTGTTGCGGACGGACACCTGCCCCGAATGCCAGACCCAGCTTGACGCGGACGGCGGGTACGACGACCACTTGATCACGTTCGTCAACGGGCGGCTGATCGTGGTCATCGGGTGCGAGGGGTATTGGGTGATCGACCCCAACGCCGTGGGCATCGCGTCCCCCACGTGGATGTCGCTCGAAACGCAGGCGGCCATGTTCAACGGCTGACCCCCCAACGCAACGAACCCCCGGCCGATGTGGTCGGGGGTTCTTTGTCAGCCCGGGTGGAATCGAACCACCATCTCCCCCGCCACCGGGGGTGTCCTCAACACGCCGGTTCGTTTGCCCCGTGCGCAGCGGGGTGTTCACCGGATCGTGCTGCCGCCCCGGAGGATGGGCGGCCATTGAACGACGGGCCGAGTCATCATGGTAACCGGTTCCCGGCCAGCACGTCCGCCGCGAACGACCGCGCCGCGCGCAATGCCTGTTCTGACGGCCCCAGCCGGCCCGTAGACCGATCGGGGGGCGTTTCGGGTACCGGTGCCAGGGTGGCCAGCCATGACGTCGCCTGGCGCACGCTGGTGCACGGCGCGAGCACGTGTCCCCCGGCGGCACGGAGTTGGGTGTGGACCCGTCGTTGCACGGCGGTGACCTCGTCCTCTTCGCCGGGCATCTTGGTCTCGATGGCGATGGCCATTCCTTGGTACACACCCACGATGTCCGGCAGTCCCGCGAGCATTGTGGAGCCCCCGTGGTTCTTCCACACGAATGCACCGCGACGTCGCAGGGCGTCCATGATCTGACGTGACAGCTTGGATTCGGGCTGACTGCCCATGTCGTTACCTCCCTACGGAAAACGCCGGGGGGTGGGGGAACCGATGAGAAACCCCACCACCCGGCGTCTGAACCGACGGACGGAAGAACCGACCAGGTGTGACCACCAGATGACAACGACGACGACCGGAGGATCCGGTCGGTACACGTCGTCCGTACAACCAATGGTGCCCGACAGGTTCGGCTCCGTCAAACGGCGCTACAGCTCGTCGAGATCGTCGTCCTCGTCGTCCTGGGCGGCAGCACGGGCCGGGGCGCGCTTCGCTGCCCGCTTACGCGGCGGCGGGGCGGGTGCCTCGTCCTCGTCGTCGTCCAGTTCCAGGTCGTCGTCCTCGGCCGGGGCCGGGGCACGCTTGGCCGCCGCACGCTTACGCGGTGCCGGTTCCTCGGCGGGTGCCGCCGCACGACGACGACGCGGCGCGGGGGCCGGCTCTTCGTCCTCGTCCTCGTCATCCTCCGGCTCCGGCTCCGGCGCACGCTTGGCGGTCCGCTTACGCGGCGGGGGCGCGACCTCTTCCTCTTCGTCGGCCACGTCCTCGTCGTCGTACTCGTCCTCCACCGGGGCTGCCGCCTTGCGGGCGGTGCGCCGCTGGGGCTTCTCGTCGTTCAGCGGGTCCTGGATGTCGGCCAGCGGGATCAGTTCCGCGATGGCGGACGACAGCCGGTCGTTGAACTCGTTGTCCTCGAGAATGACACCGACGGCCTTGCCCACGACCTTGTTCGGGTTGACCGCCACCTTGCGCTTGGGGACCGTGATCCCGGCGGCCACGAGGATGGCGCGGATCTTCCAGAATTGCTTGGGGTCGTGCGCGCAGTAATACGGGTACGTGGACCGCGAGTCACCGTCGATCTGAATGGTGAACGTCCACCGCGCGTCGCCTGCCTTGGACTGGTCGTCCTCGACCTTGATGATCTTGCCCGTGTACTCGCCTTCCTCTTTGTGCTTCGGACGGAAATTGCCGCCCTCCGCCACATTCGAGAAATCGATGTTGAGATTACTTGCCGGCATGGGTCATGCCACCTTTCCCGATCGAACCAGATTGGTCAGCTTGTTTACCGTAGCGTTTCGAACGAAGTCAGGCAATTCGTATTCGCTCCGGTAACCGGTGTCGTACATGTCGTGTGGAGCAATCCACAGACGGTGTTCTTTGTTGGATGGGACCTCGACCACTTCGCCACCCTGGCGCACGCGGCGGGTGAAGTCACCCCGCACGACGTACACCCGGCCGATGACGTCCACGATCTGATTGAGCGCCGACTTGGCACCGTTGGGCAGATCGGGAACGTACATGTACGCGGCGGGTGTGGCGTCGTCGTCATCGACCTCTTCGACGTTCTTGATCTCGCGCATCCGTTCCTGCGCGGTGAAGATCAGCCCCAGATCCCGCATGGCGTGGAACTGATGCGCCGCCTCTTTGATCATCGAGTTCGCGTTGCCGAAATCGCGCTGGTCGGTGTGGCCCGGTTGCTTGGTCAGGTCCCGTTCCATCGCGCGCTTCTGAACGAACCCCATGGCGATGTCATAGATGCGGGTGCACCCATCCCACGCCACCCACTCGTACCGCTTCTTGGTGATGGGGGACACCGCGTGCCGCGACCGCAGGAACCCAGCCGCCTCGTGGATGTCGTCCCACACGCCGACGGGCCACACGTTCGGGGCGCGCTTGACCTCTTCCTTGGTTCCGTCCTCGGGGTCGAGCACGAGCACGTTCGGAGCGGTGACGCAGAACCGCGTCTTGCCTTTCTTGTTCCGGCCGTACACCAGGAACCGAGGCATGCGCGGTGCCTTGTCGTCGCCGGGAACGTGGATCTTGCGCCGAGCGATGGCCGCGTAGTCAACGGCCATCTATGACAACACCTCGTACTCGTTGCTCTCGTCCACGCTGATGGCCAGGACCACCGCGTCGGCGTCGGTGGACACCGCGAAGATGTTCACCAGTCCCATGCCTCCGGGGACCACTTGCGCGTCCGAGGTCAGCCGGTACCGACGCTTGGTGATCACCTGTTCCGACGCTTCGATCTCGACCTCATCGTTCTCGTTCAGGTCTGCGACGTTCGTCATTGCCTCTCCGTTCGTTCGTCGTGGGGATCAATCATGAACCCACGTCGGCCAGTCGTGCGTCTTTGTCGTCGTGGTAATAGTCGAGCGGGTCGCCCGTGCTGAACTGACGTCGGACGTGCGCGACGTTGCCACCGAATAGTTCGGTCTCGCACAGCTCTTTGAAATCGCACATCCAGTCGCAGGACCGGTCGGTAGTGCGTTCCGTGGTGTCGTCGTAGACGTACCCGTGGATTCGGTCGCGGGTCCGCATGGCGCTGGCGACCACACGAGCCAGCATGTCATCGTCCTTTTCCAGCGTGTTCCACCGGAAGAACGGGGACGTCTGCGGGACACCTGGCCGCCATCGGTCGCGCTTCAACGCGAGCAACGGTTCGCGGTAGTCCGCGTGGTTGTATCCGTACGCCGTGATGGCGCGGTGCATGGTCGGATAGTCGGTGTCGATGGCCCGGGTGGACAACCCCTCCCTTTTGGTCCCCACGTACACCTGGGCGGGCACAGTGGGTGGTTTGGTGCGGATGTAATTCCAGAGGAACCCATTGACGTCCAGCCCGTTCATCTTGGCGCACCAGATGTAGAGGGCCGACGCGTGGTCGCGCAACCGGAACGACATGGAGGGCAATGTCTTGTGGGTCTTGTGGTCGCCAACCCACAATCCGAACTGGTCCTCAAACAGAATGTCCAGTCGGCATCGGTAGATGCCATTGCCATCCGGCCATGGGCATTCGAGCGTTAGCTCCGTGTCGTGCACGTCCCACCCGTGGAATGGGTCGGCCTTGTTCGCGCCGTAATGCCAGAGGTACGACCGCATCAGCCGCGCGCATTCGGTGGGCAGGTCACCCAGCGATTCGCGTTCCTCGTCAAACAGCTTGTTGAACTGTGCCGTGAGAACGTGGTGCCGCTCGATCCACGACTCACCCCGGTAATGGTGTTCCAACAGATCGTGCACCCAAGTGCCGCGTTTGAGAGGCAGCATCCGCGCGGTCACCCGCTTGGGCTTCAACCGCTCGGCGTACTTGTACCGCGTCATGTTCATGCACCGACGCGCCGTCTGGATCATTGAGTGCGTCGTGATGACCTGACCGTTGTCGACGTACAGGGGTGTGGTCATCGGGTGGGCTTCGGTGTTCCGTACGACTTCATCAGGTCATCCAATTCAGCACGGGTCGGCTTCCATGTCTCGCCGGTTCGCTTATCGGTCACCGATCGAACAATGCCCCCCTTGCCGATGTACACCACCAGAAACACCTCGCCGATCTCCAACAACTGGTCCACCAGCGATTCGTTCATTCGCTTCGTACGACCTGCGAACTGTTGAAACCAGAACGCGATGCCCTTCGGTCCCTGGGTGGCACCCGGGATCATCACGGCATAGAGTCCCAGCCGTTCAAGATCCGAACCCACCTGGGTCCATGACTCGTCTTGCGCTCGGGGCGGTGTGGTCACGCTGCCGTCACCTCTTCAATCCAATGGGCCAGATCGTCCGGCCGGTCCAACAATGATGTGTCTTCCAATTCAGTCCCGCCACCCCATGACGTTCCAACCTTCAAATCCGCCACGATCGGAACCGTTAGGTTGATGCCGAACATCGCGTCAAGCGGGAGGTTTTCCATGATGTGCTTGATGCGCGGGAGAGCCACACCCGCATCGTCGCGGTGCACCTCGAACAACACCGCGTCGTGGATGGTGCCAATCGTGTGGGCGCGCACACCGGCACGGCGGAACCACCGGGACGACCGCACCAGGGACAACACCGCCATGTCGCTGGCGAACGCCTGGACGGGGCTGTTGATGGCCTGACGTTCCGCTTCCGCGCGGACCCCGTCGTCCGGGCTGTCGATGTCCGGCAGGTGACGGACGCGACCCATGGGGGTCTCCACACGCCGGTACTTGCGGGCCAACCTCCGTTGCTTCGCGTGCCACGGCTGCAACCCGGGGAACCCTTCGAAGAACGTGGTGCGGAATGCTTGGGCCTCTTCCTCGGACACGCGCACCTGGTAATTCAGCCACGCGGTCTGAACGAACTTCCGCCATCCCATTCCGTAGAGGAAACCGAAATTCACGGCCTTCGCTTTCTTGCGTTCCTCTTTGGTGATGGCCGACGCGGGCTTGCCCGTCATCAGCATGGCCGTGGCCATGTGGATGTCCTGGCCGGTGTTGTACAGATGCAACATCGTTTGCTCTTGGGCAAGGAATGCCGCCACCCGCAATTCGACCTGCGAATAATCGGCCTCGACGAAGATGTACCCAGGGGGTGCGCCGAACACCGACCGCAATAGCTTGTTGCGCGGGACCTGTTGGAGGTTGACGCCACGGCGTTCCGACTTGGAACCACCGGTGATCTTCTCGGCATCTTCCTTGCCTGATGACAAACGACCGGTGACCGTGCCCCACGGCTTGAACACCGAGTGGAT
>JACCDR011779471.1_pt1 | contig 12546 bp, 27 predicted proteins | sample 7446431 | NCBI WGS metagenome assembly JACCDR01 (sample SAMN15323443, study PRJNA562643) | freshwater metagenome | isolation source: river surface water | place: USA:Blue River Watershed | collected 2017-08-17
CAGGCCTGAAAACGAGCGGCAAGATCACTCTGGAATGCACCAAGACCGGCCGGTTCTGGAACGTCTATTCCGAGCGTGCCGCCTATCTCAAGGCGCAGGCTTTGGGCCTGACCGATTACACATGGGGACCAACGCAATGACGACTATTCTTGAAAGCGCTGATCTGGACGAAATGGATGGCTTTGCAGAAGATGCAGCCCCCCGCGAAAGCCTTTCCGCAACAACGGAAAGCGATCCCAAGGCCAAGCTCGAATTTCATGTTCAGATGCGCGATTGGACGATCCGCGACATGGAAGAAATGATCGTCGAGGCCTCGGCTCGGCAAATTGTTGGCATGAGTGGGGAAACCGCCCTTGCCAAGAAAATCCAAGATCGCGTCGTCGAACTGACAACCCAAAGGCTGGACGAAAAGCTGTCTGGTGTCACCGCCGACATTCTGAGCCAGCCCGTTATGACGCCGGGCTACGGCGCGCAGAAGGCCGTCACGATGGCTGAATATATCGGCCTGACCTCAGCGGCCTATCTGGCCGAAATGGTGGGCAGTGACGGCAAGCCGACCACCAGCAGCTATAACCGCCAAACGCGGGCGCAATACTTGGTCGAGCAGGCCATGCAGGTGAAGTTCAAGCGCGAAATTCAGGCAATGACAGACGCCTGCATTTCTGAAGTTCAGATGGCAATTCGCGCCCGCCATGCAGTCCTGCTTGCGACGGAAAAGAAGCGCCTTCTGGACGCATTGGCAAAGGTTACAGAATGACCCCCATCCGCACCCTTGCCCCCGGCGAGAAGATCACCGAACCGGGCTTCTACCAGATCCCGCTGGACGTTCACCACAGCCAGCCCTGCGATGGGCCCAGCGTGACATCTGGCGTCCTGCGCAAGATGGAACTGGAAACCCCGGCTGATGTCTGGGCCTTCCACCAGTTGAACCCGAACCGCTGGGAAAAGGAACAGACCAAGGCGCTGGCTCTGGGTCGCGCAATGGCGGCCTATGTCGAGGGCGGCATGGACGCGGTGCTTCAGGCGTTTCTGGTGCTGCCAGAGGATAAGCCACGCAAGCCGACGGCGGCACAGATCAAGGCCTATGACGAAGGCCGCGGCACAGAGGCCGGCACGCTGTCTGTCGAGTTCTGGGCCAAGGTCGATGCCGATCCGCGTGATCCGATCACCGCCGCTGACATTCAGATGATCAGCGACATGGGCAAGGTGCTGGCCCAAGACCCTGGAGCCTGCGCTGCCATGGGCGGCCTGCCGGAAATCACGATGGCCTATCGGGATGAACGGACGGGCCTGTGGGTTCTGTCGCGGCCTGACGCGGTGAACTTCGACGGCACGGTGACGGACTACAAGAAGATCAACACGCAGGGGAAACCGTTCTCGCAATGGACGGTGGACAGCCGGATCACGCAGCACGGCTATGACATGCAGCTCGGGCTTGCCGCCGAGGCGATGGAGCAGCTTGGCATCGGCTGGCCCAGCATGGCGGCCATTGTCGCCCAATGGGATGCAGCGCCCCATCACGTCATCCTGCGGGAAATCAACGAGGAAGATCTTCGGTTCGGCCAGTTCCGCAATCGCCGTGCGCTGGACCGTTTCGCGGAATGTCTGGCGTCCGGTCACTGGCCGGGGCCGGGGGAAGTCGTCGGCCAATACCAGAGGCCAGAAGGGCAGCGCTTGGCGTTGCTGGAGCAGATGGCAACTGCGGGGACTGCGCCATGAAAACCACCAGTATAGAGCGGCTAAAGCAGGTTCTTAGATATGAACCGGAAACTGGAAAGCTTTATTTCATCGCAAGGGCCGATGCTCACCCGTCTTTTAATTCCCGCTGGGCCGGTAAAGAGGCAATTACAGCGAATAATGGGCATGGGTATTTGAGGGGTAATGTTGACGGAACCCTGATGCTTGCCCATCGGATAGCTTGGGCGCTTCATTTCGGGGAATGGCCGAATGCAGCCATTGATCATATCAACGGCAATCGTGCGGACAATCGGATTGAAAATCTCAGATTGGCCAACAAACAACAGAACGCGTGGAATTCAAAGCCTAGGCAGGGATCCTCAAAATTTAAAGGTGTGTCTTGGCACGACTGCGGCCAATGGGTTGCTCAAATTACCAGGGAGGACCGATCATCTTATATTGGCCTATTCCCATCCGAAATAGAGGCCGCGAAGGCTTATGATACTCAAGCCCGCACGGTTTTTGGCGAATTTGCCCGCCTTAACTTCCCAGAACAAGAATGGACCGCACCATGAACGACCAAACAAACCTGCCAGCGGAAGTTGCCGCCCCGGCCCCGCCCGCCATTGCAAAAGCGAACCTGTCGCCCGGTGGCGCGATTGCCGCCTTGGTGCCGCAAAGCCTTGAGGATGCCTTCCGCCTGTCGAAAGCCTTGGCTGCCTCTGGCGACATGATCCCGAAGCACTTCCAAGGGAAGCCTGACATGGTGATGGCCGCCGTGATCCGCGGGATGGAGATCGGGCTGGCCCCGATGCAGGCGCTGTCCAACATCGCCGTGATCAATGGCCGCGCTTCCATCTGGGGCGATGCTCTGCCTGCGCTTATCCAGCGCGCCGGGCACACGCTGGACTGCATCTTGGAAGGCGAAGGCGACAACATGCGCGCTGTGGCGACCCTGACCCGTGGTGACACCGGGAAAGAGATCGTTCGGACGTTCTCTGTGGCTGAAGCCAAGAAGGCTGGCCTGTGGGGTAAGCAAGGCCCGTGGCAGGCATACCCAACGCGGATGCTTCAGATGCGGGCCCGGTCCTTTGCTGTGCGTGATGGGGCGGCCGATGCGATGATGGGCCTTCAGGTGGCCGAGGAAGTCTCGGACTATGCGAAGGACGTTACCCCGTCTGATCGTCCCATGTCGGCCTTCCAGACAAAGGTTGCGGCAGCACGAGGGACACTGCCGCCGACGGAGCCGGCGCGGGAAGAAGCCGCCCCAGAGGAACCCGCGCCGGCTGATGTGGTGGACGCGGAGATCGTGGGCGCTGATACAATCGGCACTACCGATGGTGTCGATCTGGAGGGCGCGTTCCCCGGATCCGACGAGTTCACCGAGGGCGCCAAGGCTTTCGCAGAAGGCCGGCCGCTTTCGTCCTGCCCCTATGACATGGCGTCCGACAAGGGCAAGGCCATCGACTGGATGGGCGGGTTCACTCAGGCCAAGAAGGCAGGTGCGTGATGGGTATCACTTTGATCGTTTCGATGATTGTCGCGCAGTTTCTCGCTGTCATTTTCGCGTTTGGCAGCGGACGGGACTACAAAACAGACGCCGGTGACAGGGCAATTGTGTGGGCGATTGTGTTTGCATTGGCCGCCCCCGTTCTCGCCTACATCGCTGGGGGATTGTGATGCCGCGCATGACACAATCCCAGGCTCTCGACCTGATCGAGAACACCTTCGACACCGCGCCGGACAGCATCAACCCCCACTCGGTGGAGGTCACGCTCTACGACATGACGGTGGAGCAGGCGCGGGCTGACATGGACAGCTTCTGCGCGTTCATCGGGGCAGAACTGGACGAGAAGTCGATCACCCTGACCGCCGACACGGTGGAGGATGCCAGCGTTCCGGCAACGCGGCTGGTGATCCAGACGGAGGGCGGCTGATGTCTTGGATCACCGAACTGTTTGGACCAAAGCTCTGGCCGAAAGCCCCACAAAACTATGATGAATACATCGCTGCAACTGGGAGCGACGAGGACAAAGATCGGCTGCGACAGCGCAACGAACAGATGCAGGCTGACGAGTTGGCCCGCCTGATCTGGCACTGCAAAGCCGCGCCAGATGGGATGGGCCGGACACCATCCTTAGGCATGATGGAGGTGAGCTACCGCGGGGCAATCATCGCTCGGGTGAAGATGGCCACCACTCCGCTAGGGAGCCGAATGTTTGACCTTCGCCTGCCGGAGCCCGGTTCGCCCGGCGTTCTGCCCTTGCTGGACGTGTTCCGCCACCATGTGGAGCGTGAGCGGGCTGAGGCAAAGGCTGCCCAGCAAGCGCAGAACGAAGCGGCGCACCCGTGGATCATCGACGCCTGCAAGGCCTATTGGGAGGCGCAGGGATGATCCCGGCTGGCTACATCTTCGACCCCGACAACATCTGCCCGCACTGCGGCGGATCGGGTTCCGAGAAGGAGCAGACCGACACCGGGTTCATCCTGTCGAACTGTTACTGGTGCTGCGGCACCGGGAAGAAAACCATTGTCCTGTTTGAGAAGGAAGGGGGCGCAGATGCTGCGAACACCTGAAGAAGCCGCCGCGATGCTTTGCCCGCTGGCCAGAACCTTTGCCACACCGAAGGCTGACGCTGGCTGCCGTGGCCCCGCCTGCATGTGCTGGCGCTGGGAACAGATCACCACGTCGCACCCGCTCTGGGCGGCTGCGGTGCGTCTGGAGGCATCAGCGCGGGGCGAGAAAGCTCCGTTCCCCAAGGCGGCGGCGTTTGTTGCCGAGCATAAAGAAGCCCTTGGCCTTGTGCCGACGCGGGGCTTCTGCGGGATCGGGGGCGCGTGATGAAGCCGAAACGCATTCAGGCCATCGAGAAGATCCAGCCTATCCAACGCGGGGCAGATCTGACTGACGACGATCTTCGCGCGATTGTCGATGACTTCTATGTGGTCAGGAACTGGGCTGCACTTCAGGCCAAGATGGGGCCGGATGGGGTCAAGCGCGAATGCCTGCGCGCCTTGGAGTGCAGGCTCGGGCGGCGCGAACAGATCGGCCCCTTTGGAACGCCAAAGCTGAAGCCGCTGCGCTGTGTTCCGGTCCTGAAAGATGAAAGCGGCCAGACGCTGATGTGGGAGTTCCCGGACATTACCGCTCTGCCGACCCACATCAGCAAGTCATCGGATGATTTCTATGAGGTCGCCTGCGGAGAAGGAGGGAAAACCTTCCAAGAGGCATTGGCCTTCGCCCAGGCACGCTTTGAAGATTTCTCGCAGGCTCTATTCGGGCTCGCTGTTGAAGGAGGCGCATGATGTCTGACAACTGGAAAGGCGAACACCTGATCCGCGTCCCTCGCCGCGTTCCGATCTCGCCGCTTCTGGGGCAATGCGCCACCAGAACGGAGCAGGCGGCCGCCATGGAACGCGACCGGCAGGCCATCGCCGCACTGGCCGCCAAGGGCCACACGCGCAAGGAAATCGCGGGCCTTGCCAGCATGTCCGAAGGCCGGGTTTCCGAACTGGCCAAGCGGTTCAAGATCGACATCACGCCAGGCTACAGCAAGGGGCAGCGTCAAGGCGCCCGTTGGAAGGACAAACAGATGGGAGCAGGGACATGATCACCAATCCGGCACTTCTGCCCAAGATCCGCTCTCGCACGCTTCTGGATGCGATCGAGGGGATGCCCTGCTCACTGCGCATTGCGTCCTTCTATCCCGGCCACCGCTGCGCACCGCCTGAAACTGTCGTCGGATGCCACCTGCCCGTGATCGGCAAGGGCATGTCCAGCAAGGTTTCCGACCTGTATGTGGCTGCGGGATGCCAGCACTGCCATGACATTCTGGATGGGCGCGACCATGTGAAGGCAGCCTATATCCGCGAACACTATCCGACGGCGCTGATGGATCGGCTGCTTCAGGGTCTGGCGGAAACGCAGGCCCGCTGGGTCGGCATGGGCCTGCTGGAAGCCAAGGGGCAGGAGATCATCTGATGGAAAGCGTGATCGCGCGCCTGATCAAAAAGCACCTATCCGCGCCTGACGCCGATGGACACCGCTTCTGGGAGGGGACCAACTCAAACAACCCGAAGTCCATGTTTGGGAAACACCCTACATTGGTGCGCCGGACACTCTTTGAAATGGCCTACAACGGTAAAAGCGCTGGGAAGCAGATCGTCCCTTCCTGCGGGCATCCCCGCTGTGTTGAGCCATCGCATTGCACGGCTGTCACGCATTCTCGCCCCAAGATCAATCAGCCTTTGTTCGTGGCGATACTGCCAGACAAAAGACTTGGCCCTGTTAAGAAAAATTGCTTTGGCACAGTCCTTTCTGACGAAATGATGGCGGCGATTACCACTCTCTCACTCGCGGGCTTTAGCCAGCACAAGATCGCCGCGAAAATCGGCTGTTCCCAATCCACCGTTTCCCGGTTCCTTCGGAGGCAGACATGAAACAGGACGCCACATTCTCCGAAACGGCGGCCTATGGCTCAGACGCATGGTGCGCTGCGACCCTCGGCAAGAGCCTGAACTGGTTCAAGACGAACCGGCCCGTGCTGGAACGCGAGGGCTTCCCGAAGAAGGACGGTCTGATCGGCCAGACCCTGAAGGGGGACGTTGACGCATGGCTTGCCAGACGGCGGCAAGTGGTGAATGCTGTGGTGATTGGTGGGCAGAAACCCATCAATCTCAACACCACAACGATCTCTGGAGAAAATCTCGATGCGCTATGAGCCTTCCCTTTGGGACGGGTCTGATCCGTCCTATTCGCCCCACATCACGCGGGCGAAAGACTTCTTTTACTGGCGGCCGTCAAAGCCCGCCGTTGCCGCCGGCTTCCCCAAAGACCTGCGCAAGCTGCCGGGCAAGGCCGATGACGGTCAGGATCTGGAACGCGCCCGCCTGTGCCGCGACTACACCCGTGAAATGGTGCAGTTCCTGCAAAGCATCGGCACCGAGTCAGCGATCGAGCCCCACACTTGGCGCTGGCTGATCGGGCGCTACAAGTCGGACGAGTTCAGCCCGTTCCATGGTGTCAAGGCCAACACCCGGCAATCCTATCTGGATGACCTGAAGCCTTGGGAGGAAGGCATCGGTGACGTAAAGATCAGCGACTGCACCTATGAGGTGGTGAAGCGTTGGCATCTTAAAATGCAGAAGAAGGGGCGTTCGCCTGCCTACATCGCCCGCAAGTTCACCATGCTTCGGATCGTGGCCACCTATGGCACGCTGATCGACGCGCCCGGCGCAGGCAAGGTCAGGGACATGCTGGCCAACATGCGCTTCGCCCGCGGCAACCCCAGAACCGTGGCGCCGACCGAGGGGCAGATCATGTCCATCATCGCAAAAGCCGATGCGGCTGGTGATCGCGGCTTTGCTCTTGGCCTCTTGCTGCAATGGTGGCTGACCCTTCGGGCAGTTGACGTGCGGGGCCACTTCCTCCCTTGCGACGACGGCAAGCGCCGCTGGTGCGACGGGATCACCTGGAACATGATCGACCCCGACATCACCACACTGGAAAAGGTCGCATCCAAGACGCGCGACAGTCAGCCCCTGGCGATGCGGTTCGACCTGACCCTGCTTCCCGATGTGCGGGCCCGGCTTCAGGCCATCCCGGCAGACAAGCGGATTGGCCCGGTCATCCTGCGCAAGAATGGCCTGCCCTATGATCGGTTCGAGTGGAGCGAGGCTTTCCGCACATACCGCGATGCCGCAGGCGTTCCCGCCGAGGTCCAGATGATGGACACCCGCGCCGGGGCCATCAATCACAGCAAAGCCAAGGGCGTGAACGCAGAAGATCGTCAGCGGCAGGCCAACCATGCGTCACCGCAGACAACGGAAATCTACACCCGCGGCCATGACCAAACCCGGAACAACGTGATCGCGATCCGGGCTGGAACATCAAGCAAACTCTGACGATCCAACCCGATCAAACCATTCTTTAACACAATACCCTAAGGCATTGAGAATATTGGTACCGACTGCCCGGCTCGAACGGGCGACCCCCAGATCCACAATCTGAGAGAAGGCCAATGTTCTCAATGCCGGTTTGATCGAGACGGATCAGAACGCGCAAAGGAGAGCGGAAATGACAGAGACCACAGTCCAACGGTTGCAGCGCCTTGTGGCAACGCAGTTCAACCTTCAGCCGGCCGACGTGCGCCCTGATGCGAACCTGATTTCGGACCTTCTTCTCGACAGCCTGGATTGCGTCGAGCTGGTCATGGAGGCCGAGGAACACTTTGGCGTCACGATCGACGATGCCAAGGTCTGGGATGGGCGCGACATCATCGCCCGGTCCGTCGAGGATCTTGCCCGCGTGATTGATGCCGCCCGGAAAGGCGGTGCGAAATGACCCTCACGGCAGAACAAATCGTTCAGCGCATGAACGAAGCCTTCAACTGCGCAGAGGCTGCATCGCCAGAGGATGCCGCCCAATCCATCCTCGCCACCATCCGCGCCGAGGCAACAGCGGCGGCGTATGGGGCGGCGGCGAAATTCCTGCTGGGGCAAGCCATAGAGAAGGGCGGCACGAAAACCCCGCAAGGTCGGACTGCGCTGTATTATGACCGCAAGATCACCGCCCTCACCCCCGCCGACGCCACCGCATGGCTTGCCGCCGACCGGGCCGCGCAATTCAAGGCCGGGCAAGATGCCGCGCTCAAGGGGGCGGTGAAGGGGTGGTTTGCCGTCACTGATGCGTCAGGCAAGATTTGCACAGTCGCAGATAGCGAAAAGGACGCCCGCGACGACGCCGAAATGGTTCTTTCGATGGACGGCAAATACACCATCCGCCCCTGTCTGATCTTGGTGGGGGAGGGTGAGTGATGGGCGCGCAACCTGTGACAATGTGGGCGGTGATCGTTCCGGGGCAAAGGGGCGACCGTATCTTCTATTGGTCCGTCAGACGGACGCGGAAACAGGCAATCGCAGCCCTTGTCGGGCCTTATGACGTGTCTGGATGGCCGAGGTATCGCAAGCAAGGCTACCGCGTCACCCGCGTAACCGTATCGGAGGTGCAAGATGACTGACACGATGTTGATGTATGTGAAAAGCGCCCATGATGGTGGCGTTGAATTGGCACAGATTGCCGGCTCTACAGGCGTGATTATGCCTTTCAATCTGCCCGCTGATTTTTTGCGGCGGCTTATTGGCAGACATGTTTGGGTCAAGGGCAATTGGGGTGGCGAATGTAAAATCCTGAAATGGATTGATCTGCCTGCATTCTATGTCCCCGACCATAAAGAGGATAACGCCAATGAATAACCAACCCGAATTGTACCGCGTCCAGACCACGGACGGCAAAAGCGTGGTGGTGCGCCTTAGCGAAGCTGGCGACTATTACTTGGATGTGACCGTAACCCGGATGTGGCAGCGTGCGTCCGGGCAGCGGCAAAATTACCATGACGCCGACCTCAACCTCCGCACCCTCACCCGCCTGCACCTGCTGACCGACGATGAATTGCAGGCGCGCGATGCGGAGCTGCTGGAACGGGCGGCTGATGTGTGTGCCGAATGGCTCCGGCAGTATTCAGATGTTGAGTTGAAACACATTCCCGCCCGCGTCCACGCGCGGGACAGCGTTGCCGACATTCGGGACGCCATCCGCGCCATGAAAGGACAGACCCATGAACGCTGAACAAATCCAGGCGCTGTTGAATGGCCCATGGTGCCAGCCAATGGACTGCGGCGAGCATAAGCCGCGCCACTTTTTGATCCGATTTGAAGATCAGGATGTTGGGGATATTACCACCACCGACGAAGCCGAAGCCAGAGACCTGTGGAATAGATACGATAAGAACTGGAATTGCTGGCTATTCGCTGCAATGCCTCGCGCCGCCGCGCCTGACCTCGCCCAAGCCGCCCTGACCGCAATGGCCGAACGTGACGCCCTGCAAGCGCGGCATGACGACGACCGCCAAGAACTGAACCGCATGACCGCCGAAATGGAAGAGCGGCACGAACGGTTCGTGGCCCTGCAAGCGCGGGTGAAGGCGTTGGAGGCGGGGCTGGCATGGTATGGTGAGCAATCACGCCTCGCCCGGCTGATCCATAGCGAAGGCGATGCGGGCCGTCATGCGATTGCAAATGACGGCGGCGCGAAAGCCCGCGCCCTTCTGTCGAAAGGATCGCCCGATGCCTAGCTTCACCGCCACCACCCACGAAGCCGCCACCATCGCCCGCGCTGGCATGGGCGGGACCGTCGCTATCGTGCGGCGGTTGAAGGTGCAGCCATATCGCTTTGAAGGCATTCAGGCGCTTGACTATCACGACAAGCCTGTGCCGCTCCCCCTTTCCCCCGGCAAGCCTGTGTGGGTGAAGGAGGGGTGGGGAGTGCATAAAGCTGTGCGCCGCTCCGATCCCCGAAAGAATATCGGTTATCGCGCAGACAGACCAGAAAAAGAGCCGCAAAACATGGGTGTGCTGACTATGGAACATCTCATGTGGGCCGGGGTGGATTTTTTTGATTGGAAGCCCGCCATCACCATGCCCCGCTGGGCTTCCCGCTTCACCCTGACCCCTGAGACGGAGCGGGTGTGCAGGGTGCAGGATGTGGGCGATGACGAGGTGTTCGCGGCTGGGGTTCGCCGCCCCGGCATTCTGGACCTTCCTGAGGGCGGCAGGCTGCACTCGACCCCGCAAGAGTGCTTTGCGCAGATGATTGCACGGCTTCACGGCCCCGCCATGTGGCACGGCAATCCTTGGGTCATGGTGGCCCTGTGCAAGATTGGAGGTGTGGAATGACGCCGGAACTGAAACCGTGCCCGTTTTGCGGGGCCGGAGCTGAATTCCATGATGTCGGGGATTTCCACGCTGCATATTACGTTGCTTGCACACAATGCGTGGCTGACATGGGTTCTTACAGGACAGAGGCAGAGGCGGCAATCGACTGGAACCGCCGCGCTGACCTGTGCCAGCCGAAGGTCAAGCCGCTGGTGTGGCGGAACGAATTTGGATGTGTGCATACGGCATGGGTCGTGGATGGCAGCCGGTACAAAATTGACGCTGGCAAATGGACCAATGGGAAAGTCCTTCTAACCACACCAGATGGCGGCCCGTTGTGGCCTGAAACCCTTGAAGCCGCCAAAGCCGCAGCCGAGGCGCATTACACCGCATGGGCGCTTGATCTGCACAAACAGCTATTCGAGGTGACGGAATGACGGACCTGATCAAACGGGGTAAAAAGGCCGCGAATGTCCTATATTCGATGGGCGCAAATACGGAGGCCAAGCTGATCCGCGACCTTATCGCCGCCCTGAAAGCCGCGCCAACGGCGGAACAACTGCGGGGGTGGGCGCACCGAGTGAACGCTCTAGCCGGGCATTCTCATTCTATGGCGGATGACATGCGCGCTGCCGCTGATCGGGTGGAGGGGAAGTGATGGGCTATCTAAAAATCGAAACTGCGCCACTAGACGGGTCGCCATTCATTGGGGTTTCGCTTGATCCGAAGCGCCCATGGGGCGAACGGGTAATGCGATGGGGTGTTGCCGCTCGACCCGAAGAAGGGATTGTTTGCAACGGCGGAGAACCTTGGTGGATCAACGAGGATGGACGGCATCTAGCGCCACGTCCGACGCACTGGAGGCCGCTATGACCCGCCTCATTCTGTGCCTATTCCTATCTGCCTGCGCCCCGGCTGACCATGGCGCGCTGATATTCATGCTGGGCGACGCGGTGTCGGACAGCGCAACAACGGGAGAGTGATGGATGACTGCCGTTGTTGTCTTTTCAATCATATGGCTGATCATTTTTTTCAGCTTTGCTTACGCTGTCGCGGGGGTAATTGCCCCAGCCAAAAAAACAGAGGTTGTCGATTTGGCTTCTGTCGCAAAAGAGCAGGCAAGAAAACTGGAACTGGTAAGGACTCGCGATTATGAGATTAGCCTTGATGATTGGCTGCACTACGCCGCCCGTCATATATTAAGGGCTGGGTGGACTTGGACATACGATGAATGCCGCCGCCAATTGCGAGAATATCTTTCCGATTGCAGGATTGTCTACCCTGATCCTGGCTATGAATGGACAGTATCATCGGCGCGGGAATTTGCGCAGGAATTCATGAGCGAAGTCGGCGAAACCCATGGAGCAAACCAATGACTAACCCCAAACCCACGGAAGGCTGGGCCATCGTCGCAAAGGATGGGCGGGTCGTGGCCGCGACACTCAGCGAAGAACTGGCGCTTGGCATGCGCCCATGGGGTGCCACCATCATCCCCGTGACCATCATCCCGACCGCCGATCTGGTGAAAGAGGCGGCAAGGGTGTTGTTGGAACACCTGACCGATCAGAAGTGCGCAGAATGCGACTGCAACAGCGGCGGCATCGACTGCAACTGGATCTCCAGCAAGATTGATGGGGCCGCCCTTCGCGCCCTTGCCGGGCAAGGGGGTGAGTGATGGGCACACACGAATTGGACGACAGGCAATTGGCACTTCTTGAGGCCATCGCCACAACCAAAACCAGCGAAAATGCGCGGAAGCGGTTTTACCTATTCCAGGCGCAAAAAGGCCTTTGCTTCTGGTGTGGCATGCCAATGACCATACACTATTTGGACGGCGGCAAAACCCCTGACGACGCGGCAACGATTGAACACTTGGACAGTAGGCTTTCACCGGAACGCGGGCGGCATGCACAGACGCGACGCCTTGTAGCGGCGCATGCCTCTTGCAATCACGACTATGCCCGCGCCTGCGAAAAAGCCGTTGGGATTGACGAGTTGAGGCGGCGGGCAAGCCATGAGGGGAGACCGCTATGACCGACGAACCGAAAGGCTATGTGATTTGGGCAGACGGCCCGCCGCCGGATGAATTGAGGGACGGGCAGGATGTGTTGCTGGGCAACGAACACGGCTCCGCTGTCGGGCAGTGGCGCAAAGACA
>JACCDR011774607.1_pt1 | contig 12545 bp, 19 predicted proteins | sample 7446431 | NCBI WGS metagenome assembly JACCDR01 (sample SAMN15323443, study PRJNA562643) | freshwater metagenome | isolation source: river surface water | place: USA:Blue River Watershed | collected 2017-08-17
AGGTTCATCGTGTCCGTTCTCAGCGACGCCATCATCACCAGCATGGCCCAGAGCTTCAGCCCCAGCGCTCAGCTCGAGGCCCAGGCCATCGGTACGTTCGTCGGCAACATGCAGGACGAGCGCAGCCGCAAGCTCCGTCTCGAGTTCGACGAGGTGGCCGCCAAGTTCCAGAAGCTCAAGGAGACCGACGGCATCGACGGTCGCGTCCTCGACACGTACGACAAGCTGATGCAGAACCTGCAGCAGAAGATCTCCACGCTGTAGCTCTGCTACCACTGAGACCCTGTCTCCTAGCCTTCGGGCTGGGAGGCACTCTCTTTTTCTACGTCCGTACACGTTGATGAGTACTGACAAAGCTGACTCAACACACACGTTCGCCTAGTCGCGTGACGCTTGCACTCCGGCTACGGAGTGACCGATCGTCACCAGACAAGGTGTGTGTACGCACGTAGTTTTGTGAGAGTGCCGGGCTTATGACTTAGCCCGACCACTGCTACAGCCGTAGCGCTTGCCGCTCACTTCTACACCTGGTTGTGTGTTCCGCTCGCCGGCCAGGTGTCTCTCACAGTCGACGCCAGTACTCGTGCTGCATTGAGATTCGTTCTCATTCATGACCCGACCATGGGCACGGACTGCGTAGTCAGCTCCCGTGCTGTAGTCACCCTGTAGTCACCCAGGGGTGACTACAGCCTGACTACGTGACTACGTCCTTCGCCAGCGAAGTACCTGCTCCTCAACGCTCTGACCTGCAACGATGCTGCTTCTCGAGCACGGACTCGATGCCTACCCGGTATGCACCGGACGAGGCAATCTCCGCCCATCTGAGGCTCTCGCTCTCTTCCACCGGGGCAACACCTCAGCGTGCTGCTGCTCGCCCACCACGCCTGGCGGCGTGGCCCGCTGGCCACCCTCCTCCGCGGAGGAGATCAGGGTAGAGACACTGATTGGAAAGACAAGGGAAGAGAGGTAGCAAAGCTACCAAAGGAAAGATAACTACTAGAGATTCAGGAGGATCTCGTGCTCACCATCCTGCTCATGTTCGTCATCGTCGTCTTGTTGGCCGTGTCCGTCTGCTTCACCCGTCGGTACCGACAGAAGCTGACGCGACTCGACAGCATCATCGACGAGCAGCGCTTCACCATCGTCAGCCTGACCGAGATGAAGCAAGCGCAGCACGTGCGGCTCTGGAACATGATCTCCCGGCTGAAGGCCGAGAAGATCGTGCTCAACCGCACCATCGCCAACATGACGGTCTCGCTCGAGACGCTCGCCGACGAGCTCGACGCCGCCCGGATCCACCACGCGAAGACCGTGCTCGGGGGCACCATGCTGCCGGACGAGCCGAACGCCACGCCCGCCGACCTGCTCGTCCACGTCGAGCACACCAACTGACCGCACCACGACTGCAACAGGAGAAGCAGATGAACGAGAACGAGAAGACCAGCAAGGTGCGGTCCAAGGAGAAGCACGTCGCCATCGCCAAGGAGCGGGCGGCCGCCCTCGACCGCAAGCGGCAGACCATCCTCCGAGCCATCACGCCCGGCACCGCCACGCCGCTCTCGGTGCGCCAGGTCCAGGACCTGGCCAAGCCGTGAGCCGCCCCTCGTTGGAGGCGTACTCCGTCACCACCGGCAAGACGTACCCGTCGTTCGAGGACCTGGTCGCTGCCGAAGGCAACGGCTGGGTCGTCGTCGCCATGCTGCGCAAGAGCAGCAACGGGATCAGCTGGCCGTGGGTGTGCGGGCCGTACCCGACGAAGCGCAAGGGCCAGACCGCCCAAGCTCGACTCCGTCGCCACCTCAAGCGTGAGCTCCGTGACCGGGACGACATCCAGCTCGACGGCGTCTGGCTTCGCCCGGCGTGGAAGGACACGAAGTGACCTGCGACCCGCACACCACGAACGTGATCGCTCAGCTGCTCGCCGGCCTGGTCGGCATCAGCATCGGCGTGATCGTCACGGTCGCCATCGCCGCTCACCTCGACCGGCACGAAGACAAGAGGCGTAGAGCCAGGCGCTCGCGCTGACTCCGGCGTGTCAACGCCGACCTCTGTCTCCCGTCCTGCCTCGGTAGCTAGACTGCCGGGGCAGGACGGGACTCCAACTCCACCACTTCTTCGGGAGCACCACATGCAGAAGCACCGCACGGGCGGCAGCAGCCGCAGCGTCAACAACTCGTCCTCGCAGACGAGCGTGACGCCGGGTCGCAACACCGGCTACCACGTGCAGGGCACGATGGCCCGCGGCGACGCCACGCTGTCGCCGTTCATCGGGCTCTTCAAGCCCTACGTCTACCGAGGCAGCCAGCGCCTGACCGCCAAGGAGCGGCAGCAGATCGAGCGAGCTCGACAGCTGGCGCACCTCGAGGCCATCGCCGAGCGCGCCTCGTGATCGGCATTCGCATCAACCCGCTGCACCCGCCGATCCCGTTCTCCGCACGGATCAAGCTGCCGAAGGGCTGGGTCAACTGCCCGCTCTGCGGCAAGCACTACGTCCTGAAGGGCAAGGCGCACCCGCGCACCTGCTCGATGATCCAGGACTGACACAGTCTCAGCGGTCTGCCCTGCCTGGGGGGTGGGGCAGGCCGCTGTTCACCTACGAATCGCAACGCCAACCATCCACCGATCGGAAGGAGTTCGGCATGGCCGAGCCCAAGAGCAACACCAAGTCCGCCTCGAAGAAGGCGGAGTCCAAGCCCCGCAAGGTGCTGACCCCGGCCGAGCGCATCGCCAAGGCCGAGGCCGACCTCGAGGCGCTGCGCGCCAAGGCCGCCGAGAAGGCGACCAAGCAGGGCAAGGCCCTCGAGGAGAAGCGCGCCGCGCTGGTCAAGCAGATCGCGGACCGCCAGGCCAAGGTCGACGAGATCGACCAGCAGCTCGAGGGTCTCGGCCTCAAGCCGAGCGAGCCGGCCGACACCCAGGACGTCACGCCCGAGGACAGCTCGAGCTGATGTCCGCGTCGGCGAAGATCGCCGACGTCTGCTCAACGCTCGCGGGGGAGCCGGTCTTTCTGGCCGGCTCCCTCGTGGCGGAGGAGGCGTACGGCCTGAGCAATGCGCACTCGGACGTCGACCTGTTCTGCCCGACGCAGCAGGTCCTGATCTCCGTGGCCCAGAAGCTGCTCATGCTGGGCTGGACACTGGACGACCGCTTCTCACGGGTGTGGGAGCGGTGGCGTCTCTACGGGATGAAGAACTGGCACACCAACAGCCTTCGTCTCAGCTCGCCCAAGGGCGAGGAGTACAACCTGGTGTACAAGCTGACCGACGGACACCCGACCACCTCGCTGGCGCAGGTGCTCGAGTCGTTCGACTTCGGTCTGCTGGGGGTGGGGTACGACCTGAAGGACGGGCAGCGGCGCGACCTGCGTCCGTACCTGTTCCCGACGATCTTCAGTCCGCTACATCCAGAGCTCCCGCTCCCGATGATGCCGGCGAAGCGGGCGAACTGGCGCAACGGATTCATCAGCCAGTACAACGGGCTGCGTGAGGCGGGGCGCTACGCCAAGTACGCCGAGTACGGCTACGACCTGTCGCTCGTCAAGGACGACCTGGTCACCGGCTACTACGAGGCGGCTGCCTACCTGCGTGGACACTTCGACGCGGAGAAGCAGCAGCTCGGGCTCATCTACGAGGCGATCGCTCAGCACATCGACAACGACCGGGTCGCCGACCTGATCGCTGCGTCGAAGAAGATCGACTACAACGACGAGCTCGACGTGATCATGGCAGCGCTCGAGTGAGCGCCAACCGTTGCAGCCACAGGGACTGCAGCAACCGAGCGCGCAAGACCATCGTTCACAACGACGGGTCGTCCCACGCCTGCTGCTCTGGTCACCAATGCAAGAGGGCGGTCAGGAAGGAGTCCAAGTGATCGCGTACCTCATGATCGACATCCCCTCCTCGTCCGAGGAGGGGGTCGAGATCCTCACCGCTGCCGAGACCAAGCACAACGGCATCACCATCGTCTCGCCCGAGGGCGTGAAGGTGGACGTCGACGTGCTGAAGTTCGGCCGCACCATCGCCCGCTTCTCCGAGGCGGTGCGCCAGTGATCTGCCCGAACTGCAACATCTGGTTCAACACGCCAGAGTGTGAGGGCTGCGGCTTCGGCGCGCCTCCACCCGAGAACCCCGACGGTTCTGGCATACTCGACCAGCTGGTCGAGGACGCATCAGCTCCGTCGCTGGTCACGCTGTTCCAGCGTGCCAAGGACAAGGGCCTGCTCAAGCCAGTCACCTCCTACGGTGAGGGCACGGCAAGCTCCTGAGCTACGGCTCACCACTCCACGCACCACAACAGGAAGAGAGACCGCTCATGACGAGCACCTTCAACACCACCGCCCTGGTCGACGGCAACGTTCTGGTCAAGGGCACGGACGTCTTCGGCGAGACCGGCACCACGATGGTGGACGGCTCCCAGTGGGAGGCCATCAAGGCGGACGCCGCCTTCAACCAGGCGACCGACGCCTTCGACGAGGCGGTGGCGGAGTTCTTCAAGCCGCTGACCGAGGCGGCCGAGAAGCTCCACCGCCCGACCGTCGAGCCGGACCCGGCCTCGTACGTCGTGCTGCAGGAGGCCGTCGAGCCGACCGCCGGCCAGCCCGAGCAGCTGATCAAGCTGACCCGCGACTCCGTGATCCTCCGGCTCATCGAGTCCGGCGACACCAACCGCCTGGTGTGGGTCACCGTCGACGGCGTGCAGCGCCTCGAGGTGCTGGCCCACACGTCGGCGCCGGCCGCGGGTGACACCGCCATCCCGACCGACGCCGGGATGGCGGGCTGATCACCAGCCGCTGAACGAACGAGGGGCGGCAGCCGTCACCTGGCTGCCGCCCCTCTCTCCGCTCTCCACCACAGAAAGCTACGTGAACAGGAAACCACATGCTCGAGCGAATCCTCAAGCTGTACGTCATGGCGATGGCCACCGGTGTCACCTCGCCCACGCCGCACCTCTTCGGTCCGCCCGGGTGTGGCAAGAGCACCGTCGTGCAGGAGCTGGCCAAGCTCCTCGAGGTCAACCTGCACATCATCAACGTCTCCCGCATCAGCCCCCTCGATCTCGAGGGTGTGCAGATGCCGACCTCCCACACCGAGGACGACGGCACGCTGCGCAAGAAGCTCGAGATGTTCGTCGCTACCTACTGGGCCAACCTCAAGGAGGGGGACATCGTCCTCTTCGACGAGTTCCTGCGGGGATTCCCCGAGGTGTACAACGGCCTGCTCGACATCTTCACGTCGAGGCAGGTGGCTGGCTTCAAGCTGCCGAAGGTCTTCATCATCGCTGCCTCGAACTCGACCGTCGCCTACGACAAGGCGCTCGAGGACAGGCTGCTGCACCTGCCGGTCGACGACCCGCGGAAGAAGAAGTCCGCGAAAGACGAGCTCGGCAAGATGCTGGTCGAGGCGCTCGGCCTGCTGCCCGAGATGGCCAAGTCGACCGAGATGCACCACGTGCTGGACACCGAGGTCCTGCCCATGTTCGAGGTGCTCGACGCTCTCGGCTCCAACATGAGCAGCCCGGCCACGGTCAAGGGCACCAGCCTGCGCAAGCTCATCGGCCAGGCCCAGCTCCGAGAGGTGCAGTCCGCTGCTCTCGCCGAGCTGCTGGCCATGAACAACACGCGCGCGATGACGGACGGCAAGCCGCAGTACGTCTTCCTCACCTCGGGCAAGGACGCCGTGCGCATCCCGCAGTACGCCTCCAAGGCACAGAAGCTGGTGGGCAACGACAAGCTCACCGAGATTCAGGCTCTCAACCTGAAGCTCAACCTCGAGCTGATCCGCATCGAGGACATCCGCCACCAGAAGGGAACCGCTGATGACGAGCACTTCGTCTCCGGCGCGTAGCCTGAGGGCCCAGCTCGACCTGGTCGAGATCAAGCCCGGCGTGAAGTTCAGCCTCGCCGTCCTGCAGGACCTCCTGCCCGACGTCGAGACCACGCTGTTCTTCGCCAAGGTCTACGAGCTCAACGCGCAGCAGCTGGGCCAGCTGCTGCACCAGGTCCACAAGTCGGACCTGACCCAGGCCCTGTTCAACGAGGGCGAGCAGCACAGCAACGAGCTGCAGTCGTACGTCCTCGACGTGCTCGACGACACCGGCTGGATTGCCGACGCCGTCGACAACGGGACGGTCACGTTCGGCGAGGCGCCGCCCGCTGCGGAGATCCTGCCGCACGTGTGGAAGGACCTCGAGGTCACGGTCGCTCAGTCCATCAAGGACGTCGCGGCCAAGCTCGAGTCCGTCGTCGGACTGCTGCCCTCCAAGGAGGGGAGCATGGTGTTCTCGTCGATGCGCAAGTTCAACGCCAAGCGCCCGACGATCGGTGACTTCCGAGCCAGCATCTCGCACGTCCGGCAGAAGGAGAACCTCCTGATCCTGGACGTGTCGGGCTCGGTCAACGAGCACACCGTGCGCAGCATCGTCAACGACGTCGTCGCCCTCAGCTACACGGCGTCGGCTCACATGGCGATCGTCTCCAACACGACGACCTACTGGTCGCCCGGCTCCTACTCGGTGGACAACATCCTCGAGGCGGCGCAGTACGGCGGCACGCACTACGAGACGCTCGCCCCGCTGTTCGACAGGGAGTGGGGCACGGTCATCACCGTCGCCGACTACGACTCCTCGCCGGCAGCCAAGAGTGCGCTCAAGGCGTGCGTCGGTCGGATCGACCAGGTCGTGGACATCTCGCTCGTCAACCGGCCGACGTTCCTCGCGGAGTGCGTGGGGCAGCTGGCCGCCGACGTGAAGCCGATCCTCATCGGCAGCGGGCACTACGTCCTCGTCTGAGCAAGGCTCCTGGTTCTGCATTGTGCTGTTGTACGGACCGTGACGTTCCACGGGCTGAGGGGTAACCCGATTGTGCAGCGGCTTCATAGCAATGCAGGGCCAGGCCAGCTCAACGTAAACAGCCGGAGCCCTTCTTCTCCGGGGCTCCGGCTGTTTCCAGACTGCGGAGAAATTTTTTCGCAGTCAGCCCTGATCCACCACTGCAGTACACCATCAACAGGAAGGGGTGCCCCCTCATGGCGGACACCAAGAGCAAGGACCCGAAGAAGGTCACCATCTACGGACGCCTCTCGTTCCCGGCGTTCACCGCGCAGCAGGCGTTCGACAAGAGCCAGGGCGGGCAGTACCCGGCCAAGTCCGTGGCCGAGGCGAAGCCCGACTTCCAGCTGCTCGTCGAGCAGGCGCAGCTGGACAAGATCCGTGACCACGTGCTGAACGTGTTCTTCCCCTACTGCATCGAGCAGGAGAAGAAGGACGAGAAGCGGGACAAGCTCAGCGCGGCCGAGGTCAAGGAGCTCACGGCGCAGATCAACAAGCCCGACTTCGAGGGCGTGTACAACACGCCGTTCAAGGCGGTCCACGAGAAGAGCGCGGAGCTGGCGCCGGAGTGCGTCGCCACCGTCAAGGTGCTCGGCAACGCCGGCACCGACATCGAGCTGAAGGCCATCGTCAACGACGAGGACGAGCTCGCGGTCAACGACGGCGACATCGTGTCGTTCCCGGTCATCCTGCCGATCGACCGGACCGTCCACTCCATGTACCCCGGCTGCTACGTCGCGGTCACGCTCAACCTCTACGCCTACCACAACGGCAAGCTGCCCGGCTTCTCGGCCGGCGGCTCGGTCGCCGTGTTCAAGGCGGACGCCGACCGCTTCGGCGGCGGCGTGTCCGTCGACGAGGACGAGATCTTCGCCGACTGATCCAGGGCCCGGCCTCCTCACGATGAGGGGGCCGGGCTCTCCGTTCTCATCACAGAAAGAGATCAAGCAACGTGACTCCCAACGAGTTCGCTGCCTTCTTCGAGGGCAAGACCATCAAGAACCTGCGGCCCAACCACGACCAGCGAGTCCCTCGCATCGACGTGCTGCTCACCAACAAGAAGCCGCTGCGCATCAGCGTGCTCGACGGCGTGTTCTTCGAGGGCGCGCTGGTCAACTGCCTGCGTCGTGCGGGCAAGTGCAGCAACGTCATGTACGCCTACGGCGGCAACCGCTCGCACGTCGTCGAGCTCCGTGCCTTCACGTTCCCGATGCTGCAGCTGATGGCCGTGAACCAGGGGCCGGACCTCAAGCCGACGGACTTCCCGTTCGTGGTCGAGGAGATCCCTTATGGCTGAGCGGTTCAGCGCCAGCGCTGCCGGTCGGCACATGGGCTGCCACGCCTCGGCCAACCTGCCGCTCGCCATCCCGGGGTACAAGGACCCGGTCGTCGACGACACGCCTGCTTCGGCTGCGGGCACGATGCGGCACAAGCTGCTCGAGCCCATCATGTCGCTGACCACCAAGGAGATCGACGGCTTCGCCAAGTACCTGCAGTACGTGGCGGACCTGCGCAAGACCCGGCGCTTCAAGGTGCTGGTCGAGCAAATGATGGTGGCCGAGTGGCTGGACACCAAGCCGAAGACCACCGCCGACCTGGTCCTCTACACCCAGGACGAGATCCACATCCTCGACGGGAAGTGGGGGAAGATCCCGGTCTACGCACAGGGCAACGTGCAGCTGATGTTCTACGCCGTGACCTACGCCGTGTTCGCACCGCGTGCGAAGAAGGTGACGGTCCACATCCTGCAGCCGCTGATCGACAACTACGACAGCTGGGAGATCAGCACCACCGAGCTCCGCCAGTTCATGGAGGACGCGCTCGCAGCAGAGCGTGCGATCCAGGCGGGCGACACCACGTTCGCACCGGGTGACCACTGCACCTTCTGCCCGGCCAACCCGCACGGGCGAGGGGCGAAGAGCACGACGTTCTGCCCGGAGCTCATGTCCATCTTCTACCCGAAGATCATCGACGAGGACGCGATCCTCGACCTGTAACAGGAGGCACCATGGGTGACTACTTCGGTCTCGACTTCGAGACCTACGGTTCGGTGAACCTGCCGGCCGCTGGTCTCGCCAACTACACGCGAGACCCGTTCTTCACGCCGCTCATCGCCTCCCTCTACAGCAGGGACAAGGCGGTGGACATCGACTTCGTCGAGGACTGGGACGGCGCCATCGAGACGCTGCGTCAGTGGCTCTCGGAGTACCCGCGCATTGCCGCCCACAACGCAGGCTTCGAGCGTGAGGTGCTGAAGACGATCGGCTTCGACCTGCCGGCCGAGCGCTTCATCGACTCGGCGGTGGTCGCTCGTGCAGTGGGCGCTGGCTCCAAGCTCGAGGCGGCTGCTCCTCAGCTGCTCGGCATCGACAAGATCGAGCAGGGTTCGGCGCTGATCAAGCTGTTCTCCATCCCGGGCAAGTACCAGGAGGACCGCAACAGCTTCCACTTCTACCCGCAGATCATCCGGGACCACCCGCAGGAGTGGGCGGACTTCAAGCACTACTGCTCGGTGGACGCCAGGCTGGGCTTCGACATCGTGGCCTGGTGGGGTGACCACCTGCACCCGATCCAGTGGGAGTACCACGCGCTCACGCTGGACATGAACCAGCAGGGGTGGACGGTGGACCTGGCCCTCACGCAGGAGATGAACAACCGCTACCACGAGAACATGGAGGAGGCGCTCGCCACCTTCCGCAAGGAGTGCGGCATCACCTTCGACGAGGACAAGGGCGAGTGGTCGCTCAACCTCAACAGCCACGTCCAGCTGCAGCAGTGGTGCCTCGACCGAGGCATCAAGGCCAAGAGCTTCGACGAGAAGAACGTCGCTCGTCTGCTCGGCAAGATCGAGGAGAAGATGGACACGATGTCCATCGACGACCCAAAGTGGGGCGACTACTCCGAGGTGCAGCACATGCTGCAGACCAAGCAGATCCTCGGTGGCTCGTCGCTCAAGAAGCTGAAGGTCATCCTCGACACGGCGGTGCCGACCGAGGACCACCCGGACGTCGGCAAGCTGCACGACCAGTACATGCACATCGGTGCTGGTCAGACGTGGCGGACCACGGGTCGCTCCGTCCAGATGCAGAACCTCAAGCGGCTGGGTGCGGAGATCGACGACGTCGATGAGCTGTGGGACCTGGCTGTTCACTGGCCGAACGAGAAGCTGGCGAAGAACATCCGTCAGCTCTTCATGTCCAAGTACGACGACGGCGTGCTGATGGTCGGTGACTTCTCGTCCGTCGAGTCGAGAGGTCTGGCCTACCAGGCGGGTGAGGGCTGGAAGCTCGAGGCGTACCGCAAGGGCCAGGACATCTACAAGCTGTCCGCGGCCAAGCAGTTCAGCTGTGACTACGACTCGGTGACCAAGGACCAGCGCCAGTTCGGAAAGGTGGGCGAGCTCAGCTGTGGTTACGGTGCTGGGCCCGACGCGGTGCAGGGTTTCGCTGAGGGCATGGGCGTGATGCTCACGAACCAGGAGGCTGCGAAGATCGTGGTCGACTGGCGGGACACCAACCCGAGCGTCGTCAAGTACTGGCACGATCTCGATGCCATGCTGCAGGCTGTCGTCAGCACGGGCAAGGAGCAGTTCATGCGCCTGCCGTACGACGGCGCGTGGATCAGGCTCGAGCGGATCCTCGCGCCGGGTTCCCTGCACAAGCAGGCCGGCGCCAAGGGTCAGCACTCGCTGGTCGTCACGCTCGGGCGTGGCAGTCGAGAGCTGGTGCGTCGGTTCTTCCACGGCATCCACCGTCGTGGTCGCAACGTCGGCTACTTCAAGCCGAGCGAGCTGAAGGGCGGTGACCTGTGGCGCGACTGGTTCACGGACCAGAAGACGAAGCAGGTCAGGAACTACGAGCTGTACGGCGGCAAGCTGTCGGGGATCCTGACGCAGTCGCTGTGCCGTGAGCTGTTCTTCGACCGGCTCGTTGCTGTGCGCAACGCGCTCGACTCCTGCGGGTGGTACGACATCGACCTCGTCGGTCAGTTCCACGACGAGATCGTGATCGACGTCCCCGGGTGGTACGACCTCTACCACGTCAAGGACGTGTTCGAGCGAGCGATGTCCTACCCCGAGCTGCTGCCGACGTTCCCGCTGGCAGCGGAGATCAAGTGGGACCACCGCTACACCAAGTAGCCCAGACCGTGTGGCCGTCCCTCCCTGGCTGAGGGACGGCCACACCCAGGAAGGAAGAAGATGAATACCTGCATCATCGGCATCGACCCCGGCCTGGTTCACACGGGCGTGGTGGCTCTGATGTTCGACACGAGCAACAAGGTTTTCCGAGTCGAGGAGCACGTGATCAACGGGCTCGACGCTGACAAGTGTGAAGCGCTGGTGCTCGGCTTCCGAGACTTCAAGAAGAGGTACGTGTTCGTCGAGGACTACAACCCGCGGTCGAACTTCAACACCGACAAGCGGATGATCGAGGGCGTACGCGACATCGTCACCTTCACCGGCGGCAAGCGCATCAACAACGCCGGCGTGAAGAAGGTGGTTCGGCGTGAGCTCATGAAGCAGCTGAACCTCTGGACCTTCGCCAACAAGACCAACCACCAGGACCTGCGGTCCGCTGCGTACATCGCCATCTACGGCATGCTCAAGGACGAGGAGCTCAATCGGCTGCTCTACGACGTGGTCATGGACCGGGTCGCAGGAGCGTGTCACTGGACAATCTCGGACTGACCCAGGCACCATCACCACTACCACCACAGAAGGAGGGCAGCCTCATGCCCATGATCGACGGAGACAACGACAAGCACTACCCCGCTCAGACGGGTGAGCGAGCGGGCACGGTGGGCGAGGTCATCGACCGCCGAGTCCAGGTGTACGGCGACCCGGTCGAGACGTTCGCTCGCATCGCCGAGGTGTGGTCCGGCATCCTCGGCCACCACATCAACCCGGTCGACGTCCCGCTCATGATGATCGGGCTGAAGCTGGTGCGCGCGCAGGTCATGCCCTGCTACTCGGACAACACCGACGACGTCGAGGGCTACCTCGACATCGCGCGCAAGATCGTGGGCGAAGACATGATCCACGCCAGGACGGTGAACGACTTCATCGCTCAGATGTGGGGCGAGTCGTGACCTACCGGCCGGAAGACCTCGTTGGTCTCGAGACCGACGAGCGTGGCTTCGTCTACCTGAAGGCATCGCAACGGTACTACGACCCCGAGATCCTCTGCATGAACGCGAGCATCGAGCCGGCCTGGTTCTGCAGGTCCGGCCTCGATCAGCTCGAGGTCGAGTGGTACTGGGACTTCGAGGCGCAGTTTTGGTTCGACGGCTACGGCAACTGCATCTCGGGTCTAGCCGACAACGACGCGGCTTTCGGTTCGCCCTTCGGCCATGCGAAAGCCGAGACGATCGTCGAAGCCTGCAACGAGGCGCTGCTCGAGAACAGAACCCGTGTCTTCGACCGGCCACCGCCTGACATCCAGGGCGTGCTCGAGCACCTGGTGCTCGTGGCCTGGGAGCTGGTGGCCTGATGATCACACAGATAGAAAGAAGGTTCGCTCATGCGTACGTACAGTGAGATGAGTCAGCACGAGAAGCAGTACTTCGACGCGCTCTACGAGCTGAAGTGCCCGGACTGTCACCACCGGGCGGGCGATCACGGGATCTACTACAGCCAGACGGGCGACCTCGAGTGCAACATCATCGACTGCTCCTGCACCCACGGGCCGTTCGAGATCCTCGTTCACTTCCTCATGCGCGAG
>JACCDR012123611.1_pt1 | contig 12541 bp, 8 predicted proteins | sample 7446431 | NCBI WGS metagenome assembly JACCDR01 (sample SAMN15323443, study PRJNA562643) | freshwater metagenome | isolation source: river surface water | place: USA:Blue River Watershed | collected 2017-08-17
CCCAGAGCCCCACCACAACGCGAAGCGCGGAAACAGGCAGACGAGTCAGCCACACCAAACCAACCATAAACCCACCACGGGCAGGGAAAGTCCTTGAAGTCTAGTTGGGTTGGAGGGGTTAGCAGGCGCAGCCAGCGCCTGCACCGCATCAATACTATTGCAGCTTTCCCGGGGTGATATAGGGAGTGAGCATCGGGAACTGACAAGGCGCCAACCCATAAAAAAAGGCGCCGGAGCGCCTTTTTTGTAACCGCTGTTGGGTAACAGGCGGTTTGTCGACCGATTACTCGGTAACGGCGTTCATCACGTCAGTCGCTTTTTGTGCAGCAGCGTCAACGGCGCCTTCGGCGGCATCTACTGCTTCAGCGGTTTTTTCAGCGGCGGCGTCTTGCGTGGCTTCTACGGCTTGAGCGGCTGAATCCACGGCATTTTGAGCAGCGTCGCCAACGGCGGTAGTCGCTTCTTGAGCAGTCGCGTTAGCGGCTTCCATAGCGGCTTTGGCTTTTTCTTCGGCTAAGCGCGCAGCTTCTTTGGCGGCATCAGCCGCTTGCTCTTGAACAGCTTGAGTAGCCTCTTCAATCGCGCCAGGAGCGGCTTCTTCTTTTTTGCCGCAGGCTGCCAATGAAACAACTAAGCCGCCAGCGATTAACGATGCGATAAATTTATTCATGGTGAAACTCCTCATGGTTTTGTCAGGATTGTGATCTGAGCACAGTAATGCCTCAAACGCCGATAGGCGGTCGAAACAGCCTAGTGGGTAGCGGCATTATGAACGCGCATTATGAACACCACTTGAACTTAGCGCTACCTTGGATTTTTTGATCATAAAACCGCCACCGATACTGGGCAATTTCCTACAAGGCATCAGGTGACTGTCGCCTGTTGTGCTCCGCCGTCTAGGGGCACAATGCAGCGCAAGGAGTCAGGGAGGCGAAAGGGTTTTGCCATCGAAATAGCACTTGAGAGACTTTAGCCGCACCCTGTGCGGCTTTTTTATGCCCATCGATCCTAGCCATCGCGAAGCGCCTGTGACATCATTTCGCCCCTTTTTAGCCCGCATGCTTTCGCCTGAGGTCCCTATGAATTCTGTTGCAGTCGCTCTCAAGATAAACGCCAACCTCGGCGAATGCCCGCGCTGGGATGAAAAAACCCAACGCCTTTATTGGCTGGATATCAACGCCGGGCAACTGCATTGCTTAGACCCAGAATCCGGCCAGGATCAGTTTTTACAGTTTGATGAGGAAATCGGCTGTGTATCCCTGCGCCAAGCCGGCGGTTTTATTTTGGCCATGCGTACCGGCATCTATATGCTCGATGGCTGGAATACGGAACGGCGATTGCTGTGTGACCCTGAAGCGGGCTTGGATAAAAACCGCTTCAATGATGGTCGCTGCGATGCAAAAGGCCGCCTCTGGACCGGCAGCGTCTACCCGCCTAAAGACCACGGCGGCGCCAGCATTTATTCCATCAGCCCTGAGGGCGAAGCGATACGCTGGATACCCAACCTGCTCACCGCGAATGGCATCGCCTTTAGCCCGGATAACCGCACCTTTTATTACGCCGATACCCCGAGCCACGCCATACGTTGCTGCGATTTTGACCTGGATAGCGGGCGTATCGGCGACAGCCGCATTTTTCATCAATTCCCACTGGGGAATGGCCGCCCTGACGGTGGCTGCGTCGACAGCGAAGGCTATTACTGGACGGCCCTGTACGAAGGCGGGCGCATCGTGCGCTTGAACCCAGCCGGTGAAATAGTGGACGAAATCGCCCTGCCCGCACGCTGCCCCACCATGATGGCCTTTGGCGACGCCGATCTAAAAACCCTCTACATCACCACCGTCGGCAATCGCCCTGCAGCCGAGCTTGCTGACTACCCTGATTCCGGCTCAATTTTTACAGTGCGCACGGCCGTAGCAGGCCGTACCGAAAACCGATTTGCTGGCTAACGAGGAGCCCATCACTATGTTGCGATTATTACTCACCTCCCTTCTCTCAATCAGCCTAATGGGCTGTGTGGCCGAAGTCGGCTCTGAGCGCTGGTGCAAACAACTCGAGAAAAAACCCAAAGGCGACTGGAGTATGAACGAGGCCAAAGACTTCGCTAAGCACTGTCTGCTTAAATGAGTGCCTAGGTTCAAGCCCTGCGGCAGCCTCCCGGCTCAACCCCTCGCGATGAGACAAGACTTTTTATGCCAGCGCCTTTTTCGCGTTCTTTGAATGGCTACCGTCTACCGATGGCAGGCTTGTTTGCCCTGTCCAGCCTCGTCACCGCTTTTGGCTTGGCCTGGCTGCTGCTTTACAAAACGAACTTCTGGTACGGCTACTGGCACGACACCACCGGCATTGCCACCGCCATCGAGCGCTTTGGCCCTGAAAATCGCTACCGGTTTGGCTTTGCATCCACCAGCAAAGCCGAGCGTGAGCGACTGTTTGGCCGCATCAGTTATGGCGTTCATCACGGCGGCAAAGGGCTTGACACTATCACTTATGAAGTGGCCCTCAATGGGCGGCACATCAAACAATTTTTACTGACTGCCGATGAGGTCGGCCACTTGAATGATGTGGCTCACCTCGTCGACCGCGTTCGCCTGGGCGTCTGGGGTGGGCTGGTGCTACTCGTGGGTTTAGTCGTTTTTTATGCACGCCAGCGCCTGCCGCTACCGTCGATTCTGGCACAGTCATTGGCTGTGGGCGGCTTGATCCTCATCGGAAGCCTGGCGCTCTTACTCATCGGGCCCACTGCGGCTTTTACCAAAATGCATGAATGGGTGTTCCCGCCGGGGCACCCTTGGTTTTTTTATTATCAGGACTCGCTGATGTCGACCATGATGTGGGCGCCGGTTCTCTTTGGATGGATCGCCATCGCCTGGTCAGCACTGACACTGGGATTTTTTGTCTTGGTTCAGGTGGGTGCGCGCTTACTGTGCCGCATGACTGCGCGCTCACTCCGTTGAGATAATCTCGTTGAGATAGCACCGCTGAGACAACTCCACTGAGACAACCCCGTTGACCGCTACCAAGCCAAGAACAGGCTTCTCGCGTATGCATAGCACGCCGCAAACACACTGACAGCAGGGGGTTTTAAGACTTTGCGCACAGGCTGATTACTCACGGTGTCATAAACCCAGTAGCTGCCAACTGAATCACGCTTGAGCATAAGGCCTTTTGCTAATGTGTTGTCAAACTTTTACTGATTTTTTGTACTCTCTTACGTGTTCATTTCGATGTTGCTAGGAGCTCCACATGAGGAACCACTATGAATAAAATCGTCACCATCAGTCTGCTCGCGGCGAGCCTGTCGGCCTGTATCGGCGAGACCGGCGGCTCGTCGTCAAAAAGCAGCCAGAGCAGCGCTGCGCCGCTGCCATCAAGCTCAGTAGCGCCAAGCTCAGTGCCCCGCAGTTCCAGCTCGCTACTGCCTAGCTCATCAGTGGCGCCAAGCTCCGCACCGCGCAGCTCAAGTTCGATAGCACCCTCGTCCAGCTCGGTAGCACCCAGCTCCAGCTCAGTCGTGCGTAGCTCGTCTAGCCAAGCGGGCTCCAGCTCGTCTATCGCCGGCACCTTTAATGGCAACGCTGCCAATGGTAAAGCACTGTTTGCCGCCAAATGCGGTACGGCCTGTCACCAGGATCCTGACAGCGATGGTTATGCCGATAGGCTGTTTAAAATGGACATGGATAAGCTGACCTACGCTATGCCGGGCGCCTATGGCGGCAAGTATGACGGCAAGGGTTATAGCGCTTCAGGCCCTCAAAGCCTTGCGCAATTTATCGCTGGCGCCATGAGTGCACCCGCTGGCGGCTGCGACAAACAATGTTCGGAAGACATTGCAGCCTACCTGTGGAATCTGCGCGATGGCGAGCCAGGCCCTCGCTCCAACGAAAGCATCGCCTGCGAAACGCCCAACGGCATTGATTACGGCCCTCGAACTCTGCGTGTCCTGACATCTTACGAGTATCAGAATTCGTTACAGGTTCTGTTCAGCAAGCCACTACCTGCGGACTACTCCCAAGCCAGCAAATCCGGCGCGGATATTACGGTCAACGAGCTGCCAAACCATATCAACGAAACGGTTGGCGAGTCGCGCATGAACACTTATGACAGCAGCGCGAAAGAGCTGGCCCAATGGGCGGTTGCCACATCCGGCGCCCTGCCCTTTGCGTGTACTGAAGCACAAGCCTGCGCCACAAGCTTCATCAAAGAGTTTGCGTATGTCGCCTTCCGCCGTCCGCTAACAGCCGCTGAAAGAACCTCTTACACAGACATCATCACCAAAGCCAGCTCGCTTAATCTGGGCTTGGAATGGGCTATTCGCTCTGTGTTGATGTCACCTCAGTTCCTCTATCGCTCAGAGCTTGGTACCAAGGTTGCCGACTTGCTCACAGCCCCCGCGCCAGAGCCAACACCGGGCGAGTATGACTTCGCTGGTACACCCGTGGTGTACGGTGCAGACAAGTTCCCAACCCCCGTTGAGCTCTATGCGCGCATTGCGACAGGCAGTGGTATTAACTACACCTTCACCAATAATGACCTGATTCGCATTACCGTGTCGGGTAAGCAAAACAGCTCAGGCGCTTGGCCAACAATGGAATTGGCATATAACGGCGGCACTGTGGGCCGGGTGGAAATTAACCACAGCTCACCACGCACCTACAGCTTTTATGTCAACCAATTTAGCGGCAATGCTTATGTGTTCTTCATGAACGTTGCCACCATGGGGCATAACCCAGGTCATTCCTTTACCGTCTCCAAGTTGGAGTTTGGTGCTGCCAAGGCTGCCGCTGCGCCCGTCAGTGATACAGAAACGCTTAAAACAGCAGACCCCACAGCCTATGCCTTGGATGCCTTTGAATATGCCTCAGCGCTCAGCTTCATGTACACCGGTAGCACGCCCGACAAAGGGTTACTGGACGCCGCCGCTAAAGGCGAGCTGTTCGATAAAACCAAGCTGGCTTCCCTTATCGACGGCATGCTAGACAGCCCACAAGGCCAAGCACACGTGGGCCGCTTTGCTGGCTTCTGGTTCCGCAGTGGTCAAGTGTTAAGCGAAGCGCGTACCGGCGATGACAGCTTTACACCGGCGGTGCGCAAGTCGATGGCGCTTGAAATCCCCGAAATGTTTAAGCATGTCTTCTACAACAACCAACCCTACACAGCACTGTATGAAGGCAACTTCACAATGGCTGACTCAGTCCTTGGCGCCTACTACGGCTTGCAAGGGGCCGGGACCTCGCCGTTGCAATTCAAACGGGTTGATACGACTGACAGCGCACGCGGTGGCGTCCTTGCATCCGGTTCATTCATGATGGCGCACGCACACATGGACCACACATCACCCATCCAGCGTGGCGTTCGTATGCGTCAAGATGTGCTGTGTCAAGCAGTGCCTCAACCGCAATCGTTGGACGGTGACGAAGAGGAAAAACGCCTGCGCGCCGAAGCTGCTGCCAAGGTGCAAGCCTTATCCGCAAGCGGAAAACTGACGGATGCGGACTTCTTTGACATTCAAACCAACACCCCAGGCACCGGCTGTGCCAGCTGCCACAACGCGGTCATCAACCCCTTATTTGGTATGGATGACTTTGACCATGTCGGCAAACTGCGCAAAGTGGTCAATGGCAAGGTGGTACAAAAAGGTTTCGGTGCCAACGGTTTGCCCGATATTCCCATCGCACAAGTGAACGACGGCGGCGCTCTTTACGCTTATGACACAGTCGGTCAACTGATTGCGGGCGATGCCAACTTGGCCAAAGATTCGGGTGATGGCAAGTTCTTCAAAGGGGCTAAAGGCTTGAGCCGTACCTTGGTTCAAGAAGAGCTGCCCGGCTTGGCAACCTGTCTGATCGAAAAAACCAACCGTTTTGCAATGGGCTTCCCGTTGAGCGATGAATTGCGCGATAGCAAGAGTACGTCTGAACTCAAACCTATCCCGGTTGCTCGACAAAAAACCTTTGCTTGCGTGAAAGATGATCTGATCGAAGCCTATGAAAACAGCAACCAAAGTCCTCGCGACGTCATGAAGGCACTCGGCATGTCCAGCATGCTGCGCTTCCGACGATAAAGAACCGGGGCCGCGAAGCGGCCCTTCCGCGACTGGGTTTACTTCAGGATTACAGGTAAAACGCTATGACTTCACACAAAAACCTTTCAGCCATCGGCGCACACACTGCAGAAGAAAAGGCTGAGTACGTCAAACAGGAAAGGCGCTCCTTTCTCGAAATGGTGGGCAAAGCCGGCATTGCCAGCTCCTTGCTCAAATCGTCCGCCCTGATTACCGGCGTCATGTCGGCACGCTATGCCACCGCCGCCGGCGGCGCCAAGCGTGTGGTCTTTTGTTACACCCACAGCGGCGTCAAAACGGGTAAATGGCTGCCGACATCGTCAAGCCAGATGAATCAAATCTCCAAAGCGTTTGGCCCAGAGGGCGATAATGTCGCCGGCCTCTGCCGCTTTCACTCAGTTGACGTGGAAGTGGCCGGCCACGGTGGCGCCAGACAAGCCTTGGGCAACCCTAGCTATGGTCGAACGGTGGACGCGGATTTGGCAGTGAAAATGGGGGCCACCTCACCTTACTCCTCTATCCTGCTCGGATCTAACTCCAATGATGGTGGTACCGGTGCGGGGCTCATCATCACTTCAGCGGGTACGCCACAAGATGACGCGCGTGAAGCGGTAAAAAGCTTCTTCAGCGCCCAACCGCCCTCTGCTGCGGGTGATGTGACTTACGAACGCGCCTTTGCCGCGCAATATGCCGCCATTGATAGCATCAAAAAGAAACTGGGTATCGACGAGCAAGCGCGACTGCAAGAGCACTTGGTGGCACTGAAAAAAATCGAAGACCGCATCAAAGCGCAGCAGAGCAATACAGGGCCAGATATCAGCACCTGCAAACCCACTTTGCCAGCGACGATCGATGACTCAACAAACCCCGGCATGGTGGCTCAGGGCAAATTGCAGGCCGATATTATTGTCGCCGCTTTCAAATGCAACCTGACCAATGTTGCCGTGCTGCAAGTGGGCAACCACCAAGGCGAGGGCTGGAAATTCCGTACCAGCGGTGGCGAATTTAATGGGCACAACACCATTCACTCCGCCGCTTCCGGTAGTTATGAAAAAATGCAGACGGAAAAGTATCAAATCGCCAGCTACCTGCTGAAACGCTTGACGGAAGAAAAAGACTCAACCGGCGCCGCCTTGATCGATAGCACCGCCTTTGTCAATGTGAGCTGCATGGGTGATGGCGACAACCATAACAGTGCTGGTTCGCCCTTTATGCTGGCCACCAAAATGAGCAGCTTCAAAACCGGCTTCTCGTCCAAGAACCTCGGCGCTGCCACCGCGCGCGATTTTCATGCCGCCGTGGTCGCAGGTTTGGGCTTTGACCCGAAAAGTGGCTTTAACCTGGGCGGTGCAGACGCTGCCAAAGCCGACTTGGTCTAATCGCGCATCCGATCGACAAGCCCTGCTTTGCAGGGCTTTTTTTATGCCCTTTTCGCCGTTACACAGCCACCCATAATAATCGCCTTAGGAAACCCATGGGACACGACCTGTCACTCGATAATGTTTTAGCGTGTCCCTGCTGTGGCGGGTCTATCGTTGCACTGCGTTGCACGCAATGCACCAGTGAGTTTTTTGCCCTGGGCGAGATACCTTGCCTCTTCCCTTCTGGCCTGCAACAAAAAGCCCTATGGGAGCATAGCCTCGCCTATATGGCGTACCAGGCGGACAATGCCCTGGCCGAAATCGAACAAGACAGCCTGAGATACGACAATCTGCCGCTCACGATCGAGCGACTCAACCTGATGAAAGCGTCAATTACTCTGACTCAAAAAACGCTGTCCGGCCTCATGGCCGCTTATGATTTGGGCGCGACCTATCACGACATCTTTGCCGATCACGCCGTTGAGAATTACGCCGTCTACTACCACCACATACTTCGAGATTGGGGCTGGGATCAAGAGCCTTCCCGCTGGTTTGCTACCCATGCCAATGCTGCCAACCTGGCGCGAGTTGAGGCGGCGCTGCCGCCTGAAAAACCCGACAGCCTATTGGTGCTGGGCGCCGGAGCCGGGCGCTTGAGTGCCGATTTGCACGAATTACTCGCACCCCAAATGACGCTTGCCAGCGACATCAACCCCTTGTTGTTAGCCTGCAGCCACCAGCTAGTCGCGAAACAAGCGCCCTTCTCGCTGCCGGAGCTGTATAGCTATCCTCAAAAAGGCTACCCACTCAATAGAAATTGGACACTCAAACCACTGCCGAACCCCACAAAACCCGGTTGGTTTGCACTGGGTGCGGATGTGTGGAATATGCCGCTCAAACCTCAGTCAATGGATATGATCGTCACTTCCTGGTTGATGGACGTGAATGGTGGCGATGTGAAAGATTTTATTGCTGTGATTGATTATTTATTAAAACCGGGCGGGACTTGGATTAATACCGGCCCACTGCTTTACTCGCGGGAAAATTCATTCTCTCGAAAATACAGCCATGACGAAATTATCGAATTTGCGAAGATGGTGGGATTTTCCTTTTATCACGAATCCACCGACGATACGGCTCACTTGGCCTCCCCAATGGGCGTGCGCATGGCGTATGAACAAGTTTGGAATTTTGGTACTCGAAAGCTAAAAAACCCCGTAGCGGCGACAAACACGGCTCAGGATCCACCCGCCTGGTTAATTATGCATCATTTACCGATCCCCGCTTTAAACTGGGTCTATCCACAGGACAATGCTATCGCCAAGGCGATTTTGGAGCAGGTGGATGGCAAACGTAGCTTGCATGCACTCAGCCTGATTTTACAGCCGCATCTGCAAGGCGATATCACGGCAAAAGACCTGCTAGTCACACTGTTTGGCGACATACTGCAAGGGCGCAAATAGCGCCTATTTTCCAGACACCGGGCGCTAAGCGGGCGCGATTTCCATAGGCAAGAACACAAACTGGCGTAAAATGCGCCCTCACCGTTCAATCACTCAAAAACTTATGGCCAGTGCGTTCATCAATTTATTCTCTCCCCTACTGCCTAAAAAATCCGGCGACAAACTGGCCTGGGGCCTAGCAGAGGGGACAGCCGCCAGCATCGCCATCGCGGAAGCCGCCTGCGCACATACCGGCAGCAGTTTGGTGATTACCCGCAACATGAGCGAAGCGGCCAGTGTGGAACGCGACCTGATTGACCTGTTGCGCGATCAGCCTCAGGCGCCGCGTATCGTCCATTTTGCCGATTGGGAAACCCTGCCCTACGACAGCTTTTCACCCCACCAGGATATTGTGTCGGAGCGCATGCGAACGCTCTACCAACTGGCACATCATGAGCGCTGTCTGGTGATTGCCAGCACCTCCACCTTGATGCAACGCATTGCGCCGCCAGCGTTTATTCTGGCCAATAGCGTCATTCTGAAAAAAGGCGACACCCTCGATTGGCCATCCCTGCAACAACGCTTGATCGAGGCCGGCTATAACAAAGTTCAATCCGTTTACCAGCATGGTGAATTTGCCGTGCGGGGTGCGATTATTGATCTGTACCCGATGGGTAGCCAATCGCCATTGCGTATCGAATTATTCGATACCGAGGTTGATAGCTTGCGGCTATTTGATCCCGAAACCCAGCGCACCGCTTCGCCTATCAACGCCGTTGACATTTTACCCGCCAAAGAATGCCCGCTGGATACCGCTGCAAGAGCGCTGTTTAAACAACAGTGGCACAGTGCCTTTGACGTGGATCATCGCAGCTGCCCAGTTTACCAAGCCGTTGCGAGCGGCCAGTCCGCTGCGGGCATCGAATATTATCTGCCGTTATTTTTTAATAAAACCGCCTCGCTGCTGGATTATTGCGCAAAGGACACCTGGGTTTTTTGCATGGGCGATATTGAGCAAGCCGCCACCACCTATTGGGACGACGTGGTTAAACGCTACGACAATCGCCAAGGCGACCGCTTTAACCCTGTGTTGGAGCCGGCGCAGGTGTTTTTTCCAATAAACAGCTTGTTTGAAAAAATAAAACCGCTCAGCCGCATTCAGCTGAGCGCCACAGCCGTTACCGAAAAAGCCGGTCACTATAATTTGCCCATTGTTCCTTTACCCGCCATCGCGGTCGATGATCGGGCGCAAGAACCCTTAAATGCTTTGCACGCTTTTTTAATGCAATTTTCGGGGCGGATACTCTTCAGCGCTGAAACGGCAGGCCGCCGGGAAATGATGGTAGAGCAGCTAAAACGCATCATGCCGGCCCCGCCACAGATCGCACAGTGCAGTGAGTTTTTTAACGCGGCTCTCCCTCGCGCCATCACGCTTGGCGCCTGGGAAACGGGTTTTATCGTGCCGGCGGCCGAGCTAGCCTGGATACCCGAAGCCGTCTTATTTGGTCAACGCATCCCACAAAATCGTCGTAAAAAACGCGCATCGCAAGATCCTGACGCGATTATTAAAAACCTCACCGAACTGAAACTGGGCGCCCCGGTCGTGCATATTGATCATGGCGTGGGTCGCTACCAGGGGCTGGAAGTCATTACGGTTGACAAGACGCCAGGAGAATTTGTGGTGCTGGAATATGCGAATGAAGCTCGCTTGTATATTCCCGTCGCCAATTTGCATTTAATTAGCCGCTACGGTGGCGGCGAAGACTATGCCCCGCTACATCGCCTCGGCACAGAACAATGGCGCCAAGCAAAAGAAAAAGCCGCCCAACATGCCGCTGATATTGCCGCTGAACTCCTGGCTATTTATGCCAAGCGCGAAGCCAAAGAGGGCTTTATTTTTGAAAACCCAAAGGATGCACTGCGCCAATTTGCAGCGGGTTTCCCATTCGAAGAAACACCCGATCAAGAGCAAGCGATCAATGCGGTACGCAGCGACATGCTAAGCAGCAAACCGATGGACCGGTTAGTCTGTGGCGATGTGGGCTTTGGCAAAACCGAAGTCGCGATGCGCGCAGCGTTTATTGCCGTTCACAACCACAAACAGGTTGTTGTGCTGGTGCCAACTACCCTGCTTGCGCAGCAGCATTTTGATAATTTCTCAGACCGTTTTGCCGACTGGCCGGTCACCATTGAGGTGTTATCGCGTTTCAAAAGCGCCAAACAAACGCAAGAGGCTTTGCAAAAAATTAATGACGGGAAAATTGATATTGTTATTGGAACGCACAAACTCCTGAGTTCCGATTTAAAATTCCCTCGCTTAGGCCTGCTGATTATTGACGAAGAGCACCGCTTTGGTGTGCGGCAAAAAGAAACCCTAAAAGCCTTTCGTGCCGACGTCGATATTTTAACGCTGACGGCCACTCCCATTCCGCGCACACTCAACATGGCAATGAATGGCATACGCGATTTATCGATCATCGCCACACCGCCAGCCAAGCGGCTATCGGTTAAAACCTTTGTTCGTCAAGAAGACCCGGCTCTCATTAAAGAGGCGATACTGCGTGAAATTTTACGCGGCGGACAAGTGTATTATTTGCACAATGAAGTGGCGACCATTGAAAAATGCGCAGAGAGCTTGCGCGAGCTGGTGCCGGAGGCCAAAGTGGATATTGGCCACGGCCAAATGCGCGAGCGCGAACTGGAATCGGTAATGAGTGATTTTTACCACAAGCGATTTAACGTCTTTGTGTGCAGCACCATTATTGAAACCGGGATTGATGTTCCAAATGCCAATACCATCATTATTGAACGGGCAGATAAATTCGGCTTGGCGCAGTTACATCAACTTCGCGGGCGCGTTGGGCGTTCTCACCATCAAGCGTATGCGTATTTATTAACCCCGCCACCCAAATCCTTAACGGTCGACGCCGAAAAGCGACTGGAGGCGATCGCACAAGCACAAGATCTGGGGGCCGGCTTTACATTAGCGTCCCATGACTTGGAAATTCGGGGTGCTGGCGAATTATTGGGCGATGAGCAAAGCGGCCAAATCCAGGCCATTGGCTTCTCGTTATATATGGACATGCTCGATAGAGCCGTCAACGCCATTCGCCGCGGCGAAAGTATTGACATCACCGGGCGCGACACCTCCGGCTGCGATATTAATTTGCGCATCCCAGCGCTCATTCCGGATGATTATTTACCCGACATCAATACCCGCTTGATTTTTTATAAGCGGATTGCGAGCATTGCGAGCACGCAGGATGCCGATGACATCCACATTGAGATGATTGACCGCTTTGGCTTGCTGCCCGAACCGTTAAAATATTTGTTTCGTATCGCCGAATTAAAATTGCGCGCAATGGCGCTTGGCATTATTAAAATTGAAGGCTCTGCTACCGGCGGAAAATTAGAATTTTCGAGCAAGCCCAATGTCGAGCCGCTAACCATTATTCGACTGGTTCAACAACAGCCGCAACACTTTCGCATTGAAGGCGGCGATAAACTCCGTTTTACCCTGGATATGCCAAGCGCCGATGAGCGCCTCGACTTTATCGACAAACTCCTAACACAGCTGGAAACCCCATGACAGTTACCCTATTGACAGGCGCCAAGGCGCTGACAAAAAGGCTTGTGATCACACAACAATTACTCTGCCTGTCGGTGATACTGGC
>JACCDR011124335.1_pt1 | contig 12540 bp, 10 predicted proteins | sample 7446431 | NCBI WGS metagenome assembly JACCDR01 (sample SAMN15323443, study PRJNA562643) | freshwater metagenome | isolation source: river surface water | place: USA:Blue River Watershed | collected 2017-08-17
AACTGGACGCCATTGCGAGCGCGATGCTGCTGGAGCGACTGCCTTTTCTGCACCGGCACGGCTTGGAAGTCGTGGAGTTCGGGAGAAATTTCTTCCGCATCGAGTCGGTGCCGGTCTGGCTGGACCCCGCCGATGCCGAGGGTTTCCTGCGCGACATCATCGGTCTGATGCGGGAGGGGCGTCTTGACGAGCGGCGTGCCGATCTCGCCCGCGAGGAACTTGCCCGGCTGGCGGCGCAGAAAGCCGTGCGCCTGCCCGTGACCCTGGGCGAAGGGGAGGCGATGGCGCTGGTCGCCCAGCTGTTCGCCTGCTCGCAGCCCCACAGCAGCCCGACGGGACGGCCCACGCACTTCGAGCTCAGCCGCGGCGAGCTGACGCGCCGGTTTCAGCGCTGAGGGGGCGCATTTTTTGCGCGTGGCGGGGAGATTTCTTAGATTCTCCGCATTTTTCCGCAAAGAACCGGTGACAGGAGAGTCCCGCCTTGCCTGTGCGGTTGGCACGGCTTGTGATACCAATCCCGCCTATGCCGACCGCCAAAGCTTCCAAGCCCGCCAAGAAAGCAGCGCCTGCCGCAGCCAAGCCGGATGAGTCCGCGCAAAAGCTGAGCGCTTTGATCCACCGCCACCTGGTTTCCACCCTGGCCCGGCACGAAGGGTCGGCCACGCCGCACGACTGGTGGGTGGCCACCGCCCTGGCGGTGCGCGACACCATCCACGAGCGCATGATCGCGACGCAGGCGGTCCACAACGCGCAGAACGTCCGCCGCATCTACTATTTCTCGCTCGAATACCTCATGGGCCGGCTGTTTGGAAACAACCTGCTCGCCACCGACATGCTGGAGACCGCGCGCGCCGCGCTCGCCTCGCGCGGCCAGGACTTCGAGAAGATCCGCGACGCCGAGGTGGACATGGGCCTGGGCAACGGCGGCCTCGGCCGGCTTGCGGCCTGTTTTCTCGATTCGCTGGCGACGATGGACTACCCGGCGCTCGGCTACGGCATTTACTACGAGTTCGGCCTGTTCCGGCAGCAGTTCGTCAACGGCCACCAGGTCGAGCATCCCGACAACTGGATCCGTTTCGGCAACCCGTGGGAAGTCGTGCGGCCCGAATACGCCCAGGAAGTGCGCGTCTATGGGCGGGTGGAGAATGTCTTCGACGACCGCGGCAACTACCGGCCGCGCTGGGTCGACACCAAGACGATCCTCGGCGTGCCCCATGACATCCCGACGGCCGGCTATGGCACCAAGACCGTGAACCTGCTCCGGCTCTGGGCCTCGCAGTCCACGGAGGACTTCGACCTGGCCGCCTTCAACCGCGGCGGCTACTTCGAGGCCGTGCGCGAGCAGACGTCGGCCGAGACGGTCTCAAAGGTGCTTTACCCGAACGACAAGACCGAGAACGGCAAGGAGCTGCGCCTGATGCAGCAGTATTTCTTCGTGGCCTGTTCGCTGCGCGACATCATCCGCCGCCACCTGCGCAACCCGGAAAACTCCTGGGCCAACTTCGACGCCAAGGTCGCCGTGCAGCTCAACGACACGCATCCGGCCATCGCCGTGGTCGAGCTCACCCGCATCCTCGTGGACGAGGAGAGCATGACCCTTGAGGCCGCCTGGGCGATCGTCGGCCGGACCTTTGCCTACACCAACCACACGCTCCTGCCCGAGGCGCTGGAGAAGTGGAGCGTCGGTCTTTTTGAGAAGGTGCTGCCGCGCCACCTCCAGCTCATTTTCGAGATCAACAGCCGCGTGCTGCACCTCGTCGAATCGAAGTGGCCCGGCGACAACGAGAAGAAGCGCATCTGCTCCCTCATCGAGGAAAACGGCGGCAAGATGGTGCGCATGGCCAACCTCGCCGTCGCCGGCTCGCACACGGTCAACGGCGTGGCCGCCCTGCACACCGCGCTCCTCAAGCAGGACCTCTTCCCCGAGTTCGACGCGCTTTATCCCGGCAAATTCCAGAACAAGACCAACGGCATCACCCCGCGCCGCTGGCTGCTGAAGTGCAACCCGCGCCTCTCCGACCTCATCACGAAGCGCCTCGGTCACGGCGACTGGGCGCGCGACCTCGACCTGCTGCTCGGCTTGGAAAAATCCGCCGGCGACACGGCCTTCCAGAACGAGTTCATGGCCGTCAAACGCGCCAACAAGGTCGAACTCGCCACGATCATCCGGACCGAGTGCGGGGTCGAGGTCTCGCCCGACGCGTTGTTCGACGTGCAGATCAAGCGGCTCCACGAATACAAGCGCCAGCACCTGAACTTGCTCCACATCCTCGCGCTCTACCGCCGGCTCCTCCAGAACCCCGGGCTCGACATCGTGCCGCGCGTGTTTGTGTTCGGCGCCAAGGCCGCCCCGGGCTACGACCTCGCGAAAAACATCATCCGCGCGATCAACGTCATCGGCGCCCGCATCAACGCCGACGCCCGCATCGGCGGGAAGCTCAAGGTCGTCTTCCTGCCCAACTACCGCGTGTCACTCGCCGAGAAGATCATCCCGGCGGCCGACCTCTCCGAGCAGATTTCCACCGCCGGCAAGGAGGCCTCGGGCACCGGCAACATGAAGCTGTCGCTCAACGGCGCGCTCACCATCGGCACGCTCGACGGCGCCAACGTCGAGATCAAGGAGGAGGTGGGCGAGGAGAACATCTTCATCTTCGGCCTCACGGTTGAGGAAGTGGCCGCGCTCTGGGCGAAGGGCTACCACCCGTGGGATCTCTACAACGCCGACGAAGAACTGCGCGCGGTCATCGACTGGCTGGGCAGCGATTATTTCACGCCCGGTGAACACGGGGCCTTTGGCGCCGTCCACCACAGCCTGCTGCAGGGCGGCGATCCCTACCTGCTGCTGGCCGACTTCCGCAGCTATTGCGACGCCCACGCCCGTGTGGATGCCGCCTACCGCGACAAGAAAAAGTGGGCGCAGATGGCCATCCTCAACACCGCGCGCATGGGCAAGTTCTCCAGCGACCGCACCATCCGCGAATACGCGGAACAGATCTGGAAGCTCAAGCCCGCGCGCGTCAGCTGAGCGCCGGGCCTTTCTGGCGGTCGAGCACGGCCTGCACCTGCCGGCCGTGCCGCATGCCGTTCCATGCGGCCAGCGGACCGATGAGTCCGTAGGTCACGCCCGGCAGCCAGGGCAGGGTGGTCACGTAGGTCAGGCCGACCGAGAGAAAGCACACCGCCACCTGCAGGCGGAACTCGGTCAGCTGAAGCCGCGTGTAAGTCAGTTCGACCTCGTTCAGCCGGAGCTGTTCGCGCCGGCGCAGCGCGTGGCCCTGCAGCAGCGCGTAGAGCGTCCAGATGCCGGCGAAGCCGAGGCCGTAGATCCGGTAGATGAGCCACAGCTCGTCGAGGCCGTTCAGGCGCGTCCCGCCACCCAGCCAGGCGCCGAAGAGGAACTTCAGCGGATAGACCGAGAACAGGACCAGCAGCAGGATGACGTAGTTGAGGGTGCGCGTGTATAAATCCTCCAGCCCATAACGGCGGAAGAACTTGTAGTGTTCGTTCCAGAAGAGCAGCAGGATGGCGAAGCAGGCGGCGAAGGCCGGGAATCCACGCAGCACCTGCTGCAGGCCGGCGAGGTCGCGCGGCACCTCGGTGGAGACCACCAGCAGGGTCAGCGCGAAACCGAAGACCGCGTCGGTCAGGTTTTCCAGCCGGGAGACCTCCTTGCCGCGCCAGTGGAAGTGCTCCTCCGGTCGCCGCCCCGGCAGGCGGTCACGCCACGAGGGTTTGGAGCGGTTGCGTCCCATGCGCTGCGAGCCAAGCGGCCAGCGGCCGCGGAGGCCAGTGTTTTTCCGCGATTGTCGGCCGGACCACCAGGCATCAGGGTCGCGGCCATCCCACCATGACATCGCTCCTCCGCCATCGTTGGTTTTGGATTGTAGGGGCCGGGGTGGCGCTGGCCGCGACCCTGTTGGCGGCGCGGCTCTGGCTCGGGGGCTACGTGGTGCGCTCGGTCCTGCGCCTGGCCGGGGCGACCGAGATCCGCCATGGCGAGGTGCGCGGCACCCCGTGGCGGCTGGAGGTGACGGATTTGGCGTGCACCTTCCGATCCCAGCCGGTTTCCGCCCGACGGGTGATTCTGCAGCGGGAGAAGTGGTGGCAGGCCTCGCTCGGCGACGTGCGGGTCGAGGGCGCCCGCCTGCCGGTGGCGCTCGACGATTCCGATCTGATTGCCGGCGAATGGAACACCTACTCGGACGGAGGCCTGGGCGACGAGCCGGTGCCGCCGCCCTTTCGCTCGCTCTCCTTGGAGGGCGAACTGGTCGTGCGCATGGCCCTGACCCCCGACCGGGCGGTGGCTGTCAGCCTGGAAAGTCAGCCGAAAAGCGGCACTTCCTGGATCGGCAGCCTTGTCGCCGAGGCCGAGGGTTTCCGGCTGGCGGGCAGCGGGACCCTGTCGCGCGCGGGGCAGGAGCTCGACTTCCAGGTTCACAGTGCCGAGCTCGATCTCGCGGTCTGGGCGCCGCAGATCCAGCGCCTCGTGCTGCTTCCGGGCGCTCCTTGGCAGCTGGCCGGCCGCCTGACCGGCGTCGCCGAGGGCAAGGTCACGGCGAAGCGTTTCGCCGCCACCGCGCGGGTCAGCCTGCGCGACGGGAGCATGCGGGCGGGCAAGCGGGATGTGGCCGTGACCGGGGCCGAGGCGGACTTGGAGTTTTCGGATCTCTGGAAGTTGCGCACATCGGCGGGGCGGCTCCGGCTGGCCGAATTGCGCGTGGGCCGGCTGCCCTTCAACGCCGTCGAGGCGGATTTCGGCCTCTGGAACGGCCGTCAGATCAAGGTCGCGCGTGCCTCCGCCACCGCCTTGGGCGGAACGGTGAAGCTCGCCCCATTCAGCTATCAGCTGGATCAACGTTCCCTCGACGTGGAACTGCAGGTCGCCGCCTTGCGCGTTTCCGAGCTGCTGACCCTGACCAACGGCGTGGCCCCGCGCCTGAGCGGCCGCGCGGTTGGGGACCTGGCGTTGCGCATCCACGAACTCGGGGTGCAGGTCAACGGCGGCTACCTTGCGCTGGAGCCCGGGAGTGTGGCGGACCTGCAGGTCAATGGTGCCACCCTGTTGCGCTCGGGGGCATCGTTCGACGCGACCACGGAGCGGGTATTAAGGGCGGCCGGCACCCAAAATCTGCTGGTGCGGCTGGATGAGTGCCGGCTGGACCTGCGATCACCGGGGCTGCCGCTGGGCACCACGGCCCGCTGCCAGGTGCGTGGACGGGTGGACGACCAGCCGGTGGACTTCACCTACCTCCTCAACGGGGCGGTGGAGCGCTTTTTGAGCATTCTCCGTTAGCCGAATCAACGCGGCATGTTGCCGCCCGGATTGGGCCGCACCGGCGCGGGCGTGGAGGGATTGCCTGGCACGGAAATCGGCGGCTTGCCCGCCCGGAAGGTGCCGATCGCCGCGTCGGATTCGTCGAACTTCATCTCGACCGGCAGGACCACCGGCACGGCGGTGTTGCCGATCCTGGCCGGAGTGTAGTTCCACTTGATCAGGGCGGAGGCGGCGATGATGGCGTAAACCTGATCGTTGGTGTTGCGTCGGCGGTAATCTGGCCGGTTTTTTCGTCGGGCACCACGAGGGTCTTGGCGCCGAGCACCTTCTTGGGATAGTCGGGAGCGAAGATCACATCCTCGAGCGGGAGCTTTTTCCGCTCTTGTTTTTATCGGACCCATCCTTTGCCGGCAGGCAGATCGTGAAGGCGGGGAGGGCGAGACAGAGCAGCAGCAGGGCAGTCCTCATGCGGACGATAGAAAGACGGATCATGCGCGCGCAATCGTGGAGAAGCGCGGCGAGCTGAGCGGGCGGTGCTCAGATCATCATGCCGGCCACGCAGGCGGAGAGGTAGCAGGCGATGGTGCCCCCGAACACGGCCTTCACGCCGAGGGCGGCCAGATTTTCGCGCTGGTTCGGGGCGAGCGTGCCGATGCCGCCGATCTGGATGCCGATGGACACGATGTTGGCGAAGCCGCACATGGCGTAGGTCAGGATGATGATCGTGCGCTGGTCGGTGAGCGTGCCGTCCGTCTTCATCTGCCCGAGCTGGAGGAAGGAGACGAATTCATTGAGCACGGTGCGTGTGCCCAGGAGCTGGCCGGATTGCAGCAGGTAACCGCTGTCGATGCCGATCAGCCAAGCGACCGGGGCATAGACGATGCCGAGGATGAACTCGAGAGAGAAGGCCTTGAAGGCCCCGCCCGTGACCTGCTGGATCCAGCCGTTGAAGCCGGGGTAGGTGAAGATCTCGTTCCCGGCGATGGTGAGGGTGTGCGGGGCCCCGACCCAGCCGAAAACCGCGTTGAAGAGCGCCACCAGCGCCGTGAAGGCGATGAGCATGGCGCCGACGTTGGCGGCGAGCTTCAGGCCGTCGGTCGTGCCGAGGCACACGGCGTCCACCAGATTGGAGCCGATCTTTTCCTTGGAAACGGCGAGGTCGGTGCTGATCGGCTCCGTCTGCGGCAGGATGATCTTGGAGACCATGAGACCGGCCGGGGCATTGATGACCGAGGCGGTGATGAGGTGCGTGGCGAAGAGCACCTGCTGCTCCACGCTGCTGCCGCCGAGGAAGCTGATGTAGGCGATCATCACGGCGCCGGCGATGGTGGCCATGCCGCCGACCATGATCGTGAAGATTTCCGAGCGCGTCATCTGCGGCAGGTAGGGCTTGATCAGGAACGGGGCCTCGGTCTGGCCCAGGAAGATGTTGGCGGAGGCGCTGAGCGTCTCCGCGCCGGACAGCGGCATGAACTTCGAGATCACCCAGGCATAGGCATAGACGATCTTCTGGAGGATGCCCAGGTAGTAGAGCATCGAGGTGAAGGCCGAGAAAAAGATGATCGAGGGCAGGATGCCGATGGCGAAGACCACGCCGTGCTTGTCCTGATCGGCGAGCGAGCCGAAGACGAAGCGCACGCCCTCGCCGGTGAAGCCCATCAGGGCGACGAAGATGCCGCCGACCCATTCGACGGCATCGCGCACCGGGCCGACGAAGAGCACGGCGGCGGCAAAGAGCATCTGGAGGAGGGCGCCGGCGGCGACGAGCCGCCAGTTGATGGCCTTGCGGTTGTAGCTCAGCAGAACCGCGAAGCCGACGAGCGCGCCGTAGCCGAGGAGGCCGCGCAGAATGTGGGTGAGTTGCTCCATGGGCGGGGCGAAGTGCTGCTGATTCGTAACATGCCCCGGACCGGGCGCGAGTTTCTTTTGGGATGAAACTTCCCGCCGGCCGTCGCGTCTCATCCGTGCTGCCTGCATGCACACCCTCGACCTCATCCTTCTGCTCTCCGGCTTGGTTGGCGGTGCGGCCGTCTCGGCCGGATGCGTGGTGGGCCTCATCGTGTGGGTTTCCGGGGGCCGCCGGGCGCGTGCATCCGAGGTTTGCCCTCCGGCCGGCAAGCCCTAGGCTGCCGGCATGGAAATCACCGAGCGGCTGGCCCGGCACCTGGGCAAAATTCCCGACACGCGGCAGGCGGCCTTCGTCGCCCCCAACGCCAGCGTGATGGGCGACGTGAAACTGGGCCCCCTGAGCAGCGTGTGGTATGGCTGCGTGCTCCGCGGCGATATCAACACCATCGAGATCGGCGAGGGCTCCAACGTGCAGGACCTCGCGGTCGTGCATCTGGCCGACGATTACGGGGTGAAGGTGGGACGCTACACGACCATCGGCCACAGCGCCATCATCCACGCCTGCACCATCGGCGACGAGTGCCTGATCGGCATGGGCGCCACGATCCTCGATGGCGCCGTGATCGGCGACCACTGCATCGTCGGCGCGAACGCCCTGGTCACACAGCGCTTCGTCGCGCCGGCCGGCTCGATGATTCTCGGTTCTCCCGCCAAGGTCGTGCGCCCGCTGAAGGAGAGCGAACTCATGGGCCTGCGCGCCTGGGCCGAGAAATACGTCGAGGTCGCCAAGGCGCACGCGGGTCGCAAGGAATAGTTCGCCGAAGCGCAGGGACAGGAGGGTTTCAGGACCCGGGGAATTCCCGCTGTTCCCGCTGCGGGCCACGCCCGCAACCGGCAAATCGGGCTGATTTTCTCCATGCCTCCCGCTGCTCCCGGCGGCTAGCCGCGCCGTCCCTTGGACCGCCCGATTTTCGCCAAAATGTGCGGAGCCGCGAACTGCCTTCGGCGGTATGTTCAGGGCGACAAAGGAAATGCCATGAAAAACAACATCGGATCCATCGACGTAGGAATGCGGTTTGTCGGAGGCTGCCTCATCGGCCTCTGGGGAGTGCACGTGGAGAACTGGTGGGGCCTGCTCGGTCTGCTGCCCGCCGTCACCGCCTTGGTCGGTTTCTGTCCGCTCTACGCGTTGCTGCACATCGACACGACGGCCTGCGACCACTGAGGGTTGTCTGCAGGAGGCGGGGCCATCGGCCCCGCGTTTGGAGCTGGGTGCGCTCCGCAGCCCGCAGGACTGATCGTCCTGCCGCCATCAAACTGGCTTCCGCAGCGATCCTACCGCACCCGTTCCAGGATCGAGAACGTGTAGCGGAAATTGGCGTCCGCGCTTTCGCGTTTCCAGGTTTCGCGCCAGGCCAGGTGTCGCCACTCGGGGAACCAGGTGTCGCCCTCCACCGGTGCGTGCACGAGCGTGAGCAGGATGCGGTCGGCAATCGGCAGGGTTTCCTCGTAGATGCGCTGGCCCCCGCAGATCATGATGCGGCCGGGCAGCTGCTGCGCGATCGCGAGGGCGTCGGCCACCGTGGCGGCCACCTTGGGGTCGGTGGGTGACGCCGGCGTTTCGCGTCGTTCGGAGCCCGCGCTCAGCGCGGGCTCCGCCTTCCGGGTCGCAATCGTCCGGATGTGATCGGGCTGAGAACTGATCACCACCGGCTGCCGGCCGTCGAGGGTGACGCGCGGCCAGGTCTCGTAGCAGATCCGTCCGAGCACCACGGTCTGGTTGGCGGTCTGGTCGTGGAACCACTTTTTGTCCTCCGGAATGTCAAAGGGCAGGCGGCCGGCGCGGCCGATGATGCGGTTTTCGGAACAGGCGACGATGAGCTCGAGGGGGCGGGGCATTGCGTGATTGCGTCGAAAGACGGATGTTCAAAGCTGCCGCGCCATGCAGCGCAAACTTCGATTTCTCGCGGCACTGGCGATCGGGGCCGTTCTGTTTCTCTCCGGCCGGGGCGATGAATTCTCGGCCCGTTACCAGGCGGTGATCGACAGCCGGGGCCAGGCCACCGAGGCCGAGCGGCTGCACGCGCTGTTCAAGGTGGACTGGGCCTACACGATGGCGGTCTATCCCGAATACTCCACCTGGGTCGGCTATCCCGGACATGAACGCGAATGGACCGACCTCTCGCGCGAGGCCATCGCCCGCCGCCGGGAACTCGCCGGCCGCGCCCTGCCGGCGCTGGCCACCATCGACCGCGCCCGGCTCGGCCCGGTGGACCGGGTGAGCTACGACATCTTCAAGCGCCAGACCGAGGAGGGCGTCGAGGGCAACCGCTTCCCGACCGAGCTCGAGCAGATCAACCAACTTGGCGGAATCCATCAGGACGCCACACAACTCCTCCGCGGCATGCCCGCGGTCAACGCCGGGCATTTCGAGAACCAGCTGGCCCGGCTCCAGGCCCTGCCGCAGGTGGTGGACAACGTCATCGCGCTCCTCGAGGAGGGTCTGGCCAAGGGCATCACCCCGCCGCAGGTCACGCTCCGCGAGGTGCCCACCCAGATTCTCAACCAGATTCCCGAGGAACCGCTCAAGAGCCCGCTGTTGGCCACGTTTGTGGACCTGCCGCCCGCCGTGTCGGGCGAACAGGGCCTGGAGCTGCGGGCCGCCGCGGCCAAAACCTACACCGCCGAGGTGCGTCCGGCCTTCCAGCGGCTGGAGAAATTCATGCGCGAGAAATATATTCCCGCGGCCCGCCAGACCATCGCCGCCACCGACCTGCCCGACGGGCGGGCCTGGTATGCGTGGCGCATCCGGACCTACACCTCCACCGGCCTCACCGCACAGCAGATCCACGAAATCGGGCTGGCCGAGGTGAAACGCATCCGCGCCGAGATGGAGCGCGTGAAGACGCAGGCCGGGTTCAAGGGCACGTTGCCGGAGTTCTTCGGGTTCCTCCGCACCGACCCGCAGTTCTACTTCACCGACAAGGAGGACCTGCTCCGCGCCTACCGCGACATCGCCAAGCGCGCCGACCCGCAGATGATCAAGCTCTTCAAAACCCTCCCGCGCACGCCCTACGGCATCCTGCCCGTGCCGGCCTACGCCGAGAAATCCCAGACCACGGCCTACTACTACCCCGGCGCCGTCGAGACCGGCCGGCCCGGCTACTTCTTTGCCAACACCTATGCGCTGCACACGCGGCCGAAATGGGAGATGGAGGCGCTCACCCTGCACGAGGCCGTGCCGGGCCACCACCACCAGATCGCCCTCGCGCAGGAAATGGACGCGCTGCCGGAGTTCCGGCGCCACGGCGGCTACACGGCCTTCGTCGAAGGGTGGGGGCTCTACTCCGAGAGCCTCGGCGAGGAGATGGGGTTCTACACCGATCCCTACGCCAAGTTCGGCCAGCTCACCTACGAGATGTGGCGCGCCGTCCGCCTCGTGGTGGACACCGGCATGCACGCGCTCGGCTGGTCGCGCCAGCAGGCCATCGATTACTTCAAGGACAACGCCGGCAAATCCGAGCACGACATCGTGGTCGAGATCGACCGCTACATCGTGTGGCCCGGCCAGGCGCTCGCCTACAAGCTCGGCGAGCTGAAGATCAAGGAACTGCGCGCCCACGCCGAGAAAGAGCTCGGGGCGAAGTTCGACATCCGCCTCTTCCACGACGAGGTCCTCCGCAACGGCGCCGTGCCGCTCGACGTGCTGGAGACGCACCTCCGGGAGTGGGTGGCGGAGCAGAACAAATGAGCATGCCTGTCCCCTCTCCAGGTCTGCCACCCGTGAAAGTCATATTGCTATGTCTTGTTGCCGCGTTGTTTTGGCCGGCTTTAGGGCTGGCGACCGAAAACACCGACGAACCGAAGAGACTGCCCTTTACGGAGGCCGAACGGGATGAGGTGCTGCGGTGTGCGCGGGCTTTCATATCCGAAGTGGACAAGGACGATGGTGACTCGTGGGCTCATTTCTCAGAGTTGGCCAAAAAGTCTGCGTCCAAAATTCAGTGGAACGTGGCTCTCGGAGCGATGAAGCTGGCTTGCGGAGCCAACGTCAAACGCGGCAACCCGCGGGGCGAATTCATGGACCGTCTGCCCGATGCGCCGGCCGGGCGCTATTTCCTGCTCGATCTCGATTCGGAGTTCGCACGTCTGAGCGTGCGGGAAAGGGTGGTCCTGGTAGAGGAAGGCAAAGAGTGGAAGATCGCCGGATATTTCCGTTTCAAGGAGATTGGGAAGGGAAAGCAGTAGCGGCTGAGTTTCGCTTTCGAGCCTGACCGGCGATCAAGAATGCCTCGTGGTGGACTTCTTGATGCGTTCCGTTTCTTTCTGCTCATCCCGTGCCCGCTCTGCCGCTAATCGTCCACCTTGATGCCGACGCGTTTTTCGTGTCGTGCGAGCTGTCCGTGCGGCCGGACCTGCGCGGGACCAAGTGCGCGGTGGGCGGACGCGAGCGGGGCATCATCTCGTCGGCCAGCTACGAGGCCCGGGCCTGCGGCGTCTATACGCCGATGCCGACCAAGCTGGCCCTCAAGGTCTGCCCGGACCTGATCCTGTTGCCGCACACCTCCGGAATCTACAGCAAGAAGTCGCGGGAGATGTTCGACCTCTGCGAGTCGCTCACGCCGCTCGTGCAGCGCAACTCCATCGACGAGGGTTACCTCGATCTCGGGCCCTGCGGCTTCAGGACGGTTGGGGAGATCGAGCAACGCGTCCGCGCCCTCCAGCAGCGCATCTGGGACGACCTGCAGATTCCGACCTCTTTCGGCATCGCGGCCAACAAGCTTGTCTCCGCCATCGCCAGCAAGGCCCGCAAGCCGCGCGGATTCACGGTGATCCTGCCGGGAGAGGAGGCGGCGTTCCTCGCGCCGCTCAAGATCAGCGTCATCCCCGGCGTGGGCACAAAGAGCACCGAACGGCTGGAGCAGGCGGGCATCCGGCTTGTGAGCGACCTGTTTGCACGCAGTGAGGCGGAGCTGAAGACGCTCTTCGGCAGCGGCTGGTCGGAGATGCTGCGCATGGGCCGCGGCGAGGACGACCGGCCGGTCGAGGTGGACCACGAGGAGGCGAAGAGTTACTCCGTGCAGGAGACCTTCGGGCACGACATCGGGGACTTCGCCGAGATCGAGCGCATCGCCAAGCGCATGATCGACGAACTCATGCCCGCCATCCGGGGCGACGGCAAACGCGTGAAGACCATGACCGTGAAAGTCCGCTACCCCGGCATGGAAGACAGCACCGCCGGCCGCAGCCTCACCGAGGCCACGGACCTCGAGGCGCCGTTTTATCCGCTGGTCGGCGAGTTGCTCCGGGCGGCCTGGACCAAGCGCCGGCCGCTGCGGCTGGTGAGCGTGCGGTTTTCCGGCGTGGAGGAGAAAGGCGCCCAGCTGGAAATGTTCGCGCAGACCGATGAAAAGAAG
>JACCDR010611390.1_pt1 | contig 12539 bp, 18 predicted proteins | sample 7446431 | NCBI WGS metagenome assembly JACCDR01 (sample SAMN15323443, study PRJNA562643) | freshwater metagenome | isolation source: river surface water | place: USA:Blue River Watershed | collected 2017-08-17
CCCTTCGCCGAGGCGCGGCTGGCCGTGCTGGCTGCCGGCAACGCGCTGGCCGATGCGCTGGCCGCCGTCGCCGCGCTGCTGGCTTCCATGGTCGAAGCCGCGGCGGCCGCAGAGTCGGCCGGCACGCAGATGACGCGCGCCGGCGCGGTCAGCGAGGCCGCCGCCGCCGCCGAGGCGCAGACCACCGGGCCGCAGGTATCGGCCTCGCTGGCCGAGACCGTGGCTGCCGCCGAGGCGCTGGCCACCGCCATGAACCTGGTGGCGCAGATCGCCGAAGCCGGCACCGCGGCCGAAGTGCTGAACACCGCGGCCGCGCTGGGCGCGCTGCTCACCGAACCGGCGGTGCCGGTCGACAGCATCGCCGCCACCGCGGCCGCCACCTACAGCGCCAGCGTGGCCGAGACGGTGAGCGCGCTCGAGGCCATCGTGGCGCTGCTGGTGTCCGGTGCGTTCAACCCCAGCGCGCCGCCCCAGCTGCGCCGTGAAGCGGCGGCGCGGCTCGCCAACATCCAGGCCGCCACGCGCGGCCGCAACACGAACCGGGGAACCCGATGACCCTGCGCCTGATCACCGCGCCCACCGCTGAACCGCTGACGCTGGCCGAAGCGAAAGTGGCGTGCGGCGTCGACGCCGACATCACGAAGTGGGACACGCTGATCACGGCGCTCATCGCGGTCGGCCGCGACGATGCAGAGCAGGAAATGGGCCGCACCGTGGCCGCCGCGACGTGGGAGCGCGTGCTCGACGAGTTCCCGGCCGACGGCGGCGCCATCCGCCTCGGCTGGCCGCGGGTGAGCAGCATCGTGTCGGTGACCTACATCGACACCGCCGGCACGCAGCAGACCCTGGCGAACACGGCCTACAGCCTGGACGCCGACTACCTGCCAGGCTGGGTGGCGCCTTCGGCCGCCGCCGGCAGCTGGCCGAGCACGCTGGACACCGCCAACGCCGTGCGCGTGCGGTTCCAGACTGCCTGGGGCGAGGGCGCCGCGGTGCCGGAGTCGGTGAAGCAGTACGTGCGCTTGCGCGTGGCCACGCTCTTCAAGTTCCGCGAGGCCATCGCCGCCGGCACCAGCATCGCCGCGCTGCCGCGCGACGTGGGCGCCGGGCTGCTGGACAAGTACCGGGTGTTCGCATGACCGTCACCATCAACGCCGGCGAGCTCGACCAGCTGATCACGCTGCAGGAGCGTGCCAGCGACGCGCGCGACACGCGCGGCCAGGCCAGCGCCGCCTGGGTGAACGCGTTCACCGACATCTGCGCGCGTGCCGACACGCGGCCCGGCAGCGACTTCTTCGGCGCCGGCCAGGACCGTGCCACGCACCAGGTGACCTTCCGCATCCGCCACCGCGAAGGCGTGCACGAGCGCATGCGCGTGCTGTGGCGCGGCCAGCTGTACGAACTGGTGGGCCGGCCGATCGACGTGAAGGGCGCTGGCGTGGCGCTGGACCTGCAGTGCGTGGCCGGCACAGGGGAGGGCCTGTGATCAGCGTGAAGGTGCAGGGCATCCCCGACCTGAAGCGCGAGCTGGCCGGCATCGTGCCCAAGCTGCGCAAGCGCGCGCTGCGCAACGCGCTGGCCGCCGGCGCGCGCGAGGTGCAGCGCGAGGCGCGCGCCGCCACGCCGGTGATCAGCACCAGCAGTCTGGCCGTGCGCAAGGGCTACCGCGCGCCCGGCACGGTGCGCAAGGCCATCAGCGTGCGCACCTCGAAGCTGGCGCGCCGCGCCGGCGACGTGGGCGTGTTCGTCAATGTGCGGCCGGCCAAGAGCGGCGCGCGCGGCGCGAAGAACCCGCGCGACCCGTTCTACTGGCGCTTCCTCGAGTTCGGCACGCTGAACGGCACGCGCGCCTGGGGGATGCTGCAGCGCGGCGCGCAGAAGCTGCCGGTGGCGCTGCAGGTCTTCATCAAGACCATCGGCCCGCAGATCGAGAAGCTGAACCGCCCGAAGGCGCCGGCGCCCTGAACCCATGGCCATCGACACCGACTTCCGCGCCGCCATGCTGGCGCACGCCCCGCTGGTGGCGCTGATCGACGACCGCCTGGCGCTGAACGTGGCGCCCGACACCGACGTGCTGCCGCTGGTGGTGTTCAGCGTGCGCACCGACCGCACGCTGGGCCTGAACGGCGCGCTGCACGGCAACCGCGGCAGCATCGACGTGCAGGTGTGGGCCGCCAGCGCCGCAGGCGCGCGGCAGGTGGCCGACGAGCTGATCGCCGCCGTGGCCACGGTGCCCGACAAGGCCGTGGTCACCGACCACCGCGACACCTACGAACCCGACATGAAGCTCGACGGCGTGCTGCTCTCCGTCGTGTGGATGGACTGACCCGAAACCCGCTTTCTCCAACCAGCCGCCTGATGGCGGCTTTTCTTCGCCCGAAAGGCAACCACCATGGCCACCATCAAAGGTATCAACTGCAAAGTCGAGGTTGCCCTGACCTTCGGCAGCGCGAAGCAATTCACCAACGTCACCAAGGCATACCCGCCCGTGGCGACGCTCACTGCGCACGGCATCACGCAGGGTGAAGTCGGCTTCTGGACCATCGGGTCCGGCATGGTCGAGCTGGCGGACCAGGCGATCTTCGCCAACAACATCACCGCGAACACGATCGAGCTGCCCGGCCTGGACAGCACGAACTACAGCACGTTCGTGGCGAACGCCGCCAACTTCCTGACGATGGCGGCCACCTGGGGCACCATCGCCGAAGCGGCCGGCTACCAGGTGGGCGGCGGCGCCGGCGCGCAGCTGAACGACACGCGCCTGACCGACACGAAGACCCGCAACATCAGCGGCCTGCTGGCCCCGCAGGACATCACCATCGACGTGCGCAACGCCGACGTGAGCACTGCCGCCATGCAGTTCATCGAGCGCAAGGCCCAGAACAACGAGCCGGTGCTGGTGAAGATCAGCCAAGGCACCCGCGTGCTGCGCGTGGCCTACGGCACGCCGTCGCTGCCGGGCGAAAGCGTGGGCAGCGGCGAGCTCGCCAACGGCCAGTTCAGCATCATCGTGCCGGCCTTCGCGCTGAAGCCGAACGTCTGATGGCCGACTTCGCAGCGCTCCTGAAGCGCATGGAAGCGCAGCGCGGCGCCTGGGTGGACCTGCTCGAGGGCCGCCAGGTGCTGCTGCTGCGCCCGCCGGAGATCGAGCTGCCGGCGCTGAGCATGGGCATCGGCGCCGAGCAGGTGGTGACCTACGCCGCCGACTGGAAGGGCTTCACCGAAGCCACGCTGCTGGGCCCCAAGCACGGCAGCGACACGGCGGTGCCGTTCCACCGCGACGTGTGGCGCGCCTACGTGCAGGACCACGCCGAAGAGTTCGCCATGGCCGTGCGCGGGCTGCGCGACGCGGTGGAGGCCTACCTGAAGCAGCGCGCCGAGACGGCAAAAAACTCGGAGCCCTCCTCGACCTAGAACCCGGGGTCGAGTACGAGGGCGAAGAACGGCCGCGGCCGACGGATGCAGACCAGCAGGCGCTGCAGGTGTACGGGATGCTGAGCAACGGCATGGGCGGCCTGGACTGGGCCGGCCTGCCTTTCGTGTGCGCCGCGCTCGGCGTGCAGGACGTGGAAGGCCTGCTGCAGCGGCTGACCGTGATCAAGCTGCACCGGCGCAACCAGCCGAAGAAGGAAACCTGAGCCATGGCACTCGCCACGCTGTCCATCGACCTGGTGGCGCAGCTCGCCCAGCTGCAGGCCGGCATGGACAAGGCCGGCCGGCTGGCCGAGAAGAACGCCGCGCAGATCGAGTCGGCCTACGGCAAGGCCGCCAAGGTGGGCCAGGTGCTGGGCGCCGCGCTGGGCGGCGCCATCAGCGTGGCCGGCATCACCGCCTTCGTGCGCGCCACGGTCGACGGCATCGACAAGCTGAACGACCTGAGCGACGCCACGGGCGCCACCATCGAGAACCTGAGCGCGCTGGAAGACATCGGCGCGCGCACCGGCACCAGCATCGACACCATCGGCGATGCGGTGCTGAAGCTGAACAAGGTGTTGTCCGACGCCGAGGTCGACAGCCCGATGGCGCGCCAGCTGCAGGCCATCGGCTTGAACGTCGAGCAGCTGAAGAAGCTGGACCCGGCCGAGGCCTTCCGTCAGGTGGCGGTCGCGCTTGCCGGGTGGGCCGACAACGGAGACCGCGCCCGCGTGGTGCAAGAGCTGTTCGGCAAGAGCACGGCCCAAGTGGCCGCGCTGCTCAAGGACGTGGCCGAGGCCGGCCGCCTGGTGGCCACGGTCACGTCGGATCAGGCTCGCGCCGCGGATGCCTTCAACAAGCAACTGTTCGAGCTGCAGAAGAACATCACCGACGCTGGCCGCGGCCTCGCCATGGAGCTGGTGCCGGCCCTGAACGAAGTTGTCTCGGTGCTGAACGGCAAGGGCGCGGCGGGCGAGCTCAACGGCGCGCTGGCAACCACGCTTCAGACCGTCGCAGTGCTGGGTGCCAACGTGGCGTTCGTCTTCAAGGGCGTGGGCACCGAGATCGGCGGTCTGTTGGCGCAGGCCGGCGCGCTGTCCCGACTCGACTTCGGCGGCGCGGCCACCATCGGCGAGGCGATGCGCGAGGACGCGAAGGCCGCGCGTGAGGAGTTCGATCGCCTGGAGCGTCGACTCATGCAGCTGGGCACGATCCCGACCGCAAGCTACAGCAACGAAGGCCGGCTGCCGGGCCTTCCCAGCATCCCCGTCGTGGGTGGCAAGAAGAAGGGCGGCGAACCGCCGTACACCATCAAGCCCATGGAGCCGCTGGGCCTGAGCGAGTCAGCGCTGGCCGCGCTGCGCGCCATCCAGGGAACCGACGTGGCCAAGATCCAGGAGATCAACGCTGCGCTGGACGAACTGTTCGCCATGCGCGCCAGCGGCCTGGGCGGTGACGCGAGCATCGACGCCGCGATCGAGAAGCTGCGCGGCGACCTCGAGGCGCTGAGCCCTGCCGCGCGTGCGGCGGCCGAAGAGAAGAAGCGACTCGACGCCATCCTGAAGCAGACGCCCACGGCCGTGTTCGCCGACGTGCTGACCGACATCGAGCTCATCAACAAGGCGTTCGAGGCCGGGAAGATTTCGGTGGAGCAGTGGGCCGAGGCGGTGCGCGTGGCCACTGGCAAGTTGCCGCAAGAGCTGGAGAAGCCGCTGGAGCAGATCAGCGAGTTCAGCCGCGAGGCCAGCCGCAACATCCAGGACTCGCTGGGCGACACCATCCTGGCGTCGATGAAGGGCAACAGCGAAGAGATCGAGGACATCTGGAAGAACATGCTGATGCGGATGGTGGCGCAGGCCGCCGCCGCGCAGCTGAGCGAATCGCTCTTCGGCAAGGGCTACGGTAGCACCACCAGCAACCTGGGCGGGTTCTTCGGCTGGCTCGGTTCCATGGCCGGCGGCAGCGGCGTGAACGGCTCGCACGCCGGCGGCCTGAGCTACGTGCCATTCGACGGCTACCGCGCCGAGCTGCACCGCGGCGAACGCGTGCTCACCGCCGACCAGGCGCGCGCGCAAGACGCCGGCATGGGCGGCCCGCTGGCGGTGATCAACGTGCAAGGCGACTTCGGCCAGAACGCCCAGAAGGCGGTCGACGTGTCGCTCAGCCGCTTCCTCATGAAGACCAGCCGCCGCCGCGGCGCGGGGGCCTGACGCATGGCGACCATCGACTGGCCCACCGACCGGGCATTCATGCCGGCCGACTTCAGCGTGGGCGCCGACGTGCCGCTGGCCCAGTGGCGTGCGCCGAACACCGGCACGCGCGAGGTGTACAGCCGCGCGGCCGACCGCATGACCTGCCAGCTGAGCCTGCCGCCGTGCAAGCGCGACGACGCGGCGCGCATCGAGTCCTTCCTGGCCGGGCTGCTCAGCACGGGCGACAACGTGCGGTTCCCCATGTTCCACCGACGCACGCCGCGGGGCACGCTGGGCGGCAGCCCGACCGTCAATGGCGCGGTCGCGGCCGGCGCGCGCACGCTGAACCTGCAGGCTGCCGTGTCGCGGCCGAACCTGCTGGGCGGCAGCAGCTTCGAGATCGACACCAACGCCGATGGCGTGGCCGACGGGTTGACCACCTACTCGCTGGGCAGCCCCACGGGCGTGGTGTACAGCATCGTGACCCCCGGCAACGGCACCACGAACGCGCAGAACATCGTGGCCAGCTCGCTGCCGGTGGGCAGCCGGGTGGGCTTCCGGTTCGCATCGCTGCCGGTGAACGGCGCCACGGTGGTCACGCTGTCGATCGACGGCCTGGGCTCTTCCGACGGCGCGCAGGCCGCGGTGTACGTGCAAGACGGGGTGCTGTCTTCGCAGAACACGGTGGCGTTCCCCGCCGGCGTGTGGACGCGCGTGAGCGTGACGCATGTGCTCTCGCCTTCGGCCACCGGCATCGAGGCCTTCGTGTGGGTGCAGCGGCCCAGCGGCAGCGCCGCCATCGCGGCGCGCTTCGACAACGTGCAGCTTGAGGTGGCCAGCGCCGCCACCGCATACGCCGGGGCGCCCACGCTGCGCGGCGGCGACTTCTTCGCCGTGGGCGGCAACCTCCTGCAGGTGGCCTACGCCGGCGCCACGCTGAACGACGCCGGCGCCGGCGCGGTGCCGCTGGCCTACCCAGTGCAGAAAGCCATCAGCACCGGCGCCGCGGTGACGTGGGACTCGCCGACCGGCGTGTGGCAGCTCGACACCGCCGGCATCACCTTCGACTACAGCCCGGGCGTCATCATGAACGGCCTGGTGCTGCCCTTCCGGCAGGTGGTCGTGTGAAGACCTGGAACGCCACCGCGCAGGCGCTGCTCGACGCGGCTCAGGCCGGCACCGGGCGCGTGGAACTGGTGCAGTTGCTCTACATCGGGTTCACTGTGCCGCAGCGCTACGCGCTGGCCGGGCACGACAAGGTGTGGGGCGGCTTCACCTGGACGGCTCTCGACATCCTGGTGGAAGAGCTGGACGACGCGGTCGACGCGAACAACGGCCTGCGCTTCAGCTTCCCGGGCGTGACCAGCGGCGAGCTTGCCCTAGCGCTGGGCGGCGACGTGGAAGGCAGCGCCGTGAGCCTGTACCTGGCGGTGTGCAACCCGGCCGACGGCACGGTGGCCGACGCGCAACTGCGCTGGGGCGGCGCGATCGACGTGCCCGGCTGGAGCGACGGCGCGCAGAGCTTGGTGCACTTCACCGCCGAGCACCGCAGCGCTGAAGCGGCGCGGCCCAAGCCCGTGCGCTACACGAACGACGCGCAGCAGCGCCTCTACCCGGGCGACACGTTCTTCGACTACGACCCCGGCACGGACACGCCTGCGCGGCCGTGGCCGAACGCCGGCTACTTCCGGGTGCCCGTATGAGCCGCTGGGGCAGCTTCTTCCGGCTGGTCGGCGCGGCCGTCATCAGCTACTTCAGCGGCAACTGGTCATTCTTTGCTGCACAAGTCGCCCGCGAGCGGCAAAGCGTGATCCAGGCGCGGCGCAATCGTCGCGCGCGGCAGGAGTTCAACGACGCGCAGATCGACCGCCTGGAGATGATCGAGCGCGACCCGCGCATGCCGCGAACGCGCTGCTATGGCCGCGTGCGCAACGTGGAAGGCGTGCACCGGCCGTGGAGCAGCGGCACCTTCGACGAGAAGCTGACGCTGCCGGTGTCGTTCGCCGGGCACGAGATCGACGGCTTCGAGCAGTGGTATCTCTTCGACCTGCCGGTCACGTTGGACGGCAGCGGCTGGGTGCAAGAGGCCCCGTACATGCGCACGGTGGCCGCAGTCGAGAATCAGACGCGCTCCGGGGACGGAACCATCACCTTGCCAGCGGACTACGTGACGGGCAGCGCCGTGGCCACTTGGTTCCTGGTGGAAGGTGACAACAGCACCACGGGCACAGCGAGTGTTTCGGTGGTCGGGACCACGGCCACTGTCTCTGGCGCGCCAGTGGGCAGCACCGTCGGCGTGGCGTATCAGCGCGGTGTGGTGTCGCGCTACGTGCGCATCCGCCCGTACCTGGGCACCGACGCACAGAACATCGGCGCCGCGCTGGCGGCAGAGTACCCCGGCAAGATCACCAGCACCGACAAGGCGGCTGGTGTGGCCATGGCCATCATGGACTGCATCTTCGAGCCCGACGTGTTCCCGCAGGGCCGCCCCACGCTGACGGCCGTGTTCCGCGGCGCCAAGCTGTACGACCCCCGGAAAGACAGCACCGTGGCCGGCGGCAGCGGCAGCCACCGCGTGGACAACCCTGCCACCTGGGAGTGGAGCCGCAACCCGGCGCTCATCGCCTACGACTGGGCGCGCTACCGCTGGGGCATGAACGTGCCCGCCGCAGAGATCAACACGGCCGACGTGATCGCCGCCGCCAACGCGTGCGACGTGAGCACCGTGTTCACCCTGCGCAAGAGCCCCACCGTCACCGAAACCGCCACGCTGCCGCGCTTCCAGTGCGACATGGTGGTTCCCACGGGCTCGAACCCTGAAGAGGTGATGGACCGCATCGTCGCCACCATGGGCGGCCGCTGGTGCTGGGCCGGCGGCTTGCTGCGGCTGCGCGCCGGCGTGCTGAACAGCACCGTGGCAACCATCGACAAGACGTGGCTCATGGAGGCGGTGGACGACAACGGCCAGCCCGACGGCGAAGCCATCATCCAGGCCGCGCAGGGCTACACGCGAGACGAGCGATACAACCGTGTCACCGGTTCTTGCATCGACCCCGACAAGCGCTACCAGCTGCTTGCGTACCCGGCGGTGGAAGACGCGGTGCTCATCGCCGCCAAGGGTGAGCGCGAAGCCGAGATCGACTTCGAAGGCGTGGCGCACATCGCCCACGCGCAGCACCTGGCCAGCATGGTCATTCGCCAGGCGCAGGCCGGGCAGAAGGTGGAAATGCGCGTGGGCCTGAAGGGCCTGGGCCTCGAGCTGCTGGACGTGTTCAGCCTCACGTACAACGACCGGCACGGCATCACCGGCAAGACCTATGAGGTGGTGGGCTGGAAGTTCAGCCCCGAGGAAGGCGTGCGCGTGGTGGGCGAAGAGATCAGCGCCGCGCTGTTCACGGTCGACGCCGAGCTCACCGGCCGCGACCCCGCGCCCGACAGCGACCTGCGGCCGCCGTGGGACGTGGAGCAGCTCACCGGCCTGAGCGTGACCAGCGGCACCGCCGCGGTGCTGGACAGCAGCATTCTCACGCGCACGGTGGTCAGCTGGACGGCCGCGGCCGGCATCAGCGTGCGGCAGGGCGGCAAGGTCGAAGTGCAGTATTGCCCCGCCGACGCGGTGCCGGCCGCTGGCCTGGACTGGCCGAGCTGGCCGGAAGAGGGCTCGGCCACGCAGGCGGTGATTCCGGGGCTGCTGGCGGGGCGCTACTACCTGTTCCGCGCGCGGTTCGTGCAGCCGCTGCCGCTGGTGCGGGGGGCGTGGTGCACGGGGCTGGCGCGGCACCTGGTGGCGGTGCCGCCGCAGGTTGGAACGGGCGGCATTGCTCCAGGGGCGGCGACGCAAGTGGCACACACAACGACTGCAGGGCCGGTGACCGACAGCGGTGCCGGCCTGACCTACGACATCTGCACGCTGACGTTCACGCCCGGCGCTGACGGCACGCTGTCGTGCTTCGCTAGCTACGACGCGGTGACCACGGCGGTGGGTGACTGGTTCGACTCCTACGGTTGCTACATCCGTGTCGTGCAAGGCGCATCGACAATCGACTCTCCGGTGCGCGGGCTGAAGAGCACGCGGCTCACGCAGCAGGTGGAGCACACCGTGAGCGTAGTGGCCGGCACCAGCGTGACGGTGACGCTGCGCGGCGTTGCCGCGCCAGGCGTCACCACGAACTGGTGGAACGCGCGTCTGCAGTACGAACTGATCAAGCGCTGACCCTTCCGGCGCTGCGGCGCCGCACACACCCATGCACACACTCAAGCGCGCCGCGGCGGCGCTGGCTCTGCTGTTGCCGATCGGCGCGCACGCGCAAGACCGCTGGACCGGGCCCGACAAGGTGCTGCACGCCGGCGGAAGCTTCGTGATCGGCGGCATCGCGGCCAGCCGCACGGAGCCTGCGCGCGCCTATGCCGTGTGCGCCGGCGTGGGTGTCTCGAAAGAGTTGTTGTCGTGGGCGGTGGACCGGTTCAACCGCCCGAGCGCCAAAGACATGACGTGGAACCTGATCGGCTGCGCCGCCGGCGTCGGCCTCACCCGCTGGAGCCTGCAGCGCTCTGGCGACCGCACGCAGGTGCACTACTCCTGGGAGTTCTGACCATGCTGACCATCATCCTGTCTGCCCTGGCCGGCGCCGCCGGCATGGGCGCCGCGGTGCGCTGGGTTCGCCCGGTGCGCGACCTGGTGGTGCAGCCCTTCGGCAGCGGCGGCCCCGGGCCGAACCCGCCGCCGCCCGAGCGGTGAGGGGCGTGCTGCCCATGGCCGCGGCCGCGGTGTACTGCGTGCCGGCCTGGCTGCCGAACCCGCCGCTGGCGTTCTACGTCGGCCGCGGGTGGCTGGGCTGCCTGCTGGCCTGGGCGCTGTTCCGCCGCTGGCCGGTGGGCTGGCTCACGCTGGCGGCGCTGGTGTCGTGGGAGGCCTCATCGTCGCTCTGCGGCGCGCTCTACGCACATCTGGCGTCACTGGCCTGGGGCTCGCTGTGCGATCGCGGCACCGGCCTGCCTCTGACCCTGCCGAGCCTGGCGCTCACCCTGGCCGCCGTGGCCTTCGATCGGAACCGTGATGCCTGAGCCCACAACCACATCGGCCACCGCAGCGTGGTCCGTCTCCGCGGGCCTGGTGGCCGCGTTCCTGGCCGCCATCGGCGTGACCTGGGTGCACGTCTTCTGGGCGGCTGCCGGCGCCTTCATCGGGGCGGGCTTCGCGCCGCAGACCGGCCGCATGCGCGCGATGCTGGCTTTCCCGGTGTCGACCCTGCTGTCGGCCAAGGCCGGCATCGTCGGCGCCGCTTGGGTCGGTGCTGTCGGCGGCATCCCGCCGCACGAGCTGGCACAAGCAGTCGGCGCGCTGGCCGGCATCGTCTTTCACCCGGTCGTCGCGGTCGTTGTCAAGGCGTCGACCGTCGTCGCGCAGCGGAAGCTGGGCGTGCAAGACGCCGAAGGGGGTGCGAAGTGAAGGACATGCTGCTGCTGGCCGCCGCCGCTGCCGTGGTGGCCGCCTACGTGTGCCGCTTCGACCCGCTGAGCTGGGCTCGCACGCCGGGGCTGATGCTGGGCCACTTTGCCGGCGCAGTGCCCGCGATGTGGGTCGTGAAGGTCTCGGCGCTGGACATCGTGCAGCCCGTGCACCTGGTGCTGCTGGGAGTGTCGGCGTTGGTGCTGGTCGCGCTCTACCCGCTGATGCCCAAGGCTGCGCCACCTGCGGTGCCGGCTCCAGCGCCCGTGCAGCCCGGCGCGCTGGAGCGTGTGCGGGGCGGCAGCAAACCACCGGAGCAAGCACCATGATCGAACTGCATCACTACCTCATGGGCCGCGACCAACAGTTCGGCCACCTGTTCGGCAGCGACTTGCGCAAGAACGCGCTGGTCACGATCGAGGCGGCAAACGCGCTGCTGGTGCTGGCGAAGGCTGCCGGCGTGTCGCTGGAGAGCAGCCCGCGCACCGGCAACATCGTCAGCAGCGGCTGGCGGCCGGCGGCGGTGAACGAGGCGACGCCGGGCGCGGCCGTGCGGTCAAAGCACATCACCTGCCAAGCGGTCGACCTGTACGACCCTGACGGCGACCTCGACGACTGGGCGCTGTCCGTGGCCGAGACGGTGCTCAAGGACCTTGGTCTGTGGCTGGAGCACCCGGCCGCCACCAAGGGGTGGATGCACGTGCAGACCGTGCCGCCGCGCTCCGGCCGCCGGGTGTTTTACCCGTGAGGCGCGCGGTCTACGGGGCGCTGCAGTTCGCGCTGATCGGCGTCATCGTCGCCGGCGTGGCGACGGCCGGCGCTGGCGTGGCCGGCTACTTCAAGGGCAAGCGCGCGGCCACCGCCGAGCGAAACACCCACTGGCAGGGCGTAGTCGACAAGCTGCAGGGCGACCACCGCGCCGCGTTCGAGCGCGCGCGCGCCGAGGCCGAGAGCCGCAGCACGCAACTGGAGAAGGAACGGGATGATGCGCAAAACCAACTGGCGCGGGAAGTCGCCCGCACCCGCGCGCTGCGCGGCGATCTTGCTCGCGCTGTGCACGACGCTGACCGGCTGCGCGACCAGCTCGCCGCCGTCGCTACCGGTGGTGTCGCCGCAGATCAGGATTCCGTCGCCGCCTGCCGTGCCCGAGCCGATGCCCTCGGGCGCGTACTGGGCGAGGCACTGCGCGCTTCTGAGCAGTGCCACCTCGACGCTGAAGACCTCGCTAGCGGGGTCCGAGCGCTGCGCAGCGCTTGGCCCGAAGGAGTGACGCCATGAAGCGCATGTGCACGCTGGCGGCGCAGGCCGTCGTGGCTGGCTTCGTGCTGGCGCTGGTGCTGTCGTCCACCGCGCTGGCGCAGCAGGTGCAGCGGCCGTTCGCGCTGCCGAAGTGCCTGCCGGCAGCGCTGGGTGGCACCGGCGTGGGGTTCAAGACCATCGACGGCCCGGACGGCACCTGTCATGGCTACTGGTGCCCCGACGCC
>JACCDR011026838.1_pt1 | contig 12538 bp, 14 predicted proteins | sample 7446431 | NCBI WGS metagenome assembly JACCDR01 (sample SAMN15323443, study PRJNA562643) | freshwater metagenome | isolation source: river surface water | place: USA:Blue River Watershed | collected 2017-08-17
CTGGATCCGGCTTGCGCCCATTGTCCAAAATTCCCCACTGCTGCCTCCCGTAGGAGTCTGGGCCGTGTCTCAGTCCCAGTGTGGCTGGTCGTCCTCTCAGACCAGCTACAGATCGTCGGCTTGGTAGGCTTTTACCCCACCAACTACCTAATCTGACATCGGCCGCTCCAATAGCGCGAGGTCTTGCGATCCCCCGCTTTCACCCTTAGGTCGTATGCGGTATTAATCCGGCTTTCGCCGGGCTATCCCCCACTACTGGGCACGTTCCGATGCGTTACTCACCCGTTCGCCACTCGTCGCCAGGTTGCCCCGCGTTACCGTTCGACTTGCATGTGTAAGGCATGCCGCCAGCGTTCAATCTGAGCCAGGATCAAACTCTTCAGTTCGATCTTGAATTTGCTCTAAGGAATCGAAGTGAACTTCACTTCAGTTTCCATGAGCGTTTGAGGTCTTTCGACCACGAGTCTTGCGATTGCTCGCTCGACTCTTGGCACGCGCCTTCAAACGCCCACGCTTATCGGCTGTTGATTTTTAAAGAACTTCGCGCTTTGCTTTCGCATTTCGCGTCGCTGTCAGTGATCAGCGAAGACCGAGATTCTCACTTTTTTTTCAATCCCCTGTCAAGCACTCGGTTATTGCTTGCTGTCGATGTTGTCCGTGTTGGCTTGCTTTCGGGCGCCGGGGCGGCGTCTTCAGCAACATCAGCAGAGCCCACGACTATAGCACGGGCCGCAGCGTATGTGTCAACCCCTTTCGACGATCTCAGCCAGGAGCCGGGGAAGTCCAGGCCTTGGCTGGATCGTCGTTCGCGAGCAGTGAGGCCAGGCGCGTCTCGAGAGCCCGGGTGTCCGCCCGAAGCACGCGCTGCTTGACCGACGCGAGTCGCGCCGGGTGCATCGAGAAGCTTCGAAGTCCCATGGCCAGCAACACGTCCGTGAACGCGACGTCACCCGCCATCTCGCCGCACACGCACACCGGCTTGCCCGCGGCCTGCGACGCCTGGATCGTTCGATGCAGCAGTGTCAGCACCGCGGGATGCCAGGGGTCGTACAGGTGCGACACCGACTCGTCGGCCCGGTCGATGGCGAGCGTGTACTGGATGAGATCGTTGGTGCCGATCGAGACAAAGTCGAAGTGGCGCAGGAACCGGTCGATCATCACGGCAGCCGCGGGCACCTCGATCATGGCGCCCACCTCGACCCGGCTGTAGGGGTGCCCGGCTTCATCGAGTTGCGCCCGCACCCGCGACAGCGCCTCGTGCACCTGAGAGGCTTCGGCCAGATGCGCCACCATCGGGATCAGGATGCGCACCTTGCCGTGGGCGCTGGCCCGCAAGATGGCACGAAGTTGCTGGCGGAACATGCCAGGCTCCGCCAGGCTCCAGCGGATCGCGCGCAGGCCCAGCGCCGGGTTCAGGCCGTGCTCGTGGCGGAGCTCCTGTGCGCTCATGCGCTCCAGCGGCTTGTCGGCACCGACGTCGACGGTGCGGATCGTCACCGGCAGCCCGCGCATGCCGAGCACCGCAGCGCGATAGGCCTCGTACTGCTCGTCTTCGCCGGGCAGATCGCCACCTCGGTTCAGGAACAGGAACTCGCTCCGGAACAGACCCACGCCCACGGCCCCGGCCTCCAGCGCCGCCGTCGCGTCGCGCGGGAGTTCGATGTTGGCCAGCATCTCGACGGCCTGGCCGTCGAGGGTGACGGCCGGGGTGTGGCGCAGGCGGTCCAGACGCGCCCGCTCCAGCTCGCTCTGCCGCTGGCGGAACCGGTACTCCTCGAGCACGATCTCGGACGGGTCGACGACGACGACGCCGGCATCGCCGTCGATCACGATCAGGTCGTCCTGGCGGATCAGGCGGCTGGCCTCCCTGGCGCCGACCACGGCCGGGATGTCCATGCTGCGGGCCACGATGGCGGTGTGCGAGGTGCGCCCGCCGACGTCGGTGACGAAGCCCGTGAACACGCTGCGCTTGAAGTGCAGCATGTCGGCCGGCGCCACGTCGCTCGCCACCAGCACCAGCGGCTCGGAGCCCCCGAAGTCACGCACGCCCGCCAGGGCCTCCGTCGCGCCGGCACCCGCACGCCCGGCCGACGCGGCCATCTGCCGCAGCAGCCGCTCCACCACCTGCTCGATGTCGGCCTTGCGCTCGCGCAGGTAGTCGTCTTCCATCTCGTCGAATTGACGCGCCAGCACCTCCAGCTGCGCCGACAGCGCCCACTCGGCGTTGTAGCGCCGCTGCTCGATCCACAGCTTGGTGGCATCGCTGAGCGACTCGTCGTGCAGCAGCATCAGATGCACATCGAGCAGCGCCGCGAGCTCGTGCGGCGCTTCGGCGGGCAGGTCGTCCTTCAGGGCCTGGATCTCGCCCGCCACGGCGTCGCGCGCGGCGCGCAGCCGGTCGATCTCCTGCGCCACCTGGCTGTCGGCCACGAAGTAGTGCGCCACGTCGACTCGGCTGGATGCCACCAGGACCGCGCGTCCGATGGCCACGCCGCGGGAAATCGGCAGGCCGAAGATCTGGATGCTCATCGTCGGCCGCCTCTTGTCATGCCGTCACTCGCCTTCACCGAACCGGCCGTCGATCAACGCCCGCAGCGCGCTCATCGCCTCGGCCTCGTCGGCGCCGTCGGCCTCGATCTCGATGCTCGCGCCGAGCCCGGCGGCCAGCATCATCACGCCCATGATGCTCTTGGCGTTGACGCGGCGGCCGTTGCGCGAGAGGTGGATCTCGCTCTTGAAGCTGCCCGCCAGCTTGGTGAGCTTGGCGGACGCGCGGGCATGCAGGCCCAGCTTATTGCTGATGGTGATGGTCGTCTGGATCATGGGGCAGGCGCGGCTGTGCGGGGTTCTGGCCCTGGTTCTGCCGCCGGGGCACGGCCACGTGCATCACGCCCTGGCTGGCACCGGCCATCGCGCGGTTCACCAGGTCGTCCAGCGGAAGCGACGCGTAGCACAACGTGCGCCAGAGCATCGGCACGTTGACGCCGGCCACCACCCGCGCGCGGGCGCCGTCGGCGGCGGCCAGCGAGGCGTTGCAGGGGGTGGCGCCGAACACGTCGACCAGGACCAGGGCCTCGTCGCCACGCGCCACCGCAGGCGCCAGCGCAGCACGGACCTGGGCCTCCACCTCCTCGGCACTGGCCGCAGGGGCCACATCGACGATCGCCAGCTGGGCCGCCGCCTCGGGATACACGTGGCGGGCCACCGCCTGGAGCGAACTCGCCAGCGGCATGTGGGCGACGATGACGATCTGGGTCATGGCGGGGTCAGCGCGCATTATCCGCAGCGCCAGCCGCCGTCGCCGGGGCCATGGCGGCACCGCGTCCGATGTCCCGCATGCGCCACACGAACCAGCCGTAGGCCAGCGTGCAGCCCAAGGCCAGTGCCGACAGGGCGCCCCTGAACGCGTCGACCTCGGGCCAGCCCAGGCTGCGCAGGGCGTCGACCGCCAGGCCGACGCCCCACTGCACGCTGAACACCCCGCTGAAGATGACCAGGTTGAAGGCCGACAGGGCGCGTCCGGCCTGGGCCGCGGGGAAGGCCGCGCCGACCGCCGGCTGGCTGACCGACACCGCCGTGCAGGCCACGCACCAGGCCGCCCAGTGCCCGGCCTGCGCGGCGGGGCCCAGCACGATGTTCAGCGCCAGCAGCAGCAGTGCCAGGGGCACGCCCCAGGTCATCAGGCGCGGTGCCGTCCATCCCCTGCGCACCAGGAGCGGCATCCCGGCGCCCCAGGCCGCGAACGTGACCAGCATGGCCAGGTTGATGAGGAAGAGTCCCTCGGCCGCCTGCCCCGCGCTCTGCCCGGCCACCCGGGTGAGCCACGGGCCGGCCCACAGCGCCTGCACGGCGATCATGCCGCCGTAGAGGGCGAATCCCAGCGGCGCCATCGCCACGAACAGCGGGTGGCGGACGATGGCGGCATAGCCCGCGGATGCACCCGCCGCATTCGGCGCACTCGCCGCTTGCACCCCGGACCCGGCGCCGCCGCCCGCCGCCACCGCCGGCGTGTCGCGCGGCACCACCAGCGCCAGCACGACCATGCCCAGCGCCAGCAGCAACGCGACGCCCCAGAACAGGCCACGCCAGCCCAGCAGCGGCAGCAGCCACTGCACGGGCAGGGTGGAGGCGAGCATGCCCAGGGACCCCGTCATCAGCAGCCACGAGTGCGCGCGCAACTGGGCCGCCGGGGAGAACAGGCGCCGGAACAGCGTCAGCGGCGCCATCAGGCAGGCCGCGACGCCGGCGCCGATCAGCACCCGGGCCGCGATCAGCCCCGCCAGTGAGCCGGCGAGTGCAAACGCCACGCACCCCAGCACCGCCAGCGCCAGCAGCACCAGCAGCGAGCGGCGCGGCCCGAACCGATCGAGTGCGCGACCCAACGGCAGCTGCAGGCTGGCAAAGCCGACGAAGTAGGCGCCGGCCAGCAGCCCGAGGTCGCCGGCACCCAGCCCCAGCTCGACGCTGAACACCGGCGCCAGCGTGGCCGTCACGGCACGCAGCAGGGCCGACAGGAAGTAGGCGAACGCGAAGGCCAGGAAGATCCAGGCCGCCATCGCCCGCGGCGTGCCTGGCGGCAGGGTGCTCATGGCGCGACGCGCAGCGAGCCGAAGAAGCCGTCGGCCTGCTCGGGCGTGAGGCGGTCTCCCAGGACCGTGGCCTGGTAGACCCGGGTGCCGTGCGCGAACACCGCCACCTGCACCTGCACCGCCTGTCCGTCGGGGCGGCGCCCCTCGATCACCAGCCGGCGGCTGCCGGCATGGGCCATCGCCCCCGGCACCGCCAGCGCCACGCGGCGCGGCGTGGCACCGACGTTCGCGCCGGCGGCCGCTGCCAGTTCGTCGAGCGCCTGGGCGTGGCGAGCCGGGTCGGCAAGGTCGGCGCTGGCCAGGCCCCAGGTCAGGCCGCCGCCATCGCAGGCCATCAGGGACAGCTTCACCGCCGCACCCGCCAGCGGCACGCGCCGCTCGTGCAGCTGCGGCTTGCATGGGAACAGCACCTGCACCACGCCGTCGGCGCTGCGCGACTCGCGCCAGTCCAGCGCCGGCGTGCAGGCCAGCTGCAGCAGGGCCGCCGACAACAGGGCAGCGCACGGGCGCAGGGCGCGCCGGCGTCGCGGCGCGGGCGTCGAGGGCGGGAACGGGGAAGGCACGGGCCGATTATGGGAAGCCGGCCCGCCCCACCGCGGCCGGGCAGGCCGGCAGCCACGCCACAATGACCCGCATGGATGCAACGCTGCTGCCCAGCCCCGGCGCGCTCGACGGCGTGCGCGTGCTCGACCTGTCGCGCGTGCTCGCCGGCCCCTGGTGCACGCAGACGCTGGCCGACCTCGGCGCCGACGTCGTCAAGGTCGAGCGACCGCCGTCGGCCGGCCAGCGCGGCGGCGACGACACCCGCGGCTGGGGCCCGCCCTTCCTGCCCGACGACGACGGCCGCGACACCGACGACGCCACCTACTTCCTGGGCGCCAACCGCAACAAGCGCTCGGTCACCATCGACCTGGCCCACCCGGAAGGCCAGGCGCTGGTGCGGCGGCTGGCCGCGGAGTCCGACGTCGTGGTGGAGAACTTCAAGGTCGGCGACATGGCCCGCTACGGGCTCGACGCCGACACCCTGCGGCGCGAGTTCCCACGCCTGGTCTACTGCTCGATCACCGGCTTCGGCCAGAGCGGCCCCTACCGCGAGCGCGCCGGCTACGACTACGCCATCCAGGGCCTGGGCGGCCTGATGAGCGTGACCGGCGAGCGCGACGACCGCCCCGGCGGCGGGCCGCAGAAGGTGGGCGTGGCGGTGGCCGACCTGTTCACCGGCCTGTACGCGACGGTGGCCATCCTGGCCGCCCTGCGCCACCGCGACGCCACCGGCGAGGGCCAGGTCGTCGACATGGCGCTGCTCGACAGCCAGGTCGCGATGCTGGCCAACCTGGGGGCCAGCTACCTCGTCACCCGCCAGGCGCCGCGGCGCGCAGGCAACGCCCACCAGAACATCGTGCCCTACCAGGTGTTCGAGGTGGCCGACGGCCACCTGATCCTGGCCGTGGGCAACGACGGCCAGTTCGAGCGCTTCTGCCAGGTGGCCGGGCAGCCGGCGCTGGCGCGCGACGAGCGCTTTGCCACCAACGCCGCCCGCGTGCGCCACCGCGCGGCGCTGGTGGCGCTGCTGGAGCCCGTGCTGCGGGCCCGGGCCCGCGGCGACTGGCTGGCGGCGCTGGAAGCGGCCAAGGTGCCGGCCGGGCCGATCAACGACCTCGCCCAGGTGTTCGCCGACCCGCAGGTGCGCGCGCGCGGCATGACCACCACCGTGGCCCACCCGCGGCGGCAGGCGCTGGAGCTGGTGTCCAGCCCGATGAAGCTGTCGGCCACGCCGCCCCGGGTGCGCCGCGCGCCTCCGCTGCTGGGCGAGCACACCGACGAGGTGCTGCAGGCGCTGGGCATCGACGCCGCCGCCCGTGCCCGCCTGCGCGCAGCCGGCGTGATCGGGCCGGCGTGAGCCTTCACGCCGCCGCACGGGGGCCTTGCCAGGGTTGGCGGTTGTGGGGTAGATATGCCCCACGGCGCGCCCCGCTGCAGGGGCCGCGCGTTCCAGCGGCAACGCACCGCTGCGTCGATCACCCCACCCGGACACGCCCGTGAAAAGCCTCGAACTGACCGATCCGACCGCGCCCACCGCGATGGCGCGCCGCGTCGCCGAGCCGCTGGATTCGCAGGCGCTGGTCGCCCAGCTCGGCAGCGAGGTCGCCACCCACCTGTCGTCGGCGCTGGAGCGCGTGACCACCCTGTCGGCCACCGGCAAGATCGACCGCGCCGGCCTGCGCGCCCTGCGCGAGGAGATCGACCGCGCGCGCCGCGCCGGCATCATGGGCCAGCAGGTGGTGCGGCTGTCGAGCGGGCGGGTGCAGCTGTCCAACGAGCGGCTCGACCTGACCGGCCTGCTCAGCGAGGCGCTGCGCCAGCGCGGCCGCGAGATCGATTCGCGCGGCATCGAGGTGCGGCAGGTGCTTTCGTCGGCCGAGGTGATGAGCGACTCGACGCTCGTGTTCTCGCTGCTTCAGACCGTGCTCGACTGGTGCTTCGAGCACGCCTTCGGCCGCATCGACCTGACGGTGGAGATCAAGAGCTGGCCCGCCCACGCCTGCCTGAGCGCGGCCTTCCAGCACCAGCCACCCGACGAGGTGGAGGTTCCTGCGGGCAAGCAGGGCCCGCTGCACGAGCAGCGGCTGAACACGATGTCGTGGCGGCTGCTGCAGCAGACGGCCGGCGTGCTGGGCCTCGACCTCGTCCGCAGCGACGCGCCGGGCAAGACGAAGATGCAGCTGCAGTTTCCGCAGACGCTAGCGCCGCGCCTGGTGCAGCCTGGCGTGGCCGAGCCCGAGGACCGCAGCGTGCAGGCCCACAACTCGCAGCCGCTGGCCGGCCGCCACGTGGTGGTGCTGGCGGCGAGGCGCGAGGTGCGCAACGTCGTGCGCACCGCGTTGCGGCCGATGGGGCTGATGGTGGACTTCGTCACCTCCGTGGAGGAACTCCGCCAGCTGGTGGCCGACGGCCTGCCGCACGCGGTGATCTACGAGGCCGCGATCGCCGGCGAGACCTTCGAGCGCCTGCGCAACGAGATGCTCGCCGAGGTGCCGACGCTGGTGTTCATCCGCATCTCCGACCAGGGCAAGGCCTTCGAGGTGCTGAACGTGGGCGGCCGCCAGTTCACCAGCGTGGGCCGCGACGCCATCATGGTGGCGCTGCCCGAGGCGCTGACCTTCGAGCTGTCGCGCGCCGAGGAAGCCGCAGCCCGCAAGGGCTGACGCGCCGCTCCCCGCCGCGCCGGGCGCCGACGGCTCAGCGGCCGAACACCTTCCTGAGCAGGGCGCTGCCGGCGGCCATCGGGTCGGCACGCAGCCGGCGCTCCTGCTCCCCCAGCATCAGGAAGAGGCCGTCCATGGCCTTGTCGGTGACGTGCTCGTGCACCTTGCGCGGCTCGCCCTTGACGAGGCCCAGCCTGGCGGCGCGGCCGACCAGCTCGTCGTGCCGCCGCGCCAGCGCCAGCCGCTCCGTCACCGGCCGCACCACGGGCGCGAAGGCCTCGGCCAGCGGCTGGCGCGCCTTGGCCGAGAAGAAGTCGGTGACGGCGGTGTCGCCGCCGCGCACCAGGCCGATGGCGTCTTCCACGCTCATGCGGCGCACGGCGTTCTCCAGCAGCGGGCGCGCCAGCGGCACCGCCTGCTCGGCGGCGCGGTTCATGCCGGTGACGAGCTCGTCGACGCGCTTGCCCTGCCCCAGCGTGCGCAGCACCGCGCCCGCACGCCCCAGCGCCGGCGGCAGGCCGATGCGCACGCGATCGTTGCCCAGGAAGCCGTCGGCCCGGCCCAGCTGGCCCACGGCCGCGACGGCCGCCTTCTGCAACGCCGCGCGCACGCCGGCCACCGCGTCGCCCTCGCTCAGCGCCCGGGCCGTGCCGGGCAGCAGCAGCGGCCCACCGATCGAAGGGACGAGCACCCCTGCCGTAAACTGCCTGCGCCGCATGGAATCGATGCCTCCACCCTGTTGCCGATGAGCGTTCCGACCCATCTTCTGCCACGCCGGGCCCTGCTGGCAACCGGCGCGATGCTGCTCGGCGGCGTCGGCCTGGCCGGCTGCGCCGGCCGCGACCCTGCGCCGAGCTTCGGCTACACGCTGCTCGACGGCAGCAAGGGCCACACCGACGCCCTGCGCGGCAAGGTGGTGCTGGTCAACTTCTGGGCCACGAGCTGCGTCACCTGCGTCAAGGAAATGCCGCAGATCATGGCCGCGCACGAGCGCTTCAAGTCGCGCGGCTACGAGACGCTGGCCGTGGCCATGAGCTACGACCCGCCGGCCTACGTGGCCAACTTCGCCGAGTCGCGCAGGCTGCCGTTCGGCGTCGTCATCGACAACACCGGGGCCATCGCGCGCGCCTTCAACGACACGAAGATCACGCCGACCACCTTCCTGATCGACAAGCGCGGCACCATCGTCAAGCGCTACGTCGGCGAACCCGACTTCGCCGAGCTCCACGGCCTCGTCGACAAGCTGCTGGCCGAGGCGTGATCGGACGCCCGTGATCGGACGCCTGACCGGCCGCCTGGCGGCCAAGTCGCCACCCCAGGTGCTGCTCGACGTGAACGGCGTCGGCTACGAGCTCGACGTGCCGATGAGCACCTTCTACAACCTGCCGGCGCTGGGCGAGCCGGCCGTGCTGCTGACGCACCTGGTGGTGCGCGAGGACGCGCACCTGCTGTACGGCTTCCTCACCGAGGCGGAGCGCGGCACCTTCCGCGAGCTGGTCAGGATCAGCGGCGTGGGCCCGCGCACGGCGCTGGCCATCCTGTCGGGCCTGAGCGTGGCCGAGCTGGCCGCGGCGGTGGGCCGGCAGGACGGCGCGCGCCTCGTGAAGGTGCCCGGCATCGGCAAGAAGACGGCCGAGCGGCTGCTGCTCGAGCTCAAGGGCAAGCTCGGCCCCGAGCTCGCCCTGCCGGCCGGCGCCGTGGCGCTGACCGACGCGCAGGCCGACATCGCCCAGGCGCTGCAGGCGCTGGGCTACAACGAGCGCGAGGCGCAGGCGGCCATCAAGGCGCTGCCGGCCGACGTGGGCGTGTCCGACGGCATCAAGCAGGCGCTGAAGGCCCTGAACCGCTGATCCGGCGCCGCGGTGGCGTCGCGATAATGGCTGTATGGCCATCCAGACCGACGACTTCGCCGCGGCCCCGCAGCGGCGCGTGCTGAGCGCCGCGCCGGCCAACCCCAACGAAGAGGCGCTGGAGCGCGCGCTGCGCCCCAAGGGCCTGCGCGACTACGTCGGCCAGGCCAAGGCACGCGAGCAGCTGGAGATCTTCATCGGCGCCGCGAAGCACCGCGCCGAGGCGCTGGACCACGTGCTGCTGTTCGGCCCGCCGGGCCTGGGCAAGACGACGCTGTCGCACATCATCGCCGCCGAGCTGGGCGTGAACCTGCGCCAGACCTCGGGCCCGGTGCTCGAGAAGCCCAAGGACCTGGCGGCGATCCTCACGAACCTCGAGAAGAACGACGTGCTCTTCATCGACGAGATCCACCGGCTGAGCCCGGTCGTCGAGGAGATCCTGTACCCCGCGCTCGAGGACTACCAGATCGACATCATGATCGGCGAAGGCCCGGCCGCGCGCTCGATCAAGCTCGACCTGCAGCCCTTCACGCTGGTGGGCGCCACCACGCGCGCCGGCATGCTGACCAACCCGCTGCGCGACCGCTTCGGCATCGTGGCGCGCCTGGAGTTCTACACGGCCGAGGAGCTCACGCGCATCGTCACGCGCTCGGCCGGGCTGCTGAACGTGGCCATCGACGCCGCCGGCGCCGGCGAGATCGCGCGCCGCAGCCGCGGCACGCCGCGCATCGCCAACCGGCTGCTGCGCCGCGTGCGCGACTACGCGCAGGTCAAGGGCGACGGCCGCATCGACGCCACCACCGCCGACAAGGCGCTGGCGATGCTCGACGTCGACCCGCAGGGTTTCGACGTCATGGACCGCAAGCTGCTGGAGGCGGTGATCCACCGCTTCGACGGCGGGCCTGTCGGGCTGGACAACGTGGCGGCGGCCATCGGCGAGGAGCCGGGCACGATCGAGGACGTGATCGAGCCCTACCTGATCCAGCAAGGCTACCTGCAGCGCACGCCGCGCGGCCGCGTGGCCACGCTGGCGGCGTACCGGCACCTGGGCCTGGCCCCGCCGCCCCGCAATGCGGGGGATCTGTTCGGTAACAGCTGAGGGGCCTGCCGCCCGCGCCGATTCGCGCCGATCTGCACATTCGGTGCCTTCGCATCGGACCCCGTCGGGCGCTCGGCGCCGGGTGTGACGTGGATCACGGGAGAATGTTTCGGCGTTTACTTTCGTTACGGGCCTCGGCGGCCGGTGAACCGTCAAGTCGGTAGCCTTCGCAGCCGATAGACACGTTCGACGCGGGAAGTCTGCGTGGCCGGCGTGTACCCCAGTGGTCGGCCGCCGCGCACGTTCGCGTTCCGACTCGACGAAGGATCTCCGAATGCGGCCCCACCGTTCGCCTGCCTGCCACCGCGGCTTCACGCTGATCGAAGTGATGGTCACCGTGGCCATCGTTGCGATCCTGGCCAGCGTGGCGCTGCCGGCCTACACCGCCTACGTCCAGCGCTCGAAAGTGCCGGCCGGGCTCGACGCCCTGTCGGCCTACGCCACGCGCATGGAGCAGCGCTACCAGGACACGGGCAACTACGCGGACGGCGCGAACTGCGGCGTGGCGGTGCCGACGGGTGTCGCGAACTTCACGATCACCTGCGCGCTCGGCTCGGGGGCCACGGCGAACCAGCAGTTCACCGCCACGGCGACGGGCACCGGTTCGATGACGGGCTACACGTTCACGATCAACCACACCGGTGCACGGGCCACCACAGCGCATCCGAAGGGCGCGAACAACGCCTGCTGGACGACGCGAGGCAGCACATGCGACAGCTGAAGCCGCAGGCCGGCCTGACCCTGATCGAGCTGATGGTGGGCCTCACCATCATGGCGCTGCTGGCCATGAGCGCTGCGCCGTTCCTCGGCGACTACCTCGCGAACTCGCGCCTGCGCGAGAGCGGCCACGTGCTCTACATGGAGGCGCTCGCCGCCCAGAGCGAAGCCATCAAGCGCAACGGCACGGTGCGCCTGTCCACCAACGGCAGCACGGTGCAGGTGATCGACCAGGCACCGGCCACGCCCGTCGTGCTGCGCGAGCGCGTCATGCCCGACGGCATCACCGCCGCGACCTCGACCATCGACTTCGGCGCCGACGGCCTGACCGTGCCGTTCGGCACCACCGGCTCCATCAACGTCACGCTGGCCGGGGTCACCTGTTCGTCCAACTACCGCTGCCCGGGCCTGCGTGTCGACGCCGGTGGCGCCGTCCGTCTATGCACCGACACCACCGTCACCGGCTGCTGAGCCGCCGCCGCGGCCGCGGCGTGACCCTGATCGACGCGCTGATCGCGCTGGCGATCCTCGCGTTCGGCCTGATCGGCATGACGCGCCTGCAGACGCGCGCGATCGCGCAGACGAGCGAGAGCCAGGAACGGCTGCGCGCCGCGGTGCTGGTCGACCAGATGATCAGCACCGTCATCGTCGATGCCGCCAACCGCCAGTGCTACGTGGTGCCGGCCAGCGGCACCTGCGGCAGCACCGTGGCGAGCACCTTCGCCGCCGACTGGAAGACGCAGGTCGAGACCACGCTGCCCGGCGGCGCGGCGACCTCGGCGCTGGCCGGCAACCAGTTGACCGTGACGGTCACCTGGACCGGCAAGGAATCGCGGGAAACGCGCACCCACCGGGGGATCACCGATGTCCGCACCACTTGGTGAACGCCGACGCGGGGGGCACCCGCGGCAGCGTGGCATCTCGCTGATCGAGATCCTGATCGGCCTGGTGGTCGCGCTGCTCATCACGCTCGTGGCCGCCAGCAGCGCGAAGATGTTCGGCGCCGCGCAGCGCCAGGGCATCGGCACCGGCACTGCCACGACCGGCAGCGCCACCGCGCTGGCGGCGATCAAGAAC
>JACCDR012403022.1_pt1 | contig 12538 bp, 15 predicted proteins | sample 7446431 | NCBI WGS metagenome assembly JACCDR01 (sample SAMN15323443, study PRJNA562643) | freshwater metagenome | isolation source: river surface water | place: USA:Blue River Watershed | collected 2017-08-17
CATGTCGATAGCCTTGCATTGATATATCTCCGCAATGCATAACGATGTCAGTAGGAGTTATCTTGGGAAGTGTAAATGGAATATGAGTGTCACTCATAAACGTTAGTTTTTTCATGGAGTTAAGATGCCCTCGAAAAAGAGTATTACTTTTACTGGAGTAGGAAGTACATATGCTGAACAGCAAATGGAAAACTTACCTGATAAGTTTACTATCTCACATATAAAAGTAGATATAATATCTGGTACCGGAACCTCAGTAGGCATTAGACTTTCTGAGAAACCTAGTCCTGGTATTGGAGAAATTAATAAAGAAATTAGTTTGTCTTCTGGAGGCATAGACAGACATGTTTCTGTATTAATGTATGCAGATAAATTACGTGAACCTAAATTAGGTTCAATATACATAGGCGTAAAATGTAACTCTGGTACAAATAATGTAGTCAAAGTTACTCTTACTTATGCTACTACAGTAACAGGTTCAACATACGATGTATTTACCGCTACTGAAGATGGACTAGTTCCAGCGCCGGGCTCTGCAACTCCACTTAAGTCCTTGCTCAGCAATGGAACCTGGGGTTTAGTAGGTGGTGGAAGCTTACCAAGTAGTGTTTTAGGAGAGATGATATATCACGATGGAAGTGACAACGTAGCACTGCCAGGTAATACGGATACAGATAGAAAGTTCCTAACTCAAACGGGTACAGGAACAGACTCTGCTGCTCCTGAATGGAATAGTATAATAGCGTCTGACTTAGCACCAGGCATTATCTCTTATTCTAAAATTCAAAACGTAACTGCCTCTAGACTATTAGGTAGAGGTAGCGCTTCTGGTTCGGGCGCGCCGGTAGAACTCTCAGTAGCAAGTCCAGGACTTAATATAACTGGTACTGTGCTTTCTAATAGTATTGCTGATGGAGAATACTTAGTTGCCAATTCTCATCCTGATTTGGCAAATGCTTCTGTGCTTGGAGCAGGTGCATTATTAGACTATACTTCTGGCGGTGGTGTTTTTGACCTCTATGTTTCTTTCTCTACTGACCAAGTATTAGCAGGTAGAACTTCTTCTGGCGCTGGAGAAGGAGAAGAACTTACTATTAGTCAAGTATTAGACTGGCTAGGCAGCACCCAAGGCAGTATTCTTTATCGCGGTGCTTCAGCATGGACTGTCTTATTGCCTGGAACCAGTGGTCAGGCTTTAGTAACTAATGGCGCAGGTTCAAACCCAGCTTGGGCAACGCTAACATCTAGTGTTGGTATACGCAAAGCTGGAACATTAATAGGCACACGTCCTACTATAAATTTCATTGAAGGGGCTAATGTTACCTTGACTATAGCAGATGACTCTATCAACAATAGAGTTAATGTAACTATTACTTCTTCTGGCGGTGGCGGAGGAGGTGGTGGTGGTTATACCTACTTTCCAAGTGGATGGAGTTAAAGAATATGCCTAAGAGTACAACCTTTTCAAATGACTTTGTTGCTTTGATATTTAATGCAACTGCAATTGCAGACTTAGCAGAGAATGACTCTTCTTCGCCTGCAACAAACTTATATGTGAGTTTGCATACAGCAGACCCAGGTATTGGTGGTTCACAAACAACTAATGAAACTTCTTATACTAACTATGCAAGAGTAGCTGTTTCTAGAAACTCTGGAGGATGGACAGTCGCTTCAGGTGAAGCTGAAAATGCTGCTATTATTCAGTTCCCTGTATGTGGTGTTACTGGTGCTACTATTACTCATGTTGGTATTGGAGTAGCTTCTTCGGGTTCAGGTAAAATGCTATATACTGGCGCATTAAGTTCATCCCTTGCCGTAGCCAACTTAATTCAGCCTCAATTTGCAGCCGGCGCTTTAACAGCCACAGAGAGTTAATATGTATTGTTGTAGCATATGTAAAGCACCAGTCAGTGTAATAAATACCTTAATTATTAGGACTTGTACTCATACGGAAAGTCCAATTAGTGCATTAATATCTGCTCATGCTACTGGAGTAGCAAAATGAGTTTTCGTTCTTATAGAGAAGTCATTGAAAGTATTGGAGAAGGGAAAGAAAGTCTGTTCTCTTTTCGTAAAGCACCAAGCCAAACTACAACAGCGAATACTTGGTTTGACTTTTCTATGTTTCCAGGAAACCCTTTGCCTAACTACTATGCATCTTCACCTTTAACATCTGCCACATTAGGTACTGATGGTATACAGCATGGCGGAGATGTAGAGAATGGGTTCAAATTTATTAAAGAATTAATGATAATATCAAACTCAGCTACAGGTTTACCTCTCGTCTTAAACCTATGTGACTATTTGCTGTATTATCCATTCGTAGATATGGGTACTACTGACTCTCAAACCTTTACTAACTCTCTATCTCTGCCTAGGTGGACAGACGGGAAAGGCGTTCGAGCCATGGCTGTGCAATTATTCCCTCAGATAGGAGGTCAGTCTTTTAGTTTTACTTACACAAATAGCAATGGTGTCGCAGGGAGAGTCTCTCCTACAATTAGTTTTAATACTAACACTAGTACTGGCTGTATAATAACAAGTGGCCCTGCACAGGCAGGAATAGGTGGGCCTTATCTACCTCTTATGAGTGGAGATACTGGTATTCAGTCTATCCAAAGCTTAACAATGAATGGTATTGACATTGGTTCGTTCGCTATTGTGCTTGTTAAACCATTAGCAACAATTAGACTAAGAGAACAAACCGCCCCTTGTGAAATAGACTACTTCAAAGACTTTTTATCAATGCCTAAAATATTCAATGGGGCTTATCTTAATTTCATTGGTAGCGGGAACGGAAACTTATCTGCTACACAAATTCATGGCACGCTTAAAACTATTTGGAGTTAATTATGGGGTTTTCTTCTACTGATGACTATACTTCAGAAGTCACAGACAATGGTAAGTTCTGGAGACAAGACTGGAATAAATTAACATTTGGTACTACTGCTCATACAGCTGGTTTGTGGTATTTATTATCTCAAACAGGAGGTAACCCTTCTGCTAGTACGATGTTTGGGACTGGTACTAACTTGTCATTACAAGCAGGTGTACATGATATATCTACTACCTCTATGGGTATACAGCATGGAGGTGATGTAAGCCCCGATACTAAGCATTTAGTTAATGCAAGCGCGTTCTCCGCAAGTGCTACCACGATGCCAGCAGTATTGATGTTAGTTGATATATTGGCTTTCCATCCAATTACTACTGTTACTACAACAGGTGCGCAAACATTAGTCTCGTCTGCAACGTTTACCGCAGATGCTGGCACAGATGTAATTACTCATACAGGTTATGATATTATGAATTATAGCCGTGTTACTTTAACGACTACAGGTACTTTACCAGCTGGTTTATCCTTAGCTACTTCTTATTGGACTGTTAGGCAGTCGGCCACAACTAGTAAGTTAGCTACTTCTTTAGCTAACGCTGTAGCAAATACTACTATTGATATTACTGATGCTGGTACTGGAACTCATACTATCACTGTAGGACTACCCAGATATACAGATGGGAAAGGTGTGTATAATATACTTGTGCCAAGTACCGTTATGGGAGCAGGCACACCTACAGTAACCGTAACTTACACCAACGCAGCTGGCACTGGGGGCAAGACTACTCCTTCTTCTCCAGCACTGCCAACCATTAATGCAACAGCGCCTGTAACTCAAATTGCTTATTCAGGAACTGGCGCTGGTAAATATGGGCCTTTCTTACCTTTAGCAGCTGCCGATACAGGTGTACGCTTAGCAACAAGTATCAACTTCTCTGCCACAATGACTTCAGGTGTACAGAATTTAATTTACGTAAAGTCGCTAGGTACTATACCATTAACTACTTTAGGTGTAGCTGGAGAAAGAGACTTTGTTAACCAGTTGCCTTCTTTCCCGCGCATTTACGATGGTGCCTGTTTAGCATGGATGATGTATGCAGGTGCTGCAACACCAATTAACAGTCCTTTCTATGGTCATTTAGACTTCGCTTGGGGTTAAAATGTTAATTGGCAACTATCAGCTACTTAATAAGTCTCCTATGAGATGGTACTCCGGTTCTTCTCAAGCCGAAGAAAGAAGCAACTGGGGTGCTTATGGTGCTAGGTTTAACTTCCGTAGCAATAGTATGTTCCATGCAACAATAAGCATTCCCAATGGATATGGTATGCAAGCATGGACTCCTCCTATGGTAGCTGGAGGTATGTCTGCTAATACTTCTATTAGCGGAGAAGGAGAAGTAGGGAGTGCTGATGTTGCCGGTGGTTTAAACGGTGCAGCTGACTTAGAGGGTAGTGGCACTATCACTCTAGCAGCTTTAGGACTCATCTCTTCTGCTGTCGCTGCATTGACAGGCGCAGGAGTAATAAGTGGAAATATTTCTGGTGTCTTGCAAGCAGCCGCTGACTTGTTAGGGCAGGGAGATATAACTGCTGCTTTAGGTGCATTGGCTGGGCTTACTAGTAGTCTATCTGGAGATGGGACGCTAAGTGCCAGCGTATCAGGACCAGCAAATATGACAGCGCATATCGTAGTTACTGGAGACGTATTAAATACAGCTAACGTAGCAGAAGCTGTATGGTCTGCATTAGTAGAGTCTTCATACTCTTATGAAGATGCTATTAAAATATTGTTAGCTGTAGCTGCCGGCAAAACTAACATCGTAGACTTAGGAGGCGGAGCAGCCACAGTAACATTTAGAGACTTGGCAGATACCCTAGATAGAGTAACTGCTGATATGCTTGGTAGTGAAAGAGATAGCGTTGCGTATGACTTAAGTGACTAAGGATATAAGCTTTGGACATGTGTAGTATTCTTACCTAAACTTATATCCTCTCCAAATAGAATTACATCTTCTTCTGATGTATGTAATTCTAGCTTATAGTCGATTTCTCTATCAGGGTAGTACCCTTTACAGTGTTCTATAATGGCATACGGACGTGTATTCTTAGGTAAATCCATATACCACTCAAAGCCATTAAAGTCTGGATGATAGCCCTGATTACAATGTTGGAGCATGAACTCTTGCTCTAACACTCTATTGTTTTCTTGATAATAGAGTGTGTAATTGTTTTTCCATCCATACTTTAAGACTTTAACTATATCATTGATTTGATAAGTTGAATAGAATATTGGGCCTTCGTTGCATGCTAATAATAACATGAATAGCATTAGGGCTTTATCCTTTATTGTTTATTCTGTTTGCGCACAGCCTTTTCTCTTTGACGCTCAATTTGTTTCGCCCAATAGCAAGTGCGAGCTTCAGATAGAATATCGGGCATGCTATTATTTAGTTGTTGAGCTTTTTCTATAAAAACGGTGGCACGATTTGCCGTATCTAGTACTTCGTTTTCGCAAATTTGTAATCTAGATGAGTCTGTAATTGTAAGACATATTAATTTAGTTTGTTCAGCTAAATTGATATAACGTTCTGCTTCTTTAATATAATAATCAATAGTGTGAAGTTGATTATTATATTTTGCTTGTGCATTTTCAACACAGTAGTTCCATCTTACTTGCTGAGCGCAAGCGAAATGACCATAAAGGCCGTCAGCGTTTACAGAACTTCCATCAGGGCACAAAGTTGCAGCAAAGATATTCGTAATAAATAAAAGAAACATATTAAAACAACTGCTTAATTACAGTAGCTGGTATATTATAAGTAGTACCATCTTTAACTACAGGACAGTAACCAGTACCATCAATAGCTACAGGTCCTACTCGAGCCCGCGCTCTATCTACAGAGCCAGAATTCTCCTTAATAGCCATAGTGACACCGGCCCAATTAGACCCATTCTGTCTTTTACAAGTAACGGAACCAGTTGTATAAGTGCCACTGGGTAAAGTGAAGTCTGCCCAGTCAGCAGTCTGACGAGCATAACTATTCTTCTCTAAAACAATAGACCAGCCTGTATTTAAACTAAGTAAACTAGGAATAGTTCCAGGACCATTAGTATCCGGCGCATCAACTACTCCCACAGTAGAAGTAACAACATTACTACCTTCTGTAGCTGTACAAGTAAAAGTGCTAGGCCATGTCATAGGGAAGTTACTTTTCAATGCAGAAAATTCCATAAAGTATAAATCAGTATCAGTCTCAGAGTCGTATGCTAAATAGCAACGAACATACTGATTATCAGAAGCAATAGAAAGAGACTCACCATGATGAGGACAAGTATAAATACCAGTAGGTTTACACTTTCCTAGTAAAATACTACTCCCATAATGGTCCAAGGTGGGCGTTGTAATTTTAACCGGCCAAGTAGAAACTATTTGTTCATAGTTAGTAGCCATAGCAGAAGAGGCTAACAATAATAAATTTGTAAATAGTAAAAACATATGTTCTCCTTATTGTGGGGGTAGGGGATTGCATCCTTCAGGATGTAGCTGGTCAATATAACCGCAGCTACCTGCACAAGTATAACTGCATTCACTGTCTACGTTACAGTTATAAATCCAGCATCTAGAGCCAAAGCCCCAAATAGCACAAGCGCCAGCTTTAAAGAAACATGCTCGTGAACAAGCCGAAGCATCATAAGCATTAGGGTCACACCCAGTATCCACTGGAGGTGCAACAACTACTGGCTGTCCGTCCTGAGTAGCTTCATCTTTTCCTTCAAAAGAAGGACAAGCACTTAAAAAGAGAAAGAATGGAATTAAATAACGCATAAAGAAATTTCCTTTTTGTTATGTTTTGATGCAAAAGATAATTGCTGCCCATAATGACCATGAATCAGTAATAGCTTTAATAATGGGTTCAATTTTCAAATATTTCGCTGCTCGGCTTAAGTCATCTTGCTTCTCTTTATCGAAATGGCAATGAACAATATTATTCGTTGCATCTGTGAAAGACATAATAGCCAACATTGTTGTAATCATATTTAAAGGTGTAACTAAAAATAAAAAGATAACAATGGTATTAAACATTATGGGGCCCAAATAGCCGAGCGCTATTTGCAACCTTGTAAGACTGGCCACATCTTTAATTACTACATGCCCCCAAGTATCTCTAGTAGGGAATGGATGGAACTTTGTAATTCGTGCGCCCATCATCGAAAATACTAAAGCGTGAGCTGCTTCATGCAAAGTAGTCTGGATAAACAAAAGTAAGAGTCCAGTTACTACTGCTAGTAAACAACTAAATAAAATTACCAAGGCCAGTCTCCATTAGGGCGACGGTCCAACCACTTCAAAGAAGTACCAGGATGAATAGCCATCAAGTTATCTTCATCAGTAGAATGAGACTCATAAGCCCCAGGAGTAATTAAACCTCTAGCGTGTCCCATCTCGTGCTCTAAGAAACGAACATCCAAGTTCTTAGAGAGATAGATATCCGCACTAGTAATATAAATAGGGAAACCTGTGTCTCCTACTGATAATTGTACATAAGTGACAGCAGCAGGAATAGTAGTATCTCCATTAGGCTCACAAGGAGGAATAAGTAGTCCATCCTCTAGTCTTAAGTCATTACAAGAATGAATTCTTACCGAACCAGTAGGCGCGGGAAGACTAGAACATTCAATTAGTCTTTCATTAGCTGTCGGCCATATAGGCCAGCCTAAAGTATTAAAGAGTTCAATACTCTCATTAACTTCTGTAAGTGTAGTAGGGGCTGAACTACATACAGAGATAGATGTAGGTATCCAGTCTGCTAAAAAAGCCGCCGGTTCTGGTTGCTCGATAGCAGGAACATCTCCAATATACATATCTAATAAGTCTAACGTAATAGCAGTAAGACTAACCGTAACAAGTAAAATACCACATATGGTAATAATAGTCTCCATGTGTCGATGTAACCATAAGGGTAGCCAAGGTGTAATTCGTGTCATATTAAGTTCTCCATTTCCTCCATAGCTGAACTAGAGGATTATTCGAAATAAAGTCTGGCTCAGTAGTAGGAACTAAACCCTGACTTGTAATGCTAAACTTCAGATGAGAAGGAGCATCCTCAGCTACCACTCTATTCTTTAATGGATGTGTGTACACAAAGTCACCTATCCGTTCCATATGTAGTAAGATATCTGGGTTGCGTTGGACTTCTGCTGGTCCGGAAATACTACCACTTTTTGTTAAGTGATTAATCGTAAGAATAATCATATTCGGACAAGACTCTCTTGATGCCCTTAATTGTTCCGCAACTACTCTCTGATGTGTAGTAGAAACAGACTCACATAAATAATTCCATGAGTCTACAAGAACAATATAAGACTTCTTCTCTTGCTGTAATTCCTTTGCCCTCCCTAGAATAGACTTAAGAAGAGCACCGCCAATTACATTGTTAGTATCCAGCTCAGAGATGTACGACAACCCAAGTCTATCGTACATCTGCTTACACCTATAAGACTCCATCTCTCTATCAATCCATTGAGTATATACTCCAGGGTTCATTCCTAAGCCGTTCAACACCTGAAGTCCTAAAGTAGTCTTAAGGGCTCCAGGCTTACCACTAAAGGAAACCCACATACTTGTAGGCCAACCCTGTTCATCTCCTTTAGTCTCCCTAATTAATGAGTCTAAAGGAGTATGGGAAGGAATAAGAGTCGGCTCAGAATGATTAAACTTAAGAGTATGCTTTGTTGCTTTAACAGCCATATTGGTCTCCTTAAACAGTCTCTTCAATGTCAATGAAAGTAGGAATATCTCTCATTCTGCCTTCGAGATAGTTAAAGATGTTTCCTTTGTACTTATATACATAAGAAGACTTTCTTGTATCAGGAGGTACAACTCGGATGCATACCCCTTCAGTAATCTGATGAGGATTAGTTGGGTCGGGCTGACTACAATGTGTCTCTAGTTCCTGTAGCAACTCTTCCGCAGAAGTGAAGGTAGTTGTCTTAATGTAAGGAACTGTAGGAACACCAAGCTCTTTGCAGCGCGCTTGTACCTGCTCCCAACTTAGTTCATTAACCTCTCCTGTATCATCAACCTGAGTAATACGATAAACATAAACACCATAAGTCCCAGAATCATGTCCATAACTCCAGTCCATATAGTCAGTCTTTAATAGTTTACGAAGCTGTTTCTTTACAGGGTCAGTCTTATCCTGTAAATCAACTCCAGGCTGAATAGGAGCGCCTCCAGCCCAACCAACTATCTCGTAATACAAAGTTTCTCCCAGCCTAGGAGAAAGTGCTTCATGAATAACTTCTCTGAAGGAATGCTTGTACCATCCATCCTGTTTCTGAGTACGAGAAGTCTTAACAATAGTACGCCGCGTACCAGTTACCTTGTCATAGCTAACTTCAGGAGAGAAAGTATATAGCTTGCCCAGGTACTTGTTCCATAGACGACGCCACCCCTTAATAGGATGTACTACCTTAGTAAGACCAGTCCTTCCAGAAGTACCATGCATCTTCACAGTCCAAATACATGTAGCACCAATAGGTATACTGTTAATGTAATACCGCAAATTAGGAGTATCATAATGCTCCTTAAATTCAGGATACTTAATTTTCTCAGGCTTAACCTTAGTCTGGTTAGCTAATCCGGGTTCAGAAGACTTAGCTTGTAGAGGTGTAATATATCGATTGCAAATCTCATGACCAGCCAAGCTACTAAAAGTATCACCTTCCTTCAAAGGAATAGGTAAATTCCCTAAATAGCTTAAACAAGTCAACGGCATCCAAAGACCAGAAGAAATAGCATCCTTGAAAACTAATTGCTTAATTCGCCGAGTGCTCTGAATATATCCAGAAGCTGAAGGGTCTTTATTCTCTCCCTTCCCAGAAGCATACAAAGAATTCTCATAGCAAAATTCATGAGAAAGCTGTGCCTCTGGAGGAAAGAATATACCTAACGTACCTAGCGGTATATCCTTAGAAATAATTACTTGGTTCCCTTCAGCCCAAGCCAACTGAATTTTATCCTTCCCAGGGATAGGAGTAAAATGTGTAACTCTACATACAAGAGCATTAATAGCCATTTTCTTTTGCCTTTATAGCGGGTTTAAGCTGCTTATATTCCTGCAGCAACATTTTAATATTGTTAGGTGAGAAATATGATTCTAACACGCCTGTGTCTAAATATGAATACGGAAAGCAATTATCCTCAATGCGAAAACCATATTCATAAAAACAAACTGTCTGTGTAGCACTATCGACTAGCTTCTTTTGAGTAAAAGTATCAAGTCCACTTAAGTTCCAATCGTTTATTTTGCGCTCATCTACTACGGCTAGTTTTTTTAGAGTTGCTCCTAAATAACCAAAAGGAATTAGCTTATAAGCTCCTGTCTTTTGGCAGTAATAATTATTTGTATGTTCCAATAATATACGGGTAATAGGAGTAGATACATTATATGCATCTAACGTACATGCAATATGATTCATCTCTTCACGGGTAATAGGATAGATATCCTTAAGAGTCATCCAATCCCAATCCTCATAATATACATATACAGGATAAAACCGCTCATCGTGAAACTCAGAGGCAATGACTATGCCTTTTTTACAAGGCATAAATTTATAATCGTTGCTACGAATTACATGAGAATGAAGCCCTCCTCCTAAATGAGCAATGTCTATCTTCATAACCAAATCTTGTATTGTAAAAAGAATACAAGATTTGGTGAAAACACTAGGTTTATATTTAGCTTTCTCACAAAAGAAAGCGCAGAGCTCAGCAGGGTCTTTACTATGATTAGAAATGCCTAAGAGCTGCTGTCCAGCGAACAGATAAAAAGCCTCATGCTTTGCATCGTAATACATTGTGTACAAAGTATCAGATAGATGAAGAATATGGGTAGGAAAGATATGCGTATACTCTGGTGGAAATTCTTTGCCCTGCTGATGCAGAGTTCTAATCTTCTCAAAGTCTGCAGCAGAAGTTAAAACAGATTCTTCTTTTTCGTCTGCATCTTCTATTAAAGGATAAGTAAGTCTAGTTTTTGTTTCGACTTCAGTATCTAACGTGTCAGATGAGTCATTCGTCATAGCATTGTGCAAAGAAGCTATAGTGAATCCTCCAATTAAGCCAGCAATGCCATATAAAAGTGGATTCGCTGACTGCTCACTAACTGCACTCTTAGAAGTAGTACCAGTTTCAGTCTGCTTAAAAGCAGACTGAGTAGAATAAGATAAAGTTTGCATATTGTCCTTTAAAGACTTAAGAATAAGTCTTAATTAAGTTTTTTTCTTTGAGCTCAGCAATAGCTTTGAAGCATTGTTCCATTACTGCTAAATCTGTACAATTTTCCATCCACCATTCTTTTGTAAAAACAGAATAAGGAATATATATGCGATGCTGTTCAAAAGCGCAGTACATCCCGTATTCAAAATAAGTAATCGGTGGCGTTAAATATTGATAATCAATACATCTTCCTAAATACTTCTTTTTAAGTTCAGAATGAATAGAGAGAGATGAGTCAAGCCCATTAACCTCTGCCGTATATAAATATGGAACTGTTCTTATTCTAGAAGCAATATTGTTCATTTCTGAAACAGTTATATTCGGAAAGAATTGTACAAAGTACAACCAGTCCCATTTATCTAGCGGAATAAACCGAACGTTAGAAGATATATCAGAATTTCTCTGAGCAATAACCCAGCCTTTTTTGAGTTGAGCAAAACTAAAGTCTTTATAATGTTGTATACTTAAAACAGTGTTGTTTTCAGCATAGCTGTACAATTTAACGCAGATGTCTAAATTTCGAATATCAGCTATAACTCTTTCTGATTTCCAATCTTTTACTTCTGGATTAATTCCAACTAATTCAAATAAGTCATTCCATGAATATAAAGTGTGTACATTCTGTCGTGTTTTATCTATAGCATAAAACTGATGCTTTTGTTTATGATAAACTATATAATAGTCTATTTCTGGAATGAACATAGTTGTATAAGATGATACGCCAAGATCGTAATGGGCGTAATAGTCTGCATTGCTCCATACATCCTGTTGAGCAGGATCAAAAGATGTAGCTGCTTTACAAGCGCCTAATATCCGAATAAGGTCCTTTCTTCCCTCTACAGAAGAAAAATGAGTAAAAGCATTAGCTTGTCCAAATTCTTTTAAAGAGGAAAGAATATTCTCTACATTAACGCTGTTATCTAAATGCAATGTATGAGCATCAATCAGTGTATGCTCTGTAAGAGGACGTGATTTCCACAGGCTTACTTCATTAAGCTGCCCATTCACAACAATAACTAAATCTTTATTAGCCCATGCAGCAATATGCTTGGAAGCAAAAGAAACATTGTGATTTTGGCGACCAGTAAGAGAATTAACTGTTAACTGAGTAGTAATCTTAGACCATATTTCCTCAAAAAGCTCAGAAGGTGTCACATCTTCATCTTCTAGAACTAAAGATAGCAATGCTCCTGTTGCTCCAAGAATAGACAAAACACCTAAAGAAGATAAAAACTTTTCCTTTAAACCAGGATTTTTTTCTTTATCTGTTTCGCTAACAATAGCATCATGCTTAATCCGAGATGGAGAAGTTAATTCTCTTAGCATAGGAAATCCTTTATCTTGTTAAAATAAAACAAAAAAGCTATGAGGAAAAACCTCATAGCTAATTTTATATATATTTATTTTATTATATTACGGAG
>JACCDR012632778.1_pt1 | contig 12537 bp, 14 predicted proteins | sample 7446431 | NCBI WGS metagenome assembly JACCDR01 (sample SAMN15323443, study PRJNA562643) | freshwater metagenome | isolation source: river surface water | place: USA:Blue River Watershed | collected 2017-08-17
CCCTCCATGAACCCTCGTGTGAAGCCCCACCTCTCTGCACTCAAAGCACGCGCAGATGAACGCGGCGCATCTCTCTACCTCCTCATGCCAGTCATGCCAGAAGCTATCCAGAGCGTGAACCACACTAACGCAGCGGCTCAGTACCAAGAACTCGTTGCGCTCCTTGGCGATCCACACGTACTCGGCACAGACGCAACATTCGTCTATCAAAGCGATTGGTTCCTCGACTCACTTGGTCACCTCACCGCAGAAGGAAAAGTGGCGCGCACCGACGGACTCATTCGCCTTTTGGACGAGGCTCTCCCCGCGGGATATCATAGTGGCCTATGACGAGCATGGGAGTCGGTATCGACATCGTAGACGTTGCCCGCATGCGTGATGCCTGCGCACAAGATTCGTTCTTGGAACGCACCTTCACCGATATCGAACGCACCTACTGCGATTCGTTCAAAGATAAAGACGAGCGGTATGCGGGAACCTTTGCAGCAAAAGAAGCAGTGCGCAAAGCAACCGGTGAACTCTCTCGCTCGTTCCGTGAGGTAGAAGTGCGCCGCGACGAATTGGGCAAACCAGGAGTGTGGAACGAAGGCGTGCGGCGCGACGATATCGAGATATCAATCAGCCATAGCGCAGGAGTGGCGGTAGCAGTAGCAATACGGACATCATGAGCGCGACCTACAAGAAATGCATCGTTCTCGACCTCGACAATACACTGTGGGGTGGCGTTGTTGGTGAGGATGGCGTCACCGGTATCGAGCTTGGGCTCACCGGACGTGGTGCAGGGTTTATCGCGTTTCAGCAAGCACTCTTAGACCTCTACCATCGCGGTGTTCTCCTTGCGATAAATAGCCACAACAATCCTGACGACGCACTAGCTGCTGTGCGGACGCATCCCAACATGATTTTGAAGGAGCAGCATTTCGCTGCGATGCGGATGAACTGGAATGACAAGCACCAGAACATCCAGGAACTCGCGGAGGAACTCAACATCGGACTCGACTCCATGGTGTTTATGGACGATAACCCGCTCCATCGTGAACTCGTGCGTGCATCACTTCCTGAGGTTGATGTGCCCGAACTTCCGGAAGATCCGCTCCTCTACGCAAAGGTACTCCATGCGCTCGACTACTTCCCTCCGTCTGCACTAACCGACGAAGACGCCATGCGCGGAAATCTCTATGTGACCGAGCGACTAAGGAAGAGCGCTGAGAATGAAAGTGCGACGAAGGAAGAATTTCTCATGGGACTTGGTCTCGAAGCGCGCATCGCGATCAATGACCCAGCGCTCATTCCGCGCGTAGCGCAACTCACCGACAAGACGAATCAGTTCAACACGCACAAGCGCCCCCTCTCAGAAGATGAGGTAGGCACACACATGGCGAGCCCCGACCACGAGGTACTCGCGCTTCGTGTCGTCGATCGCTTTGGTGACTATGGGACGATCGGGGTGATGATAATCGCCACAGGAAGCGAGGAGTGGGTCGCCGAGCAGTTCCTTATGAGCTGCCGTATACTGGGTCGAGGTGCAGAATATGCACTTGCCGGCACAGCGCTCCGTCGTGCGAAAGACGCCGGCGCATCTCGCTTCCGCTTCGCCTTTTCTCCGACCGAGAAAAATGCACCTGCAAAAACCTTCCTCGATGCTGCGGTTGGAGAACCGTACGTCATTGACCTCACCGAACGCACGATCGACATACCTCCATTCATCACCATCCTATGAAATCATTCAACGAACTCGTAACAGAATACCTCCACATCCCTACAGAACGCATCGCTGACGAACTCACTCCGGCCGATGTCCCTGAGTGGGATTCGATGGGCTACCTCCTCTTCATCGGTGAACTCGAGAAAGCCTATGGCATCTCCTTCACGATGGACGAGATTCTGAACGCGCAATCACTCGGTGCGGTACGCGCGCTCGTCCGCGCGAAAGGCATCGACGTATGACCCTCGCAGAGCATCGATTCGAGGACATCGCGATCGGCATGCGTGCCGAGCGTTTAGTGACCATCACCGACGAGATGGTGGACGCGTTCACTCGGATCACAGGCGACATGAACCCACTCCACATGGATGAAGCGTATGCGCGCACGACGCGCCATGGCGGCAGAGTCGTCCATGGCCTCCTCACCGCATCCTTCATGTCGGAGATCGTGGGCATGCGCCTCCCCGGCAGGCGCGCGCTCATCCTTGAGGAGTCGATGCGCTTCCTCCTCCCCGTCCGTATCGGTGACGCGCTCGTCATCACGGGCACGGTCTCCGCGGTGAGTCCTGCGACTCGCACCATCACCGTCTCGATCGACGTGATGCGCGAAACCGAGTGCGTCGCACGTGGCTCCGTTGTAACGTTGGTCGAAGACATATGAGCGAACGCCCCGTCGCAGTCGTGATCGGTGGTACAGGATACCTGGGCGACGCCATCGTTCGCGCGTTTCGCGATGGCGGTTGGGATGCCGTCGCGGCGTCGCGATCGAGCGAGGACATCCACGACCGCGTCGATGTGACGTCGCGCGATTCCGTGCGCGCGCTCATGGAGCAGGTCCGCACGAAACGCGGTCGAATCGATGCTGTGGTGCACGCGGCATCCCCAAGACTCGAACGCGTGAAGCCCGGAGCGGCAACGAGCACCGCACATGCGGAGGTCACGGTCGAGGGTACAAAGCATGCCATCGATGAAGCCGTGGCGCACCATGTCCCCATCGTCATCGTCGTCACGTCCGAGGCCGCGGCGAGCGACCCGGAACGCCTCAGCATGGGCTCCTACCCCAATGCGAAGCGCGCGCAGGAGGAACTCGTGGCAGCGAGCAGTGCGGAGCATCCCGGGACGCTCTTCTTCACGGTCGCCCCAGGATTCCTCCCTGGCGGCTTAAATAGCGACTTGCCCGCAGCGATCCAGCACGCGTTCTCGAAGCGTCCCGACGGCGGCACGAACACCCGCGAGGAGGTCGCACGGACCATCCTCGCGATCGCGACGGACCGGGAACGCTACCTGACGAGCGGCAGAGTGCGTCCCGTCGATGGCACGCATGCACCCTTTTAATACAGTACCGGTTATAGTTGATATATGTGTGGCATCTTCGCAGTCGTAGGTGAACGCATCGACCAGAATGCGGTCGAGCGCGCTTTGGGCACGCTTCAAAAGCGCGGCCCTGACGACCGCGGCATACTCCCGTTCGATGGATGTACGCTCGCACAAACACGTCTCTCAATCGTGGATCTTTCCGACCGTGGGCACCAGCCGATGAAAGACCGTGAACGCCCACTCTCCATTACCTTTAACGGTGAGATATACGGATACAAAGAACTGCGAAAGGAGCTTGAGAGCAAAGGCCATCGGTTTCAATCCGATTCCGACACCGAGACCATTCTCAAAGCCTATGCTGAATACGGTACGAAATGCGTCCACGGTCTCGACGGTATGTTTGCTATTGCGCTCTGGGATGAACGCGATCATTCGCTCTTCCTCGCGCGCGATCGTTTTGGAAAAAAGCCCCTCTACTACGCGTACGATGATGCGGGCCGCCTTGTCATTGCGTCTGAGGTAAAGGCGATGGTTGCGTACGGCATTACCCCGCGCCTCTCGAACCGCGGCATCGATGCATACCTCGCGCTTATGTACCTCCCGCCCTGGATGACTGCGTACGAGAACATCCACACACTGCCACCTGGACATTACGCAACGTATCGAAACGGCGCCCTCAGTATTTCGCGCTACTGGAGCATCACTGATGCACCAGACGTGCACGTGTCCTACGACGAAGCAAAAGAAGAGGTGCGCCGACTACTTGATAGCGCCGTGAAGCGACGCATGGTTGCGGACGTTGAGGTTGGTGCATTTCTTTCAGGTGGCGTCGACTCAACTCTCATCACTGCGTACGCGCAGCGCTACATGGACCGCCCCATTAAGACCTTTTCGATTGGGTACGGTGAACATATCAACGAACTTCCCTTTGCTGCGGAAGCTGCGCGCGTAATTGGTACCGATCACCACACTGAAGAGGTGGATGCAACGCTTACCGATGTACTCGAGGACGTAATGGCCTACATGGATGAACCGCACGCAGACTCTGCGGACCTCGCACAGTCGGTCGTATCGCGTTTTGCACGACAGTCAGTGAAAGTGGCACTCTCAGGTGACGGCGGTGACGAACTTTTCATGGGATACGGGACCTACTGGGCGTACTACAATCGCCCAAAGATTGTCGCACTCAAAAATATGCTCTTCTCGACACAGCTACGAGAACACATGAAGAGTATTACGATGCTCCCTCCGCGTATGCGCAGGTCACTTATGCTGGACCCAGTCTTCAACACCACACACTTCTCCTACGTTCCAGAAGAAATGCGAGGGCATACACATACGGATGAGCGTGCCATCAACCTCTTCGACCTCACCACAACACTCCCAGGTATGTTCCTCACGAAAGTAGACCGCATGAGCATGATGCACGGGCTCGAGGTGCGCTCTCCACTCCTCGACTACCGCCTTGCCGAGTTCGCGTATCGACTTCCTACCTCACACAAGATGGATCATCGACACGGAAAACTACTCTTGAAAGACTTGCTTGCTGAAGTGATGCCGCGTTCCTTCGTAGACCGCAAGAAACAGGGATTCGGTGCACCAGTCCGCAAATGGCTTCAGGAACCGCGCATGCGCGAGTACGTTACGAACCTATTCAAAGATCCGGCATCCGCGGAGTACTTCGTGCGCGATGAACTCATTTCGTTCGTCGCTCGTACGCTTGGAGGTAACAATCAAAAGGATTATTACCGTCTCTGGATACTCGTATGCTTCGAAGTGTGGGTTAGGAAGCACTCGTCGTTCGCTTCCGCGCGGCAATCATAAGCCCGGTCGAGAACGTGCTCGCTACTTCACTCGTGTGACCGACGTCACCGTAGCGCTTCACTACCAACCAATCGAGTTTGGAAAGAATAAGCACGATAGGAATGAGGAGCACCTTCGTGAGACGACCTCCCCTAAACGAGGTCTGGTAGATTGCACGCTGCACGAGCGCTGCAAGCGTACTCATCACATCGGTCTCGTTCTGTTGCTCAAGAATGTCCCACTCTGAAAAAAGATGTGCGAGTCCGTACGGTGTGAAGCGGAAATAATCGTGGGGCGCGTCGTGAACTGGAAACATGAAACGCGTCGTGAGGACCACAGTGCCACCGGGGCGAAGGACGCGGTGCATTTCGCGCACCGCGCGCGCTGGATCATAGAGATGTTCGAGCACTTCGGAGCAGACAATCATATCGAAGCTCTCATCGGGAACGGGGAGCGTATGCGCATCAGCAACGATATCCGGCCGCTTCTCTGCGGATACGTCGAGCGTGGTCAAATTCGGGAAGAGGTCGGTATTCTTCCGAATCTCGCCTGCTCCGATCTCAAGAACCCGTGTATTCGAATCGGCACGATACTTGGCGACAAAGGCCCTGCCCTGATGCCCGAGGAGTTTCTGCATGGCCGATACTATACCATGCGCCCGAGAGGGCTCTTCCTTGAGTTTAACCATGCGCCGTACGATAATTGGGTCCTATGGCTTCCCCCACCGACATGCTCGCGACCTTGCTCTCTCGCATATGGCGTACCGTAGGTGCGCGATCCGGAGCGCTCCGCCGCCTCGCCGACGGCGTCGCGCACACGACCATCCCGTTTGGCCTCACGGGCCCATATGGCACGCTGTACGGGTGGAACATGCACGAGAAGCTCCATCCACCCGAGCAGGAGACGATCGCCTTCTTCACGAAGCGCCTCCGTCCAGGCGAGACGATCGCGGATATCGGCGCGAACATCGGGTACTACACGCTCCTCTTCTCCATCCTCGTAGGTGAGAGCGGTCGTGTCGTATCGTTCGAGCCTTCCCCGCACGCGTTCAACCTCCTCACCAAAGCGACCCGAGCGAAGAAGAACGTGGTGCGCGTGAACAAGGGCGTCTTCTCGCGTGAGGACTCCCTCACGCTTTACAACGCGCGCCCGGGCGACCCGATGGGATCCTTCATGTACGAACGCGGCGCTCCCGTCGGCAAGATCGACGTCATACCGCTCTCGTCCTATCCTCTCGACTTCGACTGGGCGAAGATCGACGTGGAGGGCGCGGAGCTCGAGGTATTGCGTGGCATGAAGCGTCCGATCAAAGCGGTGCTCGAGGTCGCGCGGAAAATCCTCGTGGATCGCGGTAGCTCGGTCGAGAGATTCTTCGCTGATATCGAGGCGTTGGGATACAGGGTCCACCTCATCATTGCGGATGGCGAGACGGTGCCCTATACGAAGGAAACCCTGCACCGCCTCCGTGATAACATCTACATCGAACCAGTTGCAACGGGAGGCACGACGAACGCGTTATAAAGGATGCACACACTGATACATTCACTACTATGAGCGAACAGCGAACAGCATTGGTATGCGGAGCAGGAGGCTTCATTGGAGGCCATCTCGTCAAACGCCTCAAGAACGAGGGGTGGTGGGTTCGTGGCGTCGACCTGAAGAACAACGAATTCTCTCAATCACCTGCTGACGAATTCGTCGTGGGCGATCTCCGTGATCCACGTATCGTGGCAAACGTACTCGATCGTTCCTTCGACCGTGTCTACCAACTCGCAGCTGACATGGGTGGCGCTGGGTTCGTGTTCTCGGGCGAGAACGATGCGGACATCATGCACAACTCCGCGCTCGTCAACATGAACATCGCGCACCGGGCGGTCGAGGTCGGAGCCAAACTCGTCTTCTACTCATCGTCGGCATGCATCTACCCTGAGCGCAACCAGATGGACCCGAAGAAGCCTGTGTGCAGCGAGGACTCCGCGTACCCTGCCGCACCGGACAGCGAGTACGGCTGGGAGAAGATCTTCAGCGAGCGCATGTTCCTCGCGTTCGCGCGCAACAAGGGCCTCAAGGTCCATATCGCGCGCTTCCACAACATCTTCGGCCCTGAAGGCTCCTGGGTCGGCGGTCGCGAGAAGGCACCTGCAGCGATCTGCCGTAAGGTCGCTGAAGCGCGCGCTGAGGGACGGAACTGGATCGAGGTGTGGGGCGACGGCGAGCAGACGCGCTCCTTCCTCTACATTGATGAGTGCCTCGAGGGCGTCGAGCGCCTGATGCAATCCGACTTCGCTGGGCCGGTCAATATCGGCTCCGAAGAGCTCATATCAATCAATGATCTCGCGCGGATGGCGAGCGGATTCGAGGAAGGCCCCGAGATAGAGATACGCCATATCGACGGCCCTTTGGGTGTCCGTGGCCGAAACTCCGACAACCGCCTCATTCGTGAGACATTGGGCTGGGCACCTTCACAGCCCCTTTCCGAAGGCCTTGCGAAGACGTATGCCTGGATACGTGAACAGGTCATAAAAGCACGATCTGTATAGAGGCATGGGCCCACGTGGCTATGCTATAGTTCCCCACGTATGACGGACCGTTTCGTACGCGACACTGGGCTCGTATTCGCACTCGTTGCGCTCGCCTTTGCCTACTTCGGACATTCTGAAGGTGTCCTCGTGGCCGCAGTACTCGTTGCTGTGGTCCTCTTTGCTGAAAAGCTCCTACGACCAATCGCACGCATCTGGTTCATGGTTGCCGAAGTGATTGGCACCGTGATGAACTACGTCTTTTTTACCCTCGTGTTCACCGCCGTCGTCATTCCTGTCGGCATGCTTATGCGCTTGGTGAAAGGCGATCATCGCGATGAGCGCGCGCGCAGTTCGCGTTCAACTGCATTCACTGATCGCGACGCGAAAGTAACCGCAGCCGATCTTATTCATCCGTTCTAATCGCGCACACTATGGATTTCATACAAGACATCTGGCAGTTCATGAAGGTTCGCAAGAAGTTCTGGCTCCTTCCCGCACTCTTTGTGCTCATCATCGTTGGCGCGATTGTGTTTGTGGGAGGGTCGAGTGCGGCGGCGCCCTTCATTTACACCATCTTCTAATACCGCATGCACCGAAACCCCCAATTTCATCGTTGTCCGCGACTCGTGGCGCTCATCGTACTCGCGTATACGCCTCGCACCACTCGTCTCGACGCCTTGAAATTGAATGTTTCGAAGGCATGCTCATGCATGTTGTAGGTTCACCACCATGGAAAAACACACGCCACACATCATCCTCGGTATATCCGCCTTCTACCACGATAGCGGTGCTGCGCTCCTGGTTGACGGGAAGATCGTTGCGGCAGCACAAGAAGAGCGCTTCACGCGTAAGAAGTACGACGAATCCTTCCCGGTGAATGCGGTGCGCTACGTGCTCGGCGAATACGGCCTCACGCCGTCCATGGTCGACATCGTCGCCTTCTACGACAAACCGATTCTCAAATTCGAACGTTTGCTCGAAATCCACCACCGCTACGTCCCGCGTGGTGTGCAGAGCTTCCTCGCGTCTATGCCGGTATGGACGAAGGAGAAGCTCTTCACCCGATCGCTCTTGAAGAAAGGTCTTGAGGAAGTCGAAGGTGGCCCACTCACGCGGAAGCCGCGCTTCCTCTTCCCTGAGCATCACCTCTCGCATGCGGCGAGCGCATACTACCCGTCACCATTTGATGATGCTGCCATCCTCACCATCGATGGCGTTGGCGAATGGACCACAACACTCATCGCCCACGGCCACGGCAAGGACATCACAACAAAGAAGGAGATGGCCTTCCCGCACTCGCTCGGTCTTCTCTATTCAGGATTCACCTACTACTGTGGTTTCAAAATAAACAGCGGTGAGTACAAGCTCATGGGCCTCGCCCCATACGGTCACAAAGGGAGCGCTCGCGTCGAGGAGTATAAGAAGAAGATTGTAGACGAACTCATCGACCTCAAAGAAGACGGTTCGTTCTTCATGAACATGTCGTACTTCCCCTACACCACAACGCTCCGTACGGTGGATGATTCAAAGTTCCCTGCGCTGTTTGGCATACCGCCACGAGCACCCGAGCAGGAACTCACACAGGAGTACATGGACCTCGCACTCGCTATTCAAGAAGTGACGGAAGAGATTGTGCTTCGTCTTGCGCGTACTGCGAAAGCGGTGACGGGTTCGAAGAACCTGGTCATGGCAGGCGGTGTGGCGCTCAACTGCGTGGCGAATGGCCGCCTGCGCGATGCACGTATTTTTGATGACATATGGATTCAGCCTGCTGCGGGAGACTGCGGTGGTGCGCTTGGTGCTGCGCTTGCGGCGCACCATATCTATTTGGGCAACGATCGCGTTGCAGAACCGCACGATTCGATGCACGGAAGCTACCTCGGCCCAGAATACTCTGACCTTGATACGCTCCGCATGGCGCGTACGCGGAACGCTGCATATGAAGTACTGACGGATAGTGACCTATTCCCGCGTGTTGCGAAACTCCTTGCAGAAGGCAACGTCATCGGATGGATGCAGGGCCGCATGGAATGGGGACCGCGCGCGCTCGGCAACCGCAGCATCATCGCGGACCCGCGAAACCCGGAGATGCAGAAGAAACTGAACCTAAAAATTAAGTACCGCGAGGGGTTCCGCCCATTCGCGCCATCGGTCCTTGAGGAGGATGCGCAGGAGTATTTCGAAGTCACTGGCTCGTCGCCCTACATGCTTATGACCGCTCCGGTGGTACAGTCTCGTCGCAAACCGATCGCTGACCCATCGCTCACGCTTTCTGAACGTCTCTACACTCCGCGCTCGGACGTACCCTCAATTACCCACCTCGACTATTCAGCGCGACTCCAAACTGTATCAAAGCGCACCAACCCGCGCTACTGGAACCTGATTGACGCGTTCAAGAAAGAGACTGGCTACGGCCTCATTGTAAACACGAGCTTCAACGTTCGTGGCGAACCGATTGTGATGATGCCAGACGATGCGTACCGTTGCTTCATGAATACCGAAATGGATTATCTCGTCGTCGGAAACATCCTGTTCGACAAGAAGACGCAGCCAGCATGGGAGCGTGTGTCCGCAGAGAAACTCTACGGCCTCGACTAAGCGCCATACTTGCGCTCATACAGTGTTGCCCTTCATTCGAACGAATTCATCGTAGATCGTACTACGCTTCATCCGTCCTCATTTGTGCGCCTCGTCTGAACGCAAGTATGGCGCTTAGTTGAAGATGTGTGTGGAGTGCCTCGAAGATCGCCTGCGCAGCGATCTTATGGCCCGCGATGTTCAAATGTCCTGCGAAATAGAGCGGCTCGGAAATGGATGCAAAGCGCTCATAGAGTGGGAGGAACGGCACGTTGAGCGTGCTCGCTTCTTGCGCGAGGAAGGATTCGATCTTGGTGCGGTCGCACGTGTCCGGTAGATTCTGTCCGAACTGCGCCTTATCTGGCACACTCACAACAAGCATCTTCCCACCGGTAACGTCACGCATCTCACTGAGGATGGCACGCATGATAATGAACGAATCCTGAAGTGCGCGCTCGTCCAAGGTGCAGTATTCGGGGAGTGCTACGGTGTGCTCTGTAGGAGCTGCTGGCGCATTCGCAAGCGTAAGGCGCTTATTAATGAGTTGTACGAGGTACGACTGACTAAGCAGCATACGGACTTCCCACTTCATACGCTCTGCAATCGAAGCCTGCGGCGCATGGGGTTCTGCCACACCGTCGACTACCTGGTAGTTCATACGGCCGCCACCAGGTGTCACAGCATAGTTCACATTATGAAAGTCGTTGCCATTGTATATCACCACCACGGTATATTCCGGATTGAGTTTCGGAATATACGCGCGCATACGCGCAAGGTACGTGTCGGGCCCCGTGCCGGAGACACCCGCATTCACGACGTCCCATTCTTGTTTCGTATCGCTGAAATCAAGCCACTGCTCGAGGAGCTCCGTGAAGCGCTCCTCTTTTGCGACTTCAGCTGCAAGTACAAAACTGTCGCCAACGACAAAAACTCGAGGTCGATCGGTCGGTTCCCATGCATCATCACGAAACCCATCTTGGTTCACTGACACCGTAACTACCTGTCCCGACTCAGGATTCGTCGTCATCTCGGTGACGCCCTTTCGGTAGACGATACCGAGCTCACGATCCGACACTGCGAGCGGTATCGACACCTGCATGAGGCGAAGCACACCTTCGACCATAAGCAGCGTCACAACGAGGGACACTCCCATGAGGGCTAGGTTTAGGAAAATGGCTTTCATGCGCTCCTATGCTACCAGTCTTTGGGGCGAAAGCGTATTTTTGACAAGTTCATATATATAATGTATTGTTTTTTCAGATGTACGCCGTGATGGGCACGGCATACAAACCACGGAGGCTGTCGTGGCAGCATCAAAAACCTATATTGAAAAAGGCGCCCCAGTCGGGCAAAAGACTGCACACCTTTCAAACGAAGAATATAATCGCGCGATGCAGAAATTCATCAAGGTCTGCCACGACGTGGTGGTGATTGATGAGCGCGGACAGTGGTTGCTTGCCCGCAGACGCGCCGACAAAGCAACACCGGGACTGTGGTTCATCGGCGGCCAGATGAAGCCATTTTTCACTTCCGAAGAATCTCTCCGTCTCGTGTTCGCACGCGAGACGGGACTCAACCTTGAATGCGACCGATTCACGTTCATCCTGGAGAACAGGTACTACATTGCGGCAACGGAAGCAGATCCTGCGCACGACGCACTCTGCAAGGTCTATACCGTGACGCTCAGTGATGACGAGATCGCTCGCGTGAGACTCGACCCCCATGAGTACGACTCCGGTGGACTCGTACCAATCGACGAATCCCATATGCTTGAACTGAACGAGTTCAAGCGTGAGATATTCAGCGACTTTCGAAAGCGGGTCGCAACTCTCAATGGCGCAGGATGACTCCTGCGCTTTTCTTATGCCCACGTAGGGGCGTGGTACGATACACGCGACCGCCGAGCCCCTGCTCGGGTTATACATACGACATGACCATTGGGACGACACTACGGAAGATCAATCGTGCCCTACACGGTGGCATGGTCTCTCTTGGTGCTCAGAACACGGCCGGGCGCGTCCTGATAGCGTACACGACCCCCCCCTTCGTCGAGGTGGGGGCGCACGAGCGCACGACCCACACGAACTATTGGGAGAGTTGGCGCATCGCAGAGGAGTTCCTCGAGCGCGGCTACGCGGTCGACGTCATCGATTCTGCGAACGCAACCTTCATCCCGAAGCGCCCGTACGACATCGCAATCGACATGCACGGGAACCTGGAGCGCTGGCTCCCCCATCTTCCGTCGCGCTGCGTAAAGGTCGCGTTCATGCTGACCTCGCACTGGAAGTGGAACAACGACGCAGAGCAAGAACGTATCGACGCATTGAAGGCGCGCCGCGGTGTCGACTTCCCTCCTCAGCGACGCCTCACTCCGTCCGAATCGGAACGCATCGCGGACTTCATGCTCTATTACGGAAACGAACGCACGCTCAGTATGTACGCACCGAAGGATGGCGCGACCGTCATCAACATACCGATATCGACGACGTTCACCTACGACACGATCCAACGAAACGAAGACGCAGCGAACGGCTTCGTCTGGATCGGTGGGGCTGGCCCGCTCCTGAAAGGTCTCGATCTACTCCTCGAAGCGTTCGCCGTGGACGGTGCGCC
>JACCDR012186497.1_pt1 | contig 12534 bp, 19 predicted proteins | sample 7446431 | NCBI WGS metagenome assembly JACCDR01 (sample SAMN15323443, study PRJNA562643) | freshwater metagenome | isolation source: river surface water | place: USA:Blue River Watershed | collected 2017-08-17
CATGGAGCGCAACAACAACCGGATGGTCGGCAACGCCGTCAACAAGATCGACGAACTGATCGACAACCCGCTCCCGGGCGACGTCACGAGCGGCTTCCCGGCGCTGGCCTCTGGGGCGATCAAAGAGGGCCGCGAGAACGCCAGCAAGATGTTCAAGCTGGACAAGATCAGGAACGCGGAATACGTCGCCGACCTCAACGCCCAAAGCGCAGGCTCTGGCGGCAACATCAATAACGCGATCCGCCAACAGATCAAGGCGATCCTCCGCAACCCTGCCAGCCGCCGAGGGTTCAAGCCCGACGAGATCGCGGCAATGGAAGACGTCGTCCGCGGTGCGGGGTCGGGCAACATTTTCCGCCAACTTGGAAAGCTGTCGCCGGAAGGCAATGGCCTGATGATGACGGTGCATGGCATCGGCGCGATTGGCACGGGGCTTCAGAGCGTCCCACTCATGGGCGTCGGCTGGGCCGCCAAGCGCGTCGGAGACCACCTGACGCGCAAGCGCGTCGAAGACCTTGAGCGCATCATTCGTGCGGGTGGGTCGCGCGACGCCGCCTTCGGCCCCGCGAACGCCTTCCAGCGCGGCGTGCAGGCGGCGCAGCCGACCATGGGTCGCCTCGCTCTGGAGCCTGCCACGAGCGCGCTCCCGGGCGCGCGCGCCGTCGTCGGGCAGGATCAGGAATATGCCGACGGCGGGCGCGTGACGCTCATCGACGAGATCGAGGACGCGATCCGCAAGCGGATCATGGGCGAGGAAGATGTTTCACATGAAAGCTCCGGCTTCGCTGCCGGTGGCTATGTCGACAAGAACCCGGAGCGCCCGGACGATAATGTCGAGGACGCCAGCTTCTACGGTCGCCGGGCGATCCAGACACCAAAGAGGCGGGGCGCGCTTGATCGCGCTATTGAGCTTCTTGGCATAGGTAAGAAGCGCGATGAGGTGTGGCGCGAGACGGGGGCGTCAACCGACACGTCCGGCGCGCTCATGGGCGAGATCGCAGACAACGATGCGAGGCTCCACCCGGGCGGCCTGCGTCGCCTGAAGGAGGGAGAGTCGACCTATCTCGGTGACCTTCTCTACCACCCGGAAATTTTCGACGCCTACCCGTCGTCGTGGCGCACCCGCGTCATGCCGATGCGCGGCGCGATGGATCACGAGGGCGGCTACTATAACCACATCAAGGATGAGATCGGCATCAACCCGCGCCGCTCGCCGAACCAGATTCTGGATTCAGTCCTGCACGAGAACACGCACCGCATTCAGGACGTCGAGGGCTGGGCTCCCGGCGCCAACGTCGGCATGTTCAAGGGGCCTGATACGTTTGCGCTGGACGAAAAGATCAACCGCCTCTGGAATACGGACGCCGCGATCCGCTTCCTGAAGAGCAAGCCAGCGATGACGCTGGCCGATGCGATTGGCATGCTCAAGCCGCGATTGCGCGAGAGCGGCGGCATCGATCCTGAGCTTGTCGCGCGCAGCAGGCGTGGCGAGATCGGTTTTATGGATATTTTGAAAATGATCGAGGAGGCTGATCTTGAGCGCGCGAAGCTGATCGCTTCGACCCCGTCGCCGTTCCAACAGTATCAGGGGACGCTGGGCGAGTTCAACGCCCGCCTCCCGGGCCGTCGCATCGACTTCACGCCGGAGGCGCGCCGCGAAGTGTTCCCGTGGGGCGACGCCGAGAAAGAGGGCTCGATCACGTCGATCCTGAAGAACGAGGGGCCGCTCCGCGATAACCCTCCCGGCTACGCGAAAGGCGGCGAAGTTCTCTCTGGCCTCTACAAGATATGGGATCGCCTTTCGCCGCCGGGCTCTGGATATACGCCACCCAAGGGCCAGCCCGGCACGGTGAAAATCCCCGACGTCGGTGAGGTTGAGGCGCGTCCTGTCGGCGCCATCGAGCAGGCAAAGCAGTCGTACATGCAGAAGCGCGGCATGCCGCTTGAGCGCCCGGAGTTCGGTGCGCTCGATACCGCTTTTGCCTCTCGCATCGCCGACGCTTACGACAGGATGCTCCACTCCCCGCGCGACCCGGAAGTGAAGAGGGCCTACGGCGCGCTGATCGACGAGACGATGGACCAGTACAGGGCGCTGAAGGATTCGGGCATCGACTTCAAGTTTATCCGCCCCGGCATGGACGACCCATATGCGAGGAGCCCTGCGGAGGGTTACGCAGACCTCGTGCAAAACGGTCGCCTGTGGATGTTCCCCACAAGCGAAGGCTTCGGGTCTCTGGCGAACGCAGCCGATGATAACCCGCTCCTGAAGCGCGTCGGTAAAATTGGCGACCTCAAGGATGCGACAGCGAATGACGCCTTCCGTGTTGTGCATGACGCCTATGGTCATCACGGACCCGGCAACCCGTTCTTCCGCGCCGCGGGTGAGGAACGCGCGTATCGTTATCATCGCCCCATGTTCTCGCCGGAGGCGCTGAAGGCTCTAACGTCGGAGACGCGCGGGCAAAATTCGTGGGTCAACTTCGGACCTTATGGCGAGCGCAATCGCGGCGCGTCCGGGGCGGATACGATCTACGCCGACCAGAAGACAGGTATCATCCGCGAGCCGTGGGCCTACATGGACCCTGAGAAAATGGCCGACGGCGGCGTGATCTCAAAGGTTGCAAAGCCTGCCATCAAGAAGATCGGCGACCTGTTCGACTTCTCGCGTCTTGATCGCGCGTCGCCGCCAGAGCATACGCCGCAGGCTAATCTGGAGCGCACGCAGGCTGCGCGCGATCTGCCCGAGAACATCTCGCGCATCTTCGAACCGGAGAACGTCGCGCGCATCAACACCTACGTCGACAAGGGTCAGGATCAGGGCGGCCTCGGTTGGTACAACATGGATCAGCTACGCGACCGATTCATTGGGGAGATGGGCGACGAAGTCGGCGATCAGAAGTTCCGCCGCTACATGGACATCCTTGGCGCGACGAGCCCGAATCTGCCGACGCCCGACAATCCACGCCTCGCGTCGTGGTATTATTCGCAGATCGAAAGAGGAGAGCCGATACCGGGCATCCGCAAGAACGAGGCGACCGGCAACTGGGTCGCGGAGTGGCAACCGGATGGCTACGAGGCTGTCGCGGCGGCGAACCATATCCGCAACGTGCAGAACGCCCTCAATGGCGGCATCGATCCGTTCAAGAACCCAAAGCCCGCGTCGTTCGCTGAGAACCTGAAGGGCAACTGGACGCCGGTCACCATCGACAGGCACAACATCCGGCTGCTTGAGGGGCCTGAAGGCAAGGGGTTCAGGCCGGAGGTGCGTGCGGGGCTCTATGGGGCTCTGGAGCGCCTCCAGCAAGGCGAGGCGGCCAAGGGCGGGATGTCGCCCGCACAGTATCAGGCGTCAGGCTGGATCGGCGCCGCCGACGAGACTGGCGTCGCCTCTGTCGACCCGATGCTGAAGCTCTTCCAGAACAGGATCGAGCGCACGTCTAAGGCGATGGGTCTTTCGGGCGAGGAGGTTCTTCGCCGGATGGTCCGCGGGGAGATTCCCCTGAAGAGGGACGGCGGCCTCGTCGCGGCTCTTCAGGCCGCAGAGTAATCCGCATCATGAAAGACGATGGGTCCACGTCAATGACGCGGACCCACCACCTGCCATCCTTGAAGACCGTGCGGCCATCGATGGCGCGCATCGTCAGCCCGCCTTCTTGTGCTTCCCAATCACGCCGATGAACGGCACCTTCACGTTGGCGTTGACGTCGACCTTGCCTTCAAGCGCGTCCTTCAGCGGCTTCAGCGCTTGCGATCCTTCGTCGGCAGACGCAACCCACCACTTGCCGTCATCCCAGACGTAGGTGAACTCGGTCCATGTGTCTTCTTCGGGCCACACCGCCTGAAGGCTGTCGCCGACAGTGCTGTCGACATCCGTTTCGCCGCGGTCGCGGCCATAGTATTTGCACATGTTGCCGTACTTCTTTTTGTAGGCTTCGTACTTTGGATTCTTCTTGGCCGCGCGACCAACAAACAGCGACGGCCCATCAAACGGATGCTTCACGCCGATCTCCTCGCCGAGGGAGGAGAGATCGCCCGGCGCCACAAGCGCCTCGCATTTTTCCTGCGTCGTGTAATGCTCGTGCAGGATGCGACCGTTGTGGCTGAGATAGCCATCCCAGTGGCAGTAGATGCGCTTCCATGTTCCGTCGGCGCGATGCACGATAATGTCTGAACGGGTTCCCATGCTTCTCTCTCCTCTACTCAACCTGCCGATCTTCAGCAGTCGTTGATCTTGATCGACGGATTGTAAGCCATCTTCATTTTGGCGAATCCGTCTTGATAATGCTCTGCGACGGGGACGCTCCCGACGCCGACGATAACTTCGGAGCCGCAGTCCTCGCACACCCAGAGATCACCGCACCAGAGCTTGTAGTCGCCCCACTTCTCTGGCTCGCGTTTGCCGGGCTGCGCACCGCCCTCGCGCGGCATTCCCTCGATGAAAAAAGTGCCGTTCTTTTTGGGGCGGTAGAACCGCTGACAGGGGACGCAGATCGGTTTCATAGCCCGTTCTCCCGCTTGCGATTCACAAACTCCGCTTTGATGGCGGCGTCGGTTTCGTCCATTCCGAAGCGGGCGGCCATGAATATCATCATGCTGTGACTCGCCCCGTACTTGGGGTGCTTGTGCCGACCCAAGCCGTCTGCCGGGCCGCTGATAACGTCGACATATTCGCGAGCCATGCTCTCGACCGTCGGCTCAACAAAATCATGCGCCTGATTGCTCATTTCACATTCTCCCTCTTTCCGAGATACCCAGAAAATCGCCCGTAGACGTTGGGGCGCTTTTCAATCAGCTTGCGAAGCTCGTCGTCAGTGATCGGGTTAGAACCAAACAGCAGGTCGAGCATCGCTTCATTGCCTCCGGCGATGTTGTCGTGGGCGGCGTAGAAGCTGCGCATTTGCGAGCGCAGGGGGAAGCGCGCGTAGGTGGCGCGGATCATAGCGTGAACCCCCTCGCTTGCAGGTCTTCGATGATCGGCGAGGCGCAGCGATGCTCCACCACGTAGCCGTCGCCCCACGTCTGGGCGTCGGCGAACATGATCTCCGCGTCTTCTTGCGCCTCTTTGGTAAGGGCGTAGAAAATGAAGATCGTGCCATGGTTGACGACGCGGAAATCCGATCCGCGCTCGTTGTGTTTGATCTTGTAGGGGGAGGCAGTCATCACAGACTCCCCTGCTCTTGGACATACAAGGCGAGCGCCTGCATCTCGCGGTAGATCGTGTCTGCCATCTTTGCGCGGGCGAGGTGTTCGCTCATCGCAACCGACACCGCGTCGCCGTTCTGGATCGGGTAATAATCACGCCCGTGTGGAACTGTGCCACGAAGGGCGTCGATCAGATCGGATGCGGCCTTCATGGCTTTGACATACCCTTCGAACAAGTCGGAAGGGCTGGTTCCGTTGATGTGGATGTGCGGAAACTGCATCACAACCCCCCTTCCATATAACGAGCCGCCGCACGCTCTGCTGCGGGGCGGCTCAGATACGGGTGGCCCAGCGTGTTGCAGTAGACCGATCCGTCTTCAAACTTGAAAGCCATGTAGAAATATCCGCCGTGCAATTCAGCAGAAGCCGACAGCGGTTGCGGATACTCAGGCCGCTCCGATCCATGCGGCCACGACAGGCTTGCTTGATATTGATCTGAATGCTGCATCGTTACCCCCTCTTGTGCTGAACGTACTTGATGACGTCGCCAGCAGACGCCGTGCCGCCGTAGATCGAATAGGCGTTGGTGAATTGCGGCTCAGCGCCGTCTTCGATTGCGACCACATACCAAGGATCGAACAGGGCGATCCACTTGTCGCAGGCCTCTTTCTCGACGGCGTCAAGCCCGGAGGCATCGCCGTTGATAAGGTAGGAAGCCCAGCAGGCCGGAGCCAGTGTCGTCATTACTTTAATGGACATAGCGCACCTTCTCTCTCGTTGCGTCTACGCAACGAAACCTGCACTACGCTGGTGCGCCTGTCAACAGTGTCTGGAGATTATTTTTCAGTGTCCCGACGACGCTCGATCCAGCAGGTCACGGCGGCCTCGACGGGGCCGGGGACCGGGGTGACGCCGCTCACGTAACGCCAGACCTGCGAACGGTCGACCTTCAGGCGTTCGGCGAGAGCGGACACCCATCCCCTCTCGCCGAACAGTTCTATGGCTGACTTGCGAAGCTCGTCACCCGTCAAGGCGCTCGATCTCCCTGATGTAGCGCAGGGCACCCTCCGACCAGCCGTCGATGTGCGTCCAGCGCCCGTAGCCGACGCCATTCTTGGCGCTGGCGACGTTGATCATGTAGGCCTTCTTCGCCCGGGGATCGCCGACGCGGGTGTGGCTCTGCTCGTCGGTGATGACGATCAGCCGGTCGTGCGGCAGCATGTTTGCCACCGAGATGGCCTTACCAAGATCGGTGCCGCCATGCGGCTGCGACTTTTGGATCACGTCGACGCCCGCCATGCCGCGGCGCGGAGGAACCTCCAGCGTGCGGTCGGAGAACGTGAACACGCGCAAATCGCCGTGGATCACGCTCGCTAAGGCCGCCGCGGCGTCGAGGCGGGTCATGTCGCTGCGCGCCGAGATGCGATGGCCCATCGACCCGGAGACGTCGACCAGAACGACGGTCGAGCCCGGCAGCGGCGGAGACGTCGCCACAGCCTCGCAGAGCGCCGTGTCGATTTCGGGTTCCAACTGCGGGCAGGCGCGAGCCGCCGCGACGTAGCGGAACGGCAGGACGCGGTGCGCGCCGTTGCGGGCGATGATCTTCTCCCGGATGAGGTCGCGGTCGACGCCAGCCTCGACCATGTTGCGCAGGTTGCGTAGCAGGGCGAGATAACCGAGCTTGTTCTCCGTCAGGAGCCGCGTGAACGCCTCGCGCTTGTCGGCGCCGCCAGAGAGGGCAACCTCCCACGTATCCGGCACCGGGAGAGCCCCGGCCACCAGATCGCGCCAGACAGCCGCCTGCGCCTCGTCGGCGGGCTTTGCATGGCACAGGAACAGGACGTCGCGCAGGCGCACGGCATTGGCTCGGTCGTACTTAGCCAACTGGTAGGCGTCGAACTTGCCGAACGCCGACGCGAGGCCTCGCTTCATCGCCGCGGGGATGGTCTTCTTCACCTTGTCGGGCGTGACCTTGTTCACGCGGGCGTGAACGGCGAGAAGCTCGGAAAGCTCGTCGGCGCGCTCGACGACGGCGTCGACGGCGCTCGCCAAGACACCGCCGCGGATGCCCGCCTTCGCCATGGCGCTGACGATGAGCAGCGGGACGTGGCGGAGGTGCATGCGGTTGCGCGCCTCTCCGGCGATGGACAGGAGCGTCTCCGGGGCGACGTGCGGGACGAGGCCGACGATGCGCTCGGCGATGTCCTCGCCGGACTCGTAGAACTCGCTCTCCCAAAGCAAACAAGACATGACCGAACGGCGCAAAGCCGCCTCGGCGTCGATGCGCTTGGCGGGCGCGCCCTCGTGGGTCATGTGGTCGGAATAGGCGCGCGCGGCGCGCATGTTGCTACGCATGGTAAGGCCCTTTCGTTGGGCCTGTGGTGGGGCTGCATCGGCGAAGCCGCGGAACAGACGGCTCCAGAACGTAGGCGCTCTATCCGCTGAGCTACGCCCCGATAGTGGCCGGGGCGGCTGGATTCGAACCAGCGACCTCCCGCTTCCAAAGCGAAGTAACTGGCTCCTACGCCAGCGGCTCCGCCAATGCAGCGCCCGGGAACAAACGGATGCGGTTTTTCATTCAGAGCGAAGTAACCGCGCCCTACGCCACAGGCCCGAGCCTTATGGCACGAGGCGTTGCATATTGCAACACCCCCCCCCTGTGGATTATTTACAGGCCGGGACGCCCATGGCGATCAGTTCGACGCCGGTCAGCGCCCGGCCTCGGGTGAACTCGACACGCTCCGTCACCTTGACCTTCTCGGCCCAGTTCTTCACCGGCTGCGGCCACATGGCGGCCATCGTCCGGTTGCCTTCCGGGCTGATCTCCTGCGTGTCCTTGTCGTGGGCGGCGTGGAACCACAGGATCGCCTGCCGGTCGACGCAGGCGTTCTTGGCGCCCAAGAACATCGTGCAGGCGGAGATGCACGTCCCCTTGATCCGGATCGGCGCGTCGCCCATGGCGCGCACGCGATCCCGGTAGATGCTGACCGACCCGCCGCGGTCGACGGGCTCTGGCCCCCACGGGCGCACCGGCTTGGCGAAGTCCATCTTCGGCACGCCTTGCTCCGGGCCGAAGACGACGTCGCCGGGGCCGCTCTTGGGCGGCGCCCACATTGGCGCTGGGGTCAGGAGCCCAGACGTGTCGCCGAGAGCCTGCTGCAAGGACGTCGCTTGCGATGGGCCACAGAAGGCCGTCAGGAGGCCGAGGACGGCGATCTCAAGACTTGTAGGGATTGATGCGGCGGCGCGCATTGGCGGCCTCCTCTGCCTCGATGTCGCGCGGCGGCGGCGGGGTTGGGGTGATCAGGTTGCGGTCGGTGAGGTAGCGGATGCCTTGCGTCGTCACGTCGACGTAGTCGTCGTGCTTCGTCGACTTCTCGCCGGAGAAGGTGCAGACCTGAGAAATGAGTTCGTGCGCGAACCCCATCGGCTGGCCCGAGTGCTTTGGACTCTCCGGGACGTAGACTCGCCCGTGGCTGAATATATGCGAAACCGAATGCAGGCGCATCAGCTTCGATTCCCGGCCCGGGTTGTAGCCGTAGGCGAAGATATTCTCATTCGCCAGAGACTGGATCAGGCTTTTGCCCGCCGCCTTCTCCTCGATGATCATCAGGTCCGGCTTGCGCCCGCCGCCGAGGCCGATTTTTGGGCGACCGTAGGGCGACTTGATCATCGGCTCCTGCATCTCCCCATAGCTGACCTTCAGGTCTTCCTTGACGCGATCAAGGAGCTTCGGGAAACCGAGCTTGTCCTGCCACGAATCGAGCAGCATGATGCTGATCAGGCCGTCGTTGTTCGGGTCTTCGAACAGCCCCCAGCAGGCGCAGGCGGTGTAGTCAGTCTCTCCTGTCTTCTTGTCGCGATCCTCTTCGGAATAGGCGGTGTCGACAGACAGGATGATGAAGACAAACGGCGGCAGTTTTTTGTTGGCAGGCCAGAGCTTCCACCACGACCGCTTGATGACGCCCATCTCCTCCGGGTCGATGATCTCGGCGTAGATTTCCTGACGCCCGAGCGTCGTGCCTTCGTACTGGCTGACGATCTTATCGAAGAACACTTTCGACAGGTTCTTCTCGTTGTCGTAGGTGGTTCCGCTGCTCACGTAGACGCCAGAGCCCGGCACCTTCGACTCGTTGATGATGTCGATCACCTTCGGGAGCGGGCGCGGCGTCGTCGTCACAATGGCCTTCACCTTGTCGCCGAGGCGCAGGCCCATCATCGCCATATCCCACGTCTCTTCCAGATACATCCACGCCGCAAGCTCGTCGGCCCAGATGCGGTGACATTGCGGGCCGCGGAGACGGGCAGGTTTCTCGGCGCTGAAACCTCGGATGATCGAGCCGTTCGTCAACGTCAAGATCGCCTCGGACTTGTTCCACGAGGCAACGCATTCCGGGGGGATGAACTTGAGAATGCCGGACGGCCCTTCAAAGGCGACGCCAATAACGTCAGAATCCCACGTCGGAGCGATGACGTGGGTGTAGGTCTCCGGGTTCATCCAACTTTCCCACCATGCCCACTCTCCGCCGAGGCGGGTCTTTCCAAAGCCGCGTCCTGCAATTGCTCCCCATAGATGCCAGTTTCCGACAGGAGGAAGCTGATTGGGGCGAGCAAGGTCGAGCCACGCCATGCGGGCGCTTATAGCCTTCTGCTCTGCGATTTTTCTCGGCGCGATTATCATGGTGACAATATATTACGGTTCCTGTTTTTCTTGTAGCTCTGAAGGGCGAGAAGGACTGAGCGGAGCAAGTGCGCTTCTGTGCCGTTGCGTTTTGTCGCGGTTGCTGTGGGACGGCTTGGGTCTCTGTGGCGAAGGACTGAGCGCGGCGCTGGCGATCTTGTCTGCGGCTATGGCGATTTGCTCAAACGTCCCATCACTTAAACGCAGGCGCTCGATCTTTTGTAGAGCGCCTGAAAGCTGCGCGACTTCCGCTCTAAGTCGCTCGATTTCGTCGGCGGCTATAGCGCACAAGCAGCCACCACGGACTGAGATTTCCTTACACCGCGAACCGTTATCTACTTCGCATGGCTCACCCGCTTTGAGCCGTTCCACTATATCACTCATCCCTTGTCTCCATTGAGCGCGCGAATGGCGGCTACGCATCCGGTCCGAGAGTTGAGCAGTGCGGCCAACGCTTCGTTCGGATTGTCGTCCTGTGCGGCGTTGAAACCAGCCTGTGCGCCCGCGCGATATTGGCTATCGGCCAGCGCGTCATATTTTGCTTGCGCCTCCTCCAACGCGGCGGCGCGTATGGCGGATTCGACTGCGGCACAATGGGCGCGATTTTCCGGGCATGTTACTTCCCAAGATTTTGGCCCCCACCACGCTTCTCCAAGCATTTGCCCCGGCTCTTTATCACTCATCCCTCGCCTCCCTTAAGCGCGCGTATGGCGGCGGCTGCGTCGAGGCGTCCCTGCCCGTAATCGCTATCAGGCTCCCACCGTTCGCAGTTGAGCGACCACAGCCCTTCTTCGATATAATCACCCTCCGCCCTTTTCGCCGCTTCCTCCAGCGCGGCGGCGCGGCGCTCTTTCAACTGCGCACCCATTTCGGCCAATAGGTCGGCCAGCGTGTCGCCGTGGCCTGTCGCAAAGCCGTGCAGGATCATAAATGCGGCGACCTGTTCGCGGGCCTCGTCCCGCGCAGCGGCGCGGATGGCGGCAATATCGGCTTTTGATTTGACAACATACCCCGCTGCGGAGATGGCGGAGAGTGTGGCGCGAGATAGCTTTCTGTGAAATTCGATCTTAGAATTGTTGTGGTCTTGCATAAAGATCGCCCGCGCTATTATCTCGATCAGTTCAGGCTTCATCCCGGCCTCCTGCTTTGGCGAGGGCGATGTCGATTATAGCCAGCAAGCTTGCGGCAACAGGCGACCGCTGTCCCGCAAGTAATTTCTGCATGAGTATCAGCGCCTCATACATATCCGGCGCGGCGGCTAACTTGCGCGCTATTTCCTCGGCATTGTCGAACACCGCGCAGCTAATGGTGCATAGCGGAATAGGCCCTGCCGCCCCGCTATTCTGTACCACAAGCTGCGCATCGCCATTCGGCAGCGTCCCGACGCTTATGCGGAGATGGTCACTCATCCCGGCCTCCTGCTTTGGCGAGCGCGGCGCGGGCTTCGCGGATTAGTTCAAGCTCAAATCTATCAACTGGGATGTTATTTACCACGCCGTTTAGGAGCCCGGTCAGCGCTGCCCGCAGCCGCTCTATTTCGTTAGCGGCGTCGTACATTATCGCACCGTCGCCAAAATAAGCGCGCTGATTATTGCCGCGCAGCCTCTCTACAATATCATCCATCTTTCCCCTCCTTAAGCGCGCGTATGGCGGCGGCGATTTCGTAACCCGCAGCCGATGCGCTTTCGCACACGGCTTCCCCTTGGCTGTTCGCATAGCAGTTGCCAGCCTTAGCTCGCCATTCTCCCCCATAGCGGTCAGCCACCTTAGCCGCTTCCTCCAGCGCGGCGGCGCGTATCACGCGCTCGGTGATTGCCCAGAGCGCCTTTGCAGATTCGGGCTGCTGTTCCCACGTCAACACGGATGGCGTTGCCTCATACGCCATCTGCCCCGGCTCTTTAGCTTCACTCATCCCGGCCTCCTGCTTTGGCGCGCTCGGCAAGCATGGCGTCGGCCATCGCGTAGGCTTGTCGCGCTATAAATTCGTAGGTTAAATCGCTTCGGATCATGTGGAGCGCCTGACCGGCGAACCAGTCGCGAAGGGTCATGCCGGGTTCGCCGCTCCAGCCGGGATGGGTTGGAAAAGCTGTCGGGTTCTCAGGCTTCATAGCTCGGTTCCTTTGTGTGTGTGGGCGGCCCCATCTTTCAGCCCTTTTTCGTAGCCCCGTTCTTCCTCGCGTATCAGCGCAACGGCGTGGTCTGCTTGCATCGCCCACATGGCGCGCAAAATGCGATTGTCCTCACGCCGATACGTTGCAAGCTCACGCTCTGCGGAGCGGAGAGCCGATAGCAACGCCGACTCTCCGGCAGACCTGATCAAGCAGACCGGCTTTGCCGTGTCGTCGTCGCCAAAGTGTTCGCGCGCCCATCGTTCCTGCGCCATCGTGAATGTCTCGCCGCAATGGAAACAGCGCCAATATGCCGTCCGGTCGCCCGACTTCTCACTCATAGCTCGGTTCCTTTGTGTGTGGTGGGGGCTACGTGCGGTCGTGTTCAATCGCCTTGTCTGGCGCGGCGGTGCGCCAGTCAGGCCACTTGCGGCCCTCATTCTTGGTCTGCTTCGCCTCAATAGCGCGGCAAATGTCGTCAGGCTCCCAACCGGCCCGCCAAGCGCCGTCGAGCGCCAGCAGGATCACGTCAACCCATTCCTCCACGTCAGAGGGGTCGGCCTCAATCTCGCAAAGCTCCTTGCGAATGTGGTCGATCACGCC
>JACCDR011117026.1_pt1 | contig 12533 bp, 20 predicted proteins | sample 7446431 | NCBI WGS metagenome assembly JACCDR01 (sample SAMN15323443, study PRJNA562643) | freshwater metagenome | isolation source: river surface water | place: USA:Blue River Watershed | collected 2017-08-17
CCAAACTTAAACATGTGCCAACCAAACTGACCAAGAGTTCCTGGCGTCGGTAAATCTGATACGTTAATCGTAACTGATGTGACATCGGTTGATGTTGAAACATTTCTTAAGGTGACGGTAAATGTACCGCTGGGGGAGGTTGCTCTCTGAGCAATTTTAATAGCAACACCGCTAATTGTGATTGCGCCTGGGACACCTGAGCCAAACGTTGTTGCAGAAGTCCCTATATTGTGTGCCCCCGTTTGAGAATCTGTAAACATGGTAGCATTAGAAACACCCCATGTTGCAGCGGTATTAAAATTCCCCGTCGCTATTGAAACAAGGACTGCCATTAAACAATTTCCTTATCAATTTCTGATTTTAAATTACCAGCAACTCCCACTAGGTCATTAAGCTGCCTTTTAAACTCCCTAATTACCTGCATTGCCTCTGCCTTATTCTTTGGAGCGCTGTCAGCACTATAAGAAAATGTTTTGGTAAATGGTCTTTCTGTTTCTACGTCAGAGTAAAAATTTACAACAACTTCTACTCTTCCATTTTCAATATTTCCAACGCCTAATATCTTTGCAACGTATGCCATTATTTTCCAACCTCGCTCTCTAAGTCTTCTTTCAGATTATTAATCGTCCTAATTTGCTTATTTAGGTTTTTCCTATGGGTTTTTATCATATCTAAAAAAGAGTCTTTTGTAGGATACATTTCCAGATCCACCGGATATTCCTTTTCAAAAGTCTCCAATACATTCTGGTCGTCTTTAAATTCAACTTTGACTGAGAACTTTTCATCCTTAACGTCACTAACAGATATTATTTTTGTTCTGTATGCCATAAACCCTCTAATTAGAAGTTGTCACAAAGTGTATAAGTAAGAACCCCACCAACCGCAATTGCAGCACTTAAGTTTAAAACTAGTGCTGTATTGGTCGAGGTAATAATGTACCCCTCCGGATTGTACGGGACACTAATACCAGTATTTGCAATCATGTAATAAAGCCCAGTCAAGTCAGAACCGCCTGCTCCGTCTGTAAACTTAGCATTTACAGTTCCATTTGCCATGAAGTTCCAAGACGTAACCTTAATCTTATTTCCACTAGACGCGCCGACAATCGTATTATTTCCACTGGACGATGCGGAAATAGCAACGCTTACATGGTTCATTCTCCCAAAATCAATTGAAGAGCCATTGGATACAGAGCATTTTGCCGTAACCGTCCCCGATGTATAAGCCGCGCAATTTAATTTAAAAGCATTGCATCCAGCAATATTCACCGCATAAAGTCCGGCTGCTGTAATCTCATAAACCCATCCACCAGATGTGTAGTTAAATATTCTTCTTATTCCAGGGGAAGCACTAACATTAGAATAAGTGGTTCCGTTATCGACGGAAACTTGTGGAATCACCGTAGCAGAGAAAGTACCGGATATATAAATCATCGCGGTCGACATTCCGCCAATGTTTGTTAGTGTAATAGCCTGCGAGCTTCCGGTAAAAGAAGCTATGTCCGCTTTTGTCTGTGGAATATTTCTTACTATTAACCCGCGTTCAGTTCCTACAGGAGATGATGTACTACTTGCTATAGCGTTTCCACTCCCATCGAGTAGAAGAGTTGAGGGAGTAAAAGAAACTGGATTAAGTGTTGCAGTAGAAACCCGTAAATCCACAACCGCAGTACTTGTTCCAACCACAGAGCACCTAACTCTAAAATCAGAAAAACCAGATACATCAGCCTGCCATTGTCCATTTGCGGTAGCCGTTGTAACGACTGTAGTACCGCCTATAGGTAGTGCTGAAACTGTAAACCAATCAGTCGCATTAACGCTTCCCTCAAATATTAAAGTCCCTGTCCAGGTGCCTGTAATTTGAATACCGACGGTATTTCTTCCATTAAAATCAGAAATTGTTTGCGCGTTTGATGTAGAGCCCATTGCTACCGTGTTTGATAGTGTGGAGTCGTAAGATAGTGTTGGAAACGGATCAGTAATGCTTGTCACATGCCAGCTGCCGCTTCCATCAGCATCTTTCCAGGCGATACCCGGGGCTAAGTCACCTGTATTAGATGTGTCAGATTGTTGGTAAAGCGTAGGGCTTGGTCTTGGATCACCATTTGCGTCTAGTGGAATTATATGAAGAGGGACCCTTGAGCCTGCAGCTTCTGTAGTAGGAACCGATGCAGTATCGTCGGTATACTTTCTTGCTACTATGACAGTTCCGGTTGGTGTTGCGCCTAACGCATCTCCCTCATCATATTGAACGCCGCTTGATGAGCCCGAGACAATATTTACATCGACTGTAGCAGAAGACTTTATATCTACTGGCAATGGCTGACCAAACCCACCGCCTTCGCCCACATTTTCCCAATTACCAGAGGAATTTTCAAAAACAATCGTCCCGCCGGTCGGGTCAGTTGGAGCCCCGCTTCCTACGCTATATTCAGTGCCGCCGCCAAAAGAAGTAATTTGATTTCCACTTGCATCTACAATCGCCGCGGCTATGGCTGTCCCTGCACCTGATGCTGGTACGGTTATGGTCGCAGTAGGTTCAGTAATAAGAGGATTGCCAGTAATACCCGATTGATTTCCACTGCCGTCAATAATAGTAATGTCTAACCCTTGAGAGCTTCCGGCATTATGAGAAGTAATATCGGTGCCAGCACCGTCTTGAAGATTTACATCTAAAGTACCAGAGACAGGTTGAGTTACCCCACTTCCGTCAACCGTTACAGTTCCGCTTACTGAAACTGGTTGAGTTACTGAATCAGCAGGCGAATCGTAAATAATCATCAACTGGTCAGTGTCTGACATTGATGTAGTGTCGTAGGTAAGTGTCAGCGTTGTCCCTGAAAGAGTTCCCCCTTTAGCTGGGTTATTAAACTGATAGATAATAACGTTATCAACGACATTAGTTATCAACTGAATTCCTTCAATCTCAAGTCCGCTGACTGATGGCATGTCGATAGTTTTTGCCGCCGCTGTAAATGTGTAAGTATCGACTACAATTTTTCTACTCATAAAATTCCTTTAAAGTGCAACTGACATTGCGATAAAATACGCTTCGTTTAAGTTTATATCCTGAATTATTTTTCCAGTAGTTCCGTCAAATACAGCAAAGTTTTCATCAACTGAACTTCCTGGCCCAGTCACATCCCCAGTTCCACCAATAGAAAGAGCGTCAATTGTTTCCAATGCTGTTTGAACTAGAGTATCGGTCGGCGATAGGTTTCCAGAGAATGATGCCGCATCGACAGTAACTTGATTTGCGCGAGCTATGGGCGTATCAGTTTGATTACTAATTTCTATTGGAGAGCCTACAAGTGTACTACCCGGTGTATTTGGCATCTAACTTACCACCACTGCTATCGTTCCGAGGTCAGCTAACAATGACCTATAGACGTAATAATCTTCCGTAAATCCCGATGCGTTAGTTACGGAAACGGTTTCAGGGGAAATAAACCCCCCAGCAAATCCATTAATTGTAAATGTTGCGGTTCCTAGTCTTGTTGGATAGGAGTAAATCGTATATTCACCTGTTCCTGTTGTGACATTGAAAGAAGACTTGGCTCTAGCGTTAGAAAGTTCATTACTAGCTAAGCCCTCTATGTCCGCCTCTACATAACCACTTGTCACTGTTGATTTGCCCCAAAATCTTCGGTTTACAAAAGTATAGGTAAGCGATGATGTAGGCGATGACGTTCCGTTAGTGGCATTTAGTGTGAATACTTTAGTTCCACCAGCTGAACCAGGATAAGTAACAACCTCTGTACTAACAGTTGGGCCCACAAACCCTGTACCACCTAAAGTAAGGTTGCTCCAGCCAGTATGTGATACATACCCGCCCGTTGCAGGTCCGTTATTGTAACTAGCGCTAAAGCTAATAGCTCCGATCGCCTTCCAGTTACCTGTTCCAATTTCAACAGTTGTAGAGCCTGCGTTAGATGTGAAAGAAGCTATACTAAATGAGAATGATGTGCCGGCAGGAGCCCATTGAGGGTCACTTCCATTATAAATAATGGTGTAATTTGTTTGTGGGGAGCCAACAACATTAAAATCACCCCCGCCGCCCTGTTGCGTCCCTCCACTCATCCCCAAACCTCAATAATAACGATACCAGAGGTAATAGCGCTTCCAGTGTCTGACCTGATGTAAATATTAGAGTAGATGTGCAGGCTATCTTTCCATTCAATAATATTATCCGGCGTGTACATTTGAAATGGGTTAGTAACTGGGTCTGAATCTGGAACGCCAGAATCAGCATCCGTATTACAAATTGCTATTCTACCGCTAGTTTCGTTAGAAACTTTAATGTGTGTATACCCTATTGCTCCCAGCGCAGATGTTATTAAAGATGTGCTGGCGGAGCTATATGTTGTTGGAATATTAGAAGTTGATGCATCAATTCTAAAAGAATATGCCCTGAGATTTGATTCAGACTGCATTTAGCTCCCTATAAGTTTAAAAACAAGCCCAATTAAAATAACAACCATGGTGGTTAAGCAGTAACAGATAAAAGTAAGCTTCCTAATTTTCTCTTTTTCTTTACCGTTTAATTTAAGACTATAATTCATTTAGTTTACCGTTAAGTCAGCATCTAAGAAAGGGTCAGCCTGTTGAGCCAGGTCAGCAGCCTCCCCTAAAGCGTCTAACAGCTCCTCATCCACTTCCTCATCACACCCAGCCTCTAAAAGTCTTACACACTTATTTATGGATGAGACTAGGATTCTATTGATTTCGATAAGGATAGGCAAATGGGTTTCTTGTAAATCAAAAAGAAGGTCTACATCAACCTCGCCCTTTTCGTCGTTAAAAGGCTTAATTAAAGAGACCTTCTTAATATATTCATTTAGGTAGATTGGGTCCACCTAGTCTAAAACCACCGTCTCTAAAATACCTGCTTCACCAGCTAATGCGTTGCATTTACCTCCCTTGCGAGAGGTCATTTTAGAAACCATAGCGCCTTTTTCTCCCCAGCTTTCTCCCCAAGAATTGTGCACATTCCAAAGACCTACCCCATTAGGCAATTTTCCATTAGCGTCAAATTTACAGTGACCGTCTTTGTCGACACTCGTCTCACAGTCATAACCAACGATTAATACTTGGTGGTTGGTAGAGTTGCTGTTGCATGCGTTATAAACGCCTGACTTGTAAGATGCCCATGAGCCATTTGCAGCCACTGTTACACTGACAGGATAACCGGAATTAAGCGCCTCAATGATGCTTTTAGGGGAGTTGTTAATGATTTTCCATCCGGCTATACCCACATGCAAAGGTTTGTCTTTGGAGCATTTTTGGTTTTTGGCTTTGTATGGGTAATCTTTTTCTAGGGGTGTTCCACCTAATACTTTTAGACTTTCGGCAACTTTACTAAAATAAGAACCATTGCATGACCACCCGCTACCGCAATCCATAACAAACTGCCGACTTAATCTATCAACTTTAATGCCTTTAATTCTTAAAGAGTCCTCTAAGTTTTTAATAACAGAATTATAGACGCATGAGCCGCAGTTTCCTTGATTCATAATTGGGGAAAGTTCTGCTAATTGGCTAAGATGAAATTTCTTAGGCATTGGAGTTGGTTCTTCAAAGAAGATGTGATTTGAAGGCCGCTCAGATTTATGTTTTAGAAGCCCTGTTGCTGGAACTTCTCTGACTTCATACTCAAAAGTCCAAGCATCTTTAAGAGCTATTCTAGAGTATTTATCGGCAAATAAACTAATACCAATAATAAAAACTAAGAAAATAATTTTCATGGATTCCCCCTGTTATAGAAATACTACATGAAACTTATCTTTTTAGTAAAAGCTTAGTTTATTTGCATCCTGTCATGTTTTTCAGAGTCTTGTTTGGCTTCTGGCATCATTCTCATAAGTATGTCACAGCCCTCCTGTAACTCTCGTTCAGCGCCCCTTATTTCTTTCTCTAGATAAACAATTCTGTCTAGTAAGGATTCGATGACCTTATTCATCTGTTCGATAACTTGGTCTTTTTCGACTTCACTCATGCGCTCCTCCTTTAGCCATTGGCTTTGGGAACTTTTCAATATTATTACACAGCGCTTCGTATTGAATCCAGGACAAATTTTTTGCCTCAGTTACGCCAAGTTGCTCCATATATCGTTTCATATCATCGATGGACCAGCCATTGTTTTTTGCTATTATTTTAAGTCTTATAATCTGAGCCTCTGTAATTCCTGCGTGTGAAACAGTAGCTGACCCATCTTTGGTTTGCGTTTTAACATGGCTAGGTTGGCTTATATTCGATTGTCTTGGTGGCATGGCGGCTTCCCCATCATCGTCACCCGAACTCATGCCTGCCAGAGCCATAAGCGAGTATCTCTTGCCGTACGTAAGTGCGCTTCCAAATGCTTGTGGGTCGTTAGGCTTAGCGCAGACTATGGGATGGTATGACCTAATCCATTGCCCTGAGCTATGGTATATGGTTGTGACTAGGATATTGCCTAGTAAGCTATGGCTAAAGCTAAGGCCTGTCTCTGAATAGAACTTGATGAAGTGCTCTACAGCATTGTCATAGGTTGTGTAGTTAGATTTGAAGTAAGGGTTCTTAGCGTCTTTACTTACGTGCGTAGAGGCTTTTTGAGCAGTTTCTAACGCTTTTATTAAATCTATTATCTTTTCAGATTGAATTGGTAAGTCTATAATATTTTCCATACTATTGAATCCTCATAGTTATCGGTTAATGTAATTGCCTCAGTGAGTGACTACCTCATTGGGGCTTTTCTTTATTCGAAAACTCGCCTAGAGGCAATCTTATAAATTTTGCTAGACGCCATGTCCCATACTGGCAAATTACTAATTCTCTTTCCGGTTGAGCAATCGCAGCTAAATGTGTACTCGTACTTATCTTTGCTAGCGAAGATTATTCCCGAGTCATCGCACTTGTTGCATGTATGGTTTTTTTTAACAGAGCGTTCAAGTTCGTAGGTAGCCTCAAAAAGTTGTTTCAATGTGATTTTTCCACCCATCCTCTGGTCAACAAGCTCGCAACAAAGCCTAGCAAACTCTGGATTCGTAGCGCTATTAACCCTATTTCTTAAGTACGTCTGGAAGTCAGTGTCTTTAAGAGACCTGGAAAAGGCCTTTCTCCTGTTAAAATCATCCTTGTAGCTATAGAAATCATTTAAAACCGGTGGACTCCTGCGGTTAGACAAGAATTCATTGCAGGCATCCACCATAAATTCATCCTCAAATTCCGCAAGCGCCTCCCATATTAACTTCTTCTTTTCATCCCCAAACGCGTACTTCCACTCTCTTTCGAGCCTTGCTATCTGTGTTTTAAATATATTACTGTCCATCTTTCTCCTCCTTTTTTCCGAAAATATATTCCCAGTCCGTATCCACCCCCATTCTCTTAGGCATAGTAGCCACCTTACGTTCCCTCTCCCAGCCCCTCTCTAGCCAACCCATTACAAACCTAGACCACCCAGCCCTACTCCTTGGCTTCTTGCTAGGATTGGCCTCTAACCAAATACCCATCTTCTCAACCTCCCTATTTATAAACGCCTCTTCCGGGTATATGCGCTTAATCCTATTTCTAGTCTCTAGAGACAAACTTTCAACAAACCCTAAACAATCACCCGTGACCCGAGAATTGGAACGTTGCGAAGCAACTTCCAAGTTCGAGGGATGGCGTAGTTCGAAGCTCTTCTTAGTTATGTTATGTTCTGTTATGTTATGTACTGTTATGTTATGTGTTGTCAGTGGACTGTCAGTGGACTGACACGAAACTGACAGTGTGCCATTTTTAACAAGAATATCAATAGCTTGTAGTATGTCATGTTTTTGCAGCCCACCGCATAAAGCAGAAAATCTGGATGGTGTCAACTGAATTGTTGCAGAGTTTTTCCTACAGCATTCCGAAAGGAGAACAACCCAAAACCATCGCTGCCCAGGTGATAGTCCCCACAGCCCATTGGAGGTTGCTATATTGTGATTAATTCTAAACCAGTGCTTATGCCTCACCCTGTCACTTGGTGGATTATATTTTTCCCAATTTAAAACAGTTACCTCAAGGTGTTCGACGACATCTTTCATTTTTGTTCCCAACAAAATGTAATTGAATTGATTTTTGTTTCGCGACATGCGAATGTGAACACAATTCAATTTAAGCAAAATGAATTTATTCACAAAACCCCTATAATCGTCAAGATTTTAGGGGTTTTTCTTTTCGTCACAGTCTTTAAGATATATATTCGCATCTCGTGGAACTGAGAGTATGGCGGCTGAGGATTGAATAATAACTTTAAATACCCTTCTTTAGCCGCCATTTAAAAAGCCAGATAGGTTTATTACCCAAGCTTCTTTATATAATCCAACATAGATTCAATGGTCATACTGATATCTCTCTTTACACTCTTAGGGCTGTATAAACCCTCTTTAATCATTAAATCAGAAACAGTATAGCTAGATAGGCCCCTAACCCTTTCAAGGTTATCTATAAGCCACCTTACGCGTTTATGGTACATCGGAGGCTTTCCCCTAATCTTCAAATTGTGATGATTATGATCCAATCTTAATATTTTAGCATATTGTAATTTATGACGCAGTGTATATAATTAGATGTAGGAGATAGAGATATGAAATTGTCAGCAAACATTAAACTCTTCCTGATACTAACAACCCTTCTTGTGTCATGCGGTAAAGATGGGAGCTATACCCCACCAACGGAACAAGAGAAAATTATAGGCTCATGGACTTTCAAAGACCAAAAAGATGTCTACACTTTCAACACTAATGGAGAATGCACTCTAGATGTATGGATAGATGGGAATGAGATTAAACATAAAGACAGTTGGACCTTAAAAGACGGTATCCTGAGCTTTTCAAAGGTTAAGACAGAATGCACAGTTTACTTTGAAGATGCTCAAATAATGCGCATGGACTGTGATAAAGATGGGCCAATTCCACCAGTAACCTTAAATAAGAAATAATGTTCCACGTGAAACAATTCCACAATTAGGACACCCCCTCCACAATTGTGCCTGTCAATACGAAAGAGGGCAGACAAAGGGTAGAAATAGGGCAGACTTACTTAAAATTCTGGTGAAAATTCACCCAAATTGCGAACTGACAACTGACAGCACTGACAGTAGGGCTTAAGGTGTCAGTAATGTCAGTAGTGTCTCCACTTGCCCCGCTCAATTATCCACCCATTGTCTAGAAGGTGCTTTGTGACTTTTGGATATTTGTTTGAAAATGTTACCAGGCCAATTTGATGCTGTTCGGAGTGATGGAACCTACATAAAAACATGAGATTGAAAGAAGCGTCAGAGCCGCCAGCCCCGCGCGTTTTTATATGCGCCACGTCGACGTTTGAATTTCCGCAAACAAGACAAACATTTTTCATAACATGACTATACATTATCACGGGACCCTTTGTTTCTTACAACCCTAGAAATGTAACTTACCAGGCTTAACCTAGGGCCCCGCTTATTTGTAGAGACAATCATATGCCGGAAGGAGCATGGAAGGCACGGGCTTACTGTGCCACCTGCAAACCGGATAAAAACCATCTTTACAAACCATTTTATGTCAGCTCAGTAATTAAATTGCAATAGAAATTATAATGCATTATATAATACATTAGAAGGAGAATTGATTGAAAAAGAACAAAACAAAATCATGTACAGCGAGTATTTATATTAGAGATGCAAAAGTCTGGAAGGCTTTTAAGAAGTTTTGCAAAGATGAAAATATGTCAGCGTCACTGTTTATAGAGGCGACCATAAGAAATATATTGGTTAAACCAAAAGAGCAAAGCGCATAAATGACTCAACTGTATGAGTGTAAAGTATGTAGGGCCACCTTTATTAGAGAGCCTGATTTGGTTTCTCACTACTCTAATGTGCATCCTGATTTTGATCGTGGTCACCTTGTGCACATAAAATCGATGTGGAGGTCAAGGGTGCCCATGGGGTCTGTCGCCACAATCAACCACATGTATTTTGAGTTTTTTCAATCAAAACTTTTTGAACTGTTAAAAGACCATAAGGGGCAGTTTGTTATTGTTAAGGATTGCTCATTTCATGGTTTTTATTCTTCCTCGGAAGATGCATTAAAGGCAGCATACGAAAAGTTTGGTAATGCTGATTTTTTAATTCAAGAAATCACGGACGAGCTGAGATAACTAATCAAAAAGTGCGTTAGATGATGATTTAGACGAGCCCAAACGAAATCGCAACGAGAATAAAGATGATAGATAAAGAAGCATTATGAACAAGTTAGATAAGGGTATAAGCACTGCAATAATGATAAAGACATTGATACAGTTGGTTATGATCTTTGTGTGGATAGTTTTGGTTAAGAAATCTTAACCGCTTTTTTACCTGTAAACTTTTCCCATCTATCCACGATAACTTGAACATATAGCGGGTCTATCTCCATGCCATAGCATTTACGATTTGTTTTTTCACAGGCGATTAGGGTAGAGCCTGAGCCGAGGAAGAGGTCTGCAATCACCTGGTCTTTGTTTGAGCTTATCTCCACATAAAACTCAATCATCTCTACTTTTTTTTGAGTTGGATGAACAATATTCATGTTGTGCTCGGTCGCTCTTTCTCCGTCCCATAAAGCGGGGTAAACAGTTAAAAACCCTTCACCTTTGTATCGCTTGTCTTTTATGGTTGTTTGACTAACCGGAAACTTATCAGATGAGTTAAAGCCCCGCTTATTATTATTTCCAAACAAGCATGATTCATAATTAAGCTTAAAGCTGCCCTTCGGGCCCCGCTTATTCTCGTGTGTGACCCTAATTGGGAGTAAATTTTGGAAATGAAATATTTTTGAAAACTCCCAAATAGATTCTGGCAGCCTATCTCCTGATGCGCACCAAACATAAAAATGCGCGTCTTCATCGGCACATTCCTTTAATCGTGGTAAACACGCCTTAAAAACCCCTAAATCTTTATCGCCAGCAATTGAGCCTTTAGTGTTCGTGACTTCGACTCCATACGGCGGGTCCGTAAACACCATATCAGCCTTTTCACCATTCATTAGCTTATCAACCCGCTCTTTATCCGTACTATCCCCACACATAATTCTATGCTCACCAAGATGAAATATATCCCCTAATTTTATATCTGTTTCTTTACGTGGCTCAGGAGTTTCGTCCGCATCTTTATCTGCGTATTTATCAGCAGGCTCTAATTCAAAGTCTTTAATCCCTAACATCTCTAAATCAAAATCAGGCCCTAAACTCTCAAGGTCTGCATTAATCCCAGCCATATCTAATTCAGCCCATGAGGCTATGGCATTATCGGCCTGCACGTCAGCATATTCTTGTTCTTCATTCTCATAATCTTGAAAGTTTACGGGTACCTCATCCCACTTATTAACCTCAGCTGCCATTATCCTTCCATGCCCGCTTGTTACATGGCCCGATAATTTTGAGACCTTTACCGGATATCTCCAGCCTTGATAATCAAGTATTTTAGCTAGCCTAGCAATCTGGTCTGCCCCGTGCTTATTACGATTTTTAGGATGGGGCTTAAGGTCTTTAAGTTTTACTAGCCCGTCATATAGACAGTGAATTTTCATTTAATCTAAGCTAACTAATAGATGATATAATGTAAATACTGAGACGCACTATGCCTGAACACTTAAAGCCTTATCATTTTAAAAAGGGGGTCTCTCCAAACCCTGGCGGCATCCCAAAAGAAATAAGACCACTTATAGCAAAAACAAGGGACACTAAAATTAAGGTCATCAATACCATTTTAGACTACTCATCTCTAAAGCTAGATGAGCTGAGCGACGTCTTAACCAATCCTAACTCAACAGCCATTCAAGTTGCTGTTGCACGATTATACTCTAAATCTATCTCTGGCTCGGAGAGACACTTACAAATCCTTTTAGATAGGCTGATTGGCCCTGTACCAAAACAAATAGATGTCACAACGGGCGATGAAAAATCTCCAGTATCTGCTATTATAAATCAATTAGATCCGGAAAAATTATCAGAGTTTGTTGTTAATTACAGAAAGAGAATAGAAGAGAGATGTCAATCGAACCAGAACTTGCAGGAGCCCTCGCAGGAGTTGCAGCCAGCCTCTTCACTGCAGGAGTCAGCCACGGAATAATGAAATCTAGAATAGATGAAACTCACAAGAAAGTTGATGAGGTTGATGAAAGGTTTGTCGGGGTTGACTTATTTGAGGCCACAATTAAACCTATGCGGGACGACCTAAAGGAAGTTAAACAAGACTGAAAAAGGATTCTCCATAGATGCAAGCGCTGTACTCACGAATTAGAAGATTCTTTACGGTAACAGTTTTCTTCGTTCTAATTACCCATTTTAAAGAAAAAACAATTAGAAAAATGTTTTGTAGGGTATGCGAACTAGACTTCGATGAACCTATGAACTTTGGATGGTTTCAACTCATGGCTTACGGCGGCTCTGCATCCATTGAATGCCAAGACGGCTATAAGTTTGTTATGAATGACAGCCCACACGGCGTTAAAGTATTAAGTTTAAAAGATGATAAATGGACCGTTGAGTATGAAACAGGAATGGAGCTATCGTCTC
>JACCDR010347379.1_pt1 | contig 12530 bp, 21 predicted proteins | sample 7446431 | NCBI WGS metagenome assembly JACCDR01 (sample SAMN15323443, study PRJNA562643) | freshwater metagenome | isolation source: river surface water | place: USA:Blue River Watershed | collected 2017-08-17
ATGAAGCACAAGTTATGGGACTATACAACTCTTTTGATTTTGATATGATTGCTAAACACAAACTATATACTTGCAAAGAGTTCTTCGACCTTTTCAAAAGCATTTGTGAAAATGTTCAAATGAAGAGGTGAGTCCCGCGCCCTTGACACCCAATTTGTAAGATTTACGTTGAAAACGCGAGGCTACATGAGTGACGTTGTAACTGTTGATGATAATAATTTTGAAACCGAAGTCCTTCAATCCGATAGGCCAGTGCTAGTTGATTTTAGTGCTGTTTGGTGCGGACCCTGTCAGAGACAGCTTCCTATTATTGAGAAGTTTGCATCCGAAAACAAGCAAAGGGTCAAGGTCTGTAAAGTAGATGTAGATGATGCTCCAACGATTGCAGCACAGCTTGGAATTAAGAGTGTCCCATCTATCTTGCTATTCAATTCTGGTAAGAAGATTGATTCCAAAGTTGGTCTGACCAGCCTGGCCGCTCTTGACAACTTCCTTCTTGAAAAGGTTGGTGTATAAGGATCATGGACATTCAAACCGCCGCACGTTACATGAAGTGCGGATATAGAATAACGCGACCCTGCGGGTTGCGTGGACTAAAGTACGATTGGATTGATACCAGCATTCTTCATGCAGTTCCATTTACAATGGATGAATTGCTAGCGGATGATTGGCAAATTGATTTTCGTGACATGATTGATGATTCTGGAGCAGAAGTGCTCTATAAAGAGCCTCCTTCTGACGAGGAGGAATAAAATGAAGTTGGCGTTTGAAGGAATCCTTATCGCCCTATTGATTGGCGTTGGTATTCTAATGGTAGGCGTGCCTTTGGTGAAAGTCTTTAGACTTATGTTCCCAAAGAAGACAGACTCTTTAGAAGAGGCTAAGGTTAGGCTTGAAGTGGCCCAGAAAGAACGTGAGGCCGCTCGTCTAAACAAAGAAACAGAAAAGGTGTACTCGGAGATTTACTCCGAGGTATTAGAGGATGACTCCTTGGAAGAGGAAAGTAATAGGAGAAAACATGAAGAGTGATGAATCAAATATGGCGAAGCTGATTGCAAAAATTGTAGGAGGAGTCGTCGTACTCATCCTCGGCATTATCTTTATAGCCAATTCAGTTACAACCGTTGCGGCAGATGAGATTGTTGTTAAGCAGAACTTCCTTGATGGAAAACTGCAAGTTTGGTCAACTCCAGGCGTACACTGGCAGAACTTTGGTAGACTGACGGTCTATAAGCGTTCCGCTCAATACTGGTTCAATGTGACCGCACCTGATCCGAACGTAAAGGATGCAAAGCCGGTTGATCGTTCCATTCAGGTTCGATTCAATGATGGTGGTCACGGTAACGTTAGCGGCTCGCTCCGTTACGACCTTCCAACAGATGAAGCTAGAATGCTTAAGCTTCACTCAACCTACCATTCCATGGAAAACATCGATCATGAGCTTATCAAGCAAGTAGTCAATAAGTCCGTCTTCATGACTGGACCTCTTATGTCTTCCCGCGAGTCTTACGCTGAAAAGCGCAATGACTTGATTGACCACATTAGAGATCAGATCATCCACGGCGTCTATCGCACTGAGCGTCATACTACCAAGGTCAATGACATCATCTCCGGTCAAGAAAAGACTGTAGACATTGTTGAACCAAAGGTTGATCCAAAGACCGGTCAGATTGAGCGTGAGGAAGCCTCCCCAATCGAGATGTTCGGTATCAATGCCTACAACATTACCATTAGCGGTATTGCTTACGATCCGACTATTGAAAAGCAGATTGAGCAACAGCAGCTCGCTTACCAGGCCGTTCAACAGGCTATGGTAGACGCGCGTAAAGCAGAGCAGGCCGCTATCACTACTGCCAAGCAGGGTGAAGCTGAAGCTGCAAAGGCTAAGTGGGCACAGGAAGTCGTAAAGGCTACTGAAGTCACCAAGGCCGAACAGGATAAGGCTGTCGCTACCTTGCAAGCTACCAAGAACAAGGAAGTTGCTGCCCTCAATCTAGAAACAGCAAAGCTGGAAGCCCAGACAACCATGACCAATGCAAGGGCAGAATCTGATGCCAAGAAATTGGCCATCCAAGCAGACAACGCTCTTCAGAAGCGCTTGGATGCTTATGTCGAAGTGCAAAAGGCATGGGCCTCTGCATACGGTGCGCAGCGTCAAACGCCTGATATCATGATGGGTAGTGGTGGCGGTGCAACCGCTGTTGGTGGAACCAGCCACGCCTTGATCGATATGCTCACGACCAAGACGGCTCGTGACCTCGCGGTGAATGCAAAGCCATGAAAACCCTTCCCAAGCCAGAAAAACCCAAGAAACGAATTACAGTTCGTAACTCTGCTACCTATGATTTCAATTGGGTAAGCAAAAAGGTTGCTTTGGATTCTTTTCTGGCTTGGACCAAGGAAGTCACTCCAGCCAACGCTAAAGACGTGACGCTGGAGCTAGTAGAGGAATGGATGTATGACGACTGCACCACCTATCTGCGGTTAGAGTGGGAAGAAGTTATTACTAATCCTCATTATGAAAAAGATTTGAAAAAGTACGAAAAGAAACTCGCAAGGTGGAAGAAACAATGTCAAAAGTAACAATGGTAATGGGTTATCCTGCTTCTGGTAAAAGTACAGTTACAAAAGAACTTTCCAAAAAAGGTGGAGTTGTTCTTAATAGAGATACTGAAGGTGGAACCATTGCTAGCTTGCTTCCTAAAATGGAATCTCTCCTCAAAGAAGGAAAAGATGTTATCCTTGATAATCTGTTTCCAACTATTGAAGTTCGTAAGCCCTTTATTGAGCTAGCAAAAAAGCATAACGCACACGTGCACTGTGCTTATCTTTCTACTTCAATCGAAGATGCACAATTCAATGTAGTACAACGAGCCATCGGCCTGATTGGGAAGTTCCCGACTCCCGAAGCTATCAAGGCCGCCAAGCATACCAACATTTTCCCTCCGACCGTCTTGTTCAAATACAAGAAAGAACTTCAGAAACCAATGACTAACGAAGGATTTGACTCTTATGAAACAATTCCATTTGTTCGTAAGGAAAATCCAGAGTTTACCAATAAGGCACTCATTGTAGACTATGATGGTACGCTTCGTGAATGCATCAACGGGAACGATAAGTACCCGGTAATTGAATCACAGATTGAAATCAAACCTAACCGCAAGAAAATTCTTGACGAGTACAAAAGCAAAGGTTATCTTTTGCTCGGGATTTCAAACCAAAGCGGAGTTGCCAAAGGCGAACTGACTGAACAGAAAGCATCAGAGCTTTTCGCACATACCAATAAACTTTTGGGTGTGGATATAGAGTATCGCTTTTGTCCGCATCAGTCGGCACCAATTTCCTGCTATTGTCGTAAGCCAATGCCAGGTATTGGAGTTGAATTCATCATGAAGCATAAGCTTCGTGCTAAAGATTGTATCTTTGTAGGGGATATGACTACTGATAAAACTTTTGCCGCAAGAGCAGGTTTTCAGTATGTGGACCAAGCTGAATTTTTCAAATGAGGCAGTTATGTTGAAGATTACTTTGACCGTTGGTATTCCGGCATGTGGCAAGTCCACCTGGGCTAAGGAAGAGGTCAAGAAGAACCCAGAGAAGATCACCCGAGTCAATCGAGATGATCTACGTAACATGATGAGTAATTACCATTTCTCGGATAACAACGAGAAGCTGGTGACCTCCGCCAAGGAGCATATCATCAAGGACGCTCTGCGTTATGGTCGTGACATCATCATTGACGAAACCAACCTGAATCGTCGAAACTTCGATGATATCTGTAAATTGGTTCGTGCTATGAACATCGACTGTATGGTTATGGAGAAGCCGTTCTTTATTGAACTGGATGAGGCTATCGCACGTGACGCTGCTCGACCGGGCACTGGTTGCGTGGGAGAAGATGTCGTTCGTAAGTTCTGGAAGAAGTCTGGTGGAGCACAGCACAAGCACTACAAGCCAAGAGTGGAAATCATCCAGCGTCAAACGACTGCTTCGGTAGAGGCAAGTAAGCCGGTGGCTAACATGTCTTTACCGTTTGCGGTTATCTGTGATTTGGACGGAACACTATCTCTTTTCAACTCTTTGAGAAGCGATGGTTCTGTGGATGTGCGTCATTCCGATGCTCATACTCGTAGTCCTTATGACGCGGCCAAGTGCAACCAAGATACGCTCAATGAGCCAGTGGCTACGGTTTTACAAGCCATGTATAACGCTGGCTATCACATTGTGTTCTGCTCTGGTCGTGAAGACTGCTACCGTCCTCAAACCGTGGAATTCATTGAGAAGCACCTCAAGCTTCAATACGAGTTGTTCATGAGGAAGACGGGCGACCTTCGTAAGGACTCGATCGTCAAGGAAGAAATCTACTTGGACAAGATCGTTCCACATTACAACGCCTACGTGGTATTGGACGACCGAAACCAAGTTGTAGACTTCTGGCGTAGCAAGGGCTTGCCGTGCTGGCAGGTGGCACCAGGGAATTTCTAACCATGGTCTACGTTTATTTCAAAAGACGCAAAGAGCAAGGCATCTTTCTCCCTAACTTCGAAATTCATGCAGAGATGCCTGAAGTTGAAGAGGAGAATAAACGTAGAGTACATGCTCTTGAAGATGGTGAATGTATTTATGGAGCCAAGTTCTCTTTTTCAGGAGACCTTGGCTACCTGCATGCATTAGAGTATCGTGTTTCAAATATTGAGGGCAAAGCGGTTGAAGAGCTGCTTTGCTCTTATACTTTGCCGAGGTTTGGAAAATGACAACCGTATGGACTAATTATGGTATGTATCCTGGAACATATCCCCAGGAACCTTATAAGCCTCAAGAGCCGCAAAGAGAAAGTTATGTTGGGCACGGAGGCAAACGCGGCAAATGTATCTATGCCGATAGTGAAATTCTTGACGAAGGATATGCTGAGCGTCTTGATGAGGAAGAAGAGGAAGATCGTCCCCCTCAAGCAGCTAAAGGATTGAGGGATAATCTCACTCTTCAAGATATTCTGGACCTTGTCCCACCAGGAGCAGACCCTAAGGATATTGTCATTAATCTATCATATCCTAGGTATGTAAATTACATTACAGTAAGTTTCAATCACGTAAAGCGCAATTTGGAAGCCGAAGAAAAGGCTTACCAGCGCGATCTATATAAATACCAACAGAGTCTCGCCGATTACAACGAAAAATATGCTGAATATCTAAAAGATAAAGAAACATATGAAAAGTGGGTAAACGAGCAGGAGATTAAACAGTTGGAAGAAAAGCTGGCTAAGCTGAAAAAATAATTTTTACAATTGGCGGCTTTTCTAGGAATTGACATCCTTATTCGGATGTTTATACTGGAGTTATGTCATGAAGTTGCCAAGAACGTTACACATTGAGGGTTCCCGCCTCCCTACCGGGAAGACCGATCCTGACGCGATCGAATTCAATAAATTGAAAGACCAATTCCTAGTCATAGAGGAGAAGGTCGATGGGACTGGCGTATCCATCAGTCTTGACAAGCATTTGGATTTACAGATTAATCATCGTGGCTCATCCGCTATTGGTAAAGAATTTAAGCCATTGCGTGATTGGGCCAGTAGCCATTGGGAAGATTTGCTTTTCCTCTTAGGCGAACGCTATGTCATGTTTGGTGAATGGATGTATAATAAGCATACCATTTTCTACGACAATCTACCCAATTACTTTCTTGAATCTGACATTTACGATAAAGAAAAGGGTATTTGGCTTTCTACTAATGCTAGAAACAATCTTCTCCAAGGGCATTCATACATTAAGCAGGTCCCTGTAATCGCGGCCCTAAAACCATCCGCCCTATGGCAGATTACCCAATTGGTGGGTAAAACAAAGTATCAAACAAATAAGTGGCAACAAAATCTAGAAACCAAAGCTTCCTTTGTAAAAGCTAATCTAGAGAAGATAAAACAAGAAACAGATCAATCCGGCCTTATGGAAGGCTTATACATAAAGCAAGAAGATGACTTTAAAGTGATTGGTCGATATAAGTATGTGAGATATGACTTTCTTCAATGTATTTTGAATTCAGGCACTCACTTGATAGATAGACTACCGATATACAATAGTCTGGAGGATTTAGGTAAATAAAATGGAATTCGGAATCGCAATGCTAGTTGTGATTTATCTTCTGTGGCTGCTCCTGGTAAAAGGAGCGTTGTGGAAGTTGATACTCGGAGGCTTCGGCTGGTTCGGGATATATATTTTTCTGTCCACCCAGTTGCATTTGGATAAGACGTCTCCCTTCAAAGATAACTTCATGAGTTGGGCGGCAGTAGTCCCAACCATCATCGTGCTTCTGGCGTTGGCTACGACAAAGGACGAATAATGAAGAAGATGTATAAAGAAAATGGTTACCTTTCTGAACATGGAGAGGTTGTAACTCATCCTGTCAAAATGGCGCTTTACAAGTTGCTAAATCAGGATGAGCAAGTCAAACAAATGGATGAATCTGAATTGCGTGTACTTGGTAGCGCATTACAGAAAATTGTTGGCGACCAGATTTCTGACAGAATTCAATTCAAAAAAGAAGTGGCTAGAAAACTAGCCGAAATGAAAGACGAACAATTCTACGATTATCTCAAGGAAAAGTACGGAGATAATTGGATGTTGGTTTCCCTAACTGGTGAAGAATTGGCTCGTTGTCCGCGTCTATCTAAAGAAGAGATTGAGAAGTCCCTTGAGGAAGGTAGAAAGGCTGCCGAAGAATATTATAGAAGTGTTCCGGCAGTTCGTGTCGATCCTGGCTTGCGTTTCAAATGAGGTGAGCTATGCATTTCTATGATGAAAGAATTGAAGAACTCAGGGAGTGGTTACTTACTCAAGAAGTGCAACAGGGCGTTAAGATTATTGTTCTAATAATTGGTGCTCTTGCTTTAAAACTTGGTACAGAGGGCTGGAAATGGGCCTATCTTATTGCTTCAGGTACGGTTGCTGTTAGCTGGCTTGGTCTTGTAATCTATAGGCATTTTGCCAAAGCTATTGATAAGAAAATTGGAAGAAAATGAAACTGTTGGTTCAAGAATATCTGGAAACTCACACCTTTGGTGATTTGGCTCGCGATCACGGAGTTTACGCTTCGTTCTCGAAGTCTGGTCATAAGTTCTCTTTGAACTATGATCAAATCGAAGCCAAGGAATCAGATCCTTTGGCACAAGAATGCCGTGGATTGATTTTGTCCAGCGAAGATGGTGTATCATATCTAGCAACTATGGGTCCAGATGGAAAGTCTAATAGGGATGGTGTTTGTCCAGGAAAGACCAAGATTCTCGCTTATCCAATGAAGCGATTCTTCAACTATGGTCAGTCTACGGCAGCTCAGATCAATTGGTCTGATCCAAACCTTGCCATCTTGGAAAAACTGGATGGTACACTGTGCATTGTCTATCATGACCCATTCACCAACAAGTGGTGCGTAGCAACTCGTTCCGTTTCTGAAGCAGACTTGCTTATGGACAACGGTTTGTTCACGTTCCGTACGCTTTTCGAAAAGGCAGTGCATGATACGACTGGATACGAATTCGACGTCTTCACTAACTATCTAGAAAAGTCGTATACCTATTGCTTCGAATTGACGACTCCATACAACCGTATCGTAGTCGAATATAAGAACAACGGTGTAACTTTGTTGGCAGTACGTGGCTTGGTAACGCTAGAAGAAGTGAGCATGGATCACCCTGTGGTAGACTTGCTTCCAACTTCTTTACCAGTAGTGCAGGCTCATACGTATAAGTCAGTAGACGAACTTGTAACTTGGGTATCTTCATTGAACCCAATGGAACATGAAGGTGTAGTTGTTCGTGACTCGAACTTCAACCGAATCAAGGTCAAGAACGCTGCCTATGTCGCCTATAACAAGGTGCGTGATTGCTTGGCCACTTCTGAGCGTAATGTTCTCGAATTGATTCTGTCGGAAAAGGATGACGATGTTGTCCCATTCTTGCCAGAAGAAATTGTCAAGAATCTTCAGAAGATCAAGACCGGAGTGCAGCTTGTTATCAAGCAGCACGACGCACAGTATCAACAGGCACGAGCTGAAGCTGACGCTAAAGCTCCTGGTGATAAAAAGACCTTCGCTATTCTGGTTACCTCCAACAAGGAATTGTGGTCTGCGCCATTCTTCCATATGTGGGATGGTAAGTCAGTAAACATGAAGGACTTCTTCGCAAAGACCCGTAAGGATGGAACCTGGCCTAACGGAATGTTGGATAAGGTTCTAGAACTTGCTAAGAAGGCGGTCTAATACAAAGCCCGGAGTAAAATCCGGGCTTTTTATTTTCCCATGAATAAAACTATCATTTTTATCAGCGGGTGGCAGGTCCCTAAATTCATTGCCAAAACCAAATGGGTTTGGGATGCTGAGTTTTGGTCTGACTACAAATGTATCTGGATTTCCAGTAAAACACCTACGTCTGATGGGATGGTTCGAAGGGAACTAGACAGACTACAGAGTTTGTTACGTCGATTCCCTGAAGCTGCCGTGGCAGGACAGTCCCTTGGTGGTTGGTGGGCTTCCAATTTAGCCCTTCGACCTGACGTTAAAATTAGGAAGATGGTCCTCTGGACGCCGCTAGGCAATGCCGAGGAATATCCAATTTTTAACGTTACTCCGCGCTACCATCCACTCAATCAGCCCCTGACCAATACTTATGGGCCACATCGTGTACTGGTGTATTCTGCCAAGGATGACCTAATTGTCCCTCCGGCCAGCCATGGAAACCGATTAGTTCAACATTTCAGTGCGATAGGTTATCCTCTAAAAGGCGGTCACCTTTATCAATCCAATCATCAGGAAGCATTGGAATACATGAAAGATTGGATTGAAGTATAATAGCTGCATTCTGATATATAATAAGTATGAACAAATACTTATTTGAGAGCGACTTTAGCGCTGACTCTTTAAGATGGCTCCAAAGATGCGAGACATTTAACCAGAATAAGGTTGAGGATTTAGAGAAGTTGCAAAATGAAATAATTGATAATAGTGATTCAGCTTTAGCTTATTTCTTTGCTATTGATATTCCTTACAAGTTACATAGAATGCAGAAAGTAATTCTAGATAGTAAGGATGCTAAGTATGCTTTTTTGTTTGCGCAGAACGTCAAGAACTGTGATATCAAAGCAATGCAGAAGTTAGTAGTTGAATCAAGAAAGACAAAGTATATCTGTAAGTTCGCTTGTTTTGTCAAGGGAGCGGATCGTAAGCCACTCGAATCTATCATTTTGAAATCCAAGAACGTCAAATATGCTCATATGTTTCTCAAGCATGTCAAGGGCTCCGACGTTTCCAAGTTCAAAGATATTATCCTCGCCTCTGGCAAGCCGCGTTATCTTTTCGAACTAGCTAGACACACTACAAATCCAGACGAACTTAGTCGGATTGAAGATATGATAATAGCTTCACAATCTTTTACTTATATGAGATTGCTTGCTGAAAAAATCAAATTAGCTAATGTAGAAAAACTAGAGCAGGCTGTGTTAGATACAGATAACGTTAATGAGATTAAGAAATTCGCCAAATATGTTCGACGATCAAAGATGAAGAAGTTCTTTTTAGTTCTTTAACTTCTTAACATCACAATGATATAGTTTACAGAATTGTTCTAGGTCTTTCTTCGTAATGTGATCGGCACCCAAATCAACATAAGGGTACATGAGCGTAAGAATTCCTTCTTCGCCTTCAATATGCTCTAAACCCAATGCATGTCCTAATTCGTGAAGGACAACCGCTTTATAGTTAGAATCATCAAGCCTGTCTTGAACTAATGAAATATATGGAAGAGGACTCTTTGGATCAAAGTATCCAAGAGTCGTTGTCTTTTTGATATTGTCCATGAGGATGATATCAGGATAGTCTGCGGAAACCTTAACCATTATTAGAGCGTGTTGGATATCGATTTTATCACGGGTTGGCAGTTGCACAACATCGAATTCTGCGATATGATTGGTGGCCTCCGCCCATTCTAAAGCGGCTCGCATGATATATTCTTGCTCAACCTCATTGAAATTTCTATCTAAATATATTGTTGTATGAATATGATTTGGTCGTTCTTTAGGGAATTTACTTGGATAGTAATCCGAAAGTGTGAAGTAAAAGAAAAATAGAATAATTAAAGTAGATAGAAACGATAGGTAATTAGTTAACTTTACAAGGCTCATGCGACCATCCATTTAGCTCTATAACCGGCGCTAAAAAGAATATGCTAAAATATACGGTGAATTATGGACTCCCCTAAATACAACAGAACATTTCATTTCCCATGGAGTCCTGGGGCAACCAACGATGACAAGATAGTTACGCCTCATATTCTTCCTATTTTTGTGAAGGATGAACTGATTATCACGGAAAAGATGGACGGTTCTAACACATCTTTGGAAAAAGATGGTTGTTTCGCACGCACCCATTCTGGTCCGCCAACGCACCCATCTTTTGATGGATTGAAAGCGCTGCATGCTCAAGTAAGGTATAAGATCCCTGAAGGAATCCAATTATTTGGTGAATGGTGCTATGCTCGTCATTCCATTGAATATAGTGAGCTGCCACATTACTTTATGCTTTTTAATGTTCGAGTATTTGATGCCACTGACTATAGTGGCAATATTATTTCCCACTGGGCGTCTTGGGAAGAAGTAGAGATGTGGGCAGAAGAAATTGGTGTGCCTACAGTACCAGTTCTTTTCAAAGGTAAACTCTCTTCTGCTAAAGAACTTGAGGATAAGGTTAATTCTTTTATGAATCAACCCTCGGCCTGTGGTGGTATAAGAGAGGGCGTGGTTGTCAGGCATCTTAGTGAATTTGATGACGAACACTTTAGTACACAGGTTTTAAAGTGCGTAAGAGCCAACCACGTTCAAACAACAGAACACTGGAAAGACCAAGAGATCATTAAGAATAAGCTAAAATTATGAATACGCGGGCGTCTTGACGCCACCCTTTGCAATGGTTATTTTCATGTAATAACGAGACATACGGGCGAGGGGAATAACAAGGATCGTTCAAATGAGTATACGAAGATTTCATTTCATGAGATTGGAAGATGCATCGGGTGTAAGTGGTTGTGGAATTGTTGCGGAAGGTGTTGTGTTTTCAAACGGCAAGGTTGCATTAGAGTGGTTCGGTGAACACTCCAGCACCAACGTTTATGATAGCTTGGCCGATGTTGAGTACATCCACGGTCACGGCGGTAGAACCCGAATCGTCTTTGATGATGAGCCTTCTGAAGCCTGCGGCAAGAAAGAAGAAGTGAAGAAGGATGGAAACTAAGAGAACGATTATTGTTGGTGACATTCACGGTTGTATTGATGAGTTTAATGAGTTAGTGAAGACTCTTTCCTATGATAAGGAAACAGATAGACTCATCCTGTTAGGTGACTTGATTGATCGCGGACCTGATTCCGTAGCGGTTGTAAGACGTGCTAGGGAAATGGATCTCGAATGCGTGATGGGCAATCATGAACACAAGTTCATGAAATGGTTCAAAAGCTTCGGGACCAAAAACGATGTCTACGATCGACAGCCGCACTATACTCAATTTTCTGACGAGGATATCAACTATATCTCTCGAATGGATCAATACATCGTATTGCCAGAGCACAATATCGTGATAGTTCACGGCGGCCTGCGAGGCGGCATCCCACTTAAGAATCAAACTAGAGATGACCTATTCTATATTAGGTACATGGATTCAGATAAGAAATTCTTAAGCTTGAAGAAAATTAACAGACTTGGTAAGGAAGCTACAGGGGCACACTTCTGGACTGAGAACTGGTATGGTCCAGAATCAGTGGTGTACGGGCACAACGTACACTCGTATGAAAATCCGCTTATTGAAGAAGTGCGGCCCGGTGTATTTTGTTATGGTTTGGATACTGGTTGCTGCTTTGGCGGCAAGCTAACTGCTATGGTTGTTGAAACCAAGGAGATTGTTCAGGTCCAAGCAAAGCGGACATACTACGAATCAAAGTTTGACATACGATGAATTACACTGAAAACCAACTGACACAACTTGCAAAGACCAATCCGAAAGAACTAGCACGAATTTTAATCAGCCCCAACGCCAGCACTCATACGCTGACTTTTGGGGCTGAACTTTTAGGAGGGGAAGTAGCTGACGAAGCTCTCGTCCTTCCCGTCCTTCGACAGCTTATCAAGCATGTCAACGCCATCGTCAGAGAGGGGGCTGCAATCGGCATCTCATCCTTCTACATGGATAAAAAGCCACCAGCAGATATATTAGAAAGATTGAAGCGGATGGCTGCCAGTGACCCATCACCGACCCTGAAAGAGTATGCAAAGAGCATGCTGGAGGACTTTAGCGATGAAGGAACGAAAGACTGATTTGTTCGAGACTATTTACGAAGATGATGTAGATGCTATTTGTATTACTACCAACGGCCAATACACCATGCAGGGTATTGCCGCTATGGGTGGTGGATGTGCTGGAATCTGTGCAAGGCGCTGGCCAGAAACTGCACAGAGACTCGGAAGGTTGCTCAAGTCGTTTGGAACGAATGTCCCATTTG
>JACCDR012468377.1_pt1 | contig 12530 bp, 19 predicted proteins | sample 7446431 | NCBI WGS metagenome assembly JACCDR01 (sample SAMN15323443, study PRJNA562643) | freshwater metagenome | isolation source: river surface water | place: USA:Blue River Watershed | collected 2017-08-17
CCGCCGCTGGCCCCATTATCCTTGTCCAGCTTCTTGACCGTGCCGCCGTAGCCTTGGATGACGACCTCGGTGTTGTAGCGATCGTTGCCGTTCTGATCTTGCCACTTGCGGGTCTGGAATTTGCCCTCGCAATAGACCTTGCTGCCCTTCTTCAAGAACCGCTCGATCAGGCCGATCAGGCCCTCGGAAAAGACGGCGACCGATATCCACTCGGTGCGTTCCTTGCGTTCGCCGGTCTGGCGATCTTTCCAGCTTTCCGAGCAGGCAACGCGCAGATTGCAGACCTTGCCGCCGTTCTGGAAAGTGCGGATTTCCGGGTCAGCACCCAGCGTTCCGATGATCTGGACGCGATTCAGTGAGTCGAACATTGGCAAGTCTCCACGATGATTTCGTTACCGCAGCGATCAGCCTCGGCGGCCTCGCGCGTCGGGTATTGGCGCGCCGCCTGGCGCGAACGGGTGTAGGATTTGGCCGAGCCTTGGGGGGCGACATAGCCGCCCCCCTGATCTGTGCGCTTGATCAGATAGGCCATCACTTGCCCTCCGCGCCGAACAGATCGTCGCCCGGCGCGCTATCGCCCGGGGCCTGATCATTGCCGGACAGGCGGTTGAAGGCCCGGGTGCCCGCCGCGACGCAGTCGTCATAAAGCGCCGGGTCGCGGGCCTTGAGCGCGTCCAGCTTAGTGCGCTGCTCGGCCTGATATTGCGCCAGATCGCCCAGATCGGTGATCGCCGCCAGATCGGACTCATACTTGAGCGCCCATTGCTTCGGGGTCATCGTCGGGCCCTTGCGCTTGGCCGCGCCGTCGGCTGGCGGGGTTGCCGCTGGCGCGCTGGCGGGCTTGGGCAGAGCCCCGGGCAGCGCCTTGCCGCCGAATTCAGCGTGGCGGCCCGATTGAATAAGCCACTTGCGATCAATCGGCGGGATCGAGGAGAACCATTGCTCATAGGCTTCCGGCCCGCGTTCGAACGCGCGTTCGGCTTCCTCAAGGCGGCGCGCCTGCTGATCATTGAGCGGTTCGTCCGGCATGGCGGTCAGGGCCCCGTCATCATCGACCGCGTTCTCGAATTGCAGGCCGCAGATCGCCCGGGTCGTATAGCGCAAGCCATAGGTCTGCGATGACCCCGCGCCTTGGACGTTGTTCTTGCCGCCGCTGGTATCCAGCGGGAGGCGCATCGGGCCGCTTTCCTCCCGATAGCCGTTGTCATGGGTCAGCACCGCTATGACGATCTGGTGCCCGTCCGCGTGATCGACCTTGTGGGTCAGGGTCAGATTGTGGGCGGTCAAGACCGGCGTGATGGCCTGCTGGACATCGGCCCAGCGTTCGAAATGACCTTGCACCCGGGCCAGCGAAAGGTCGGAGGGGTTGTTCTTATCGAGAATGACGATCCGGCCATCCTTGCGGATGCGCGGCATTTCGCGCACCGCCCGGTTCTTGTCCTGATAGAACTCGATCTCGCGCTCGCGATCTTGCTGCTGGTTGGCGACCCGCATGACGGTTTCCAGCTTGCCAGCGTCCACCCGTTCATCGAGCGCCAATTCGCGCACCATGGCCAGCATCGAGTGTGCGTTGAAGGCCGCGCGCGACCCGGCTGGCGCGACCGCTTGGCTTTGCGGCTGATAGGCGGCTACGTCTTGGCCGGTCGGCTGCTGATCGGCGTCGATTTCGAATTCGGCCTCGTCCAGATCGGCGACGGGCGGGGTCTTGGTGTCAGGCATCGGTATGGCTCCTTCGTTCAATTTCTAGGCTTGCGTTGAACCTGATATCCGGGTCGTCGATCTTGCGGAGGATCCATTGAAGGAACCCCCACTCGCACTCCGACCAAGGCTTGTTGCGGTAATCGCCAATCGGGCAGCGCGGCAAAATCCGCGGCTCGGCTGACCATTCCCGGATGACGCGCCCGCTGACCCCATCGGCCAGCATGGCTTGCAACAGCACCGCCGTCGCATAGCTGTCTGGCCCGGCGCGGTGCGGGGGGTAGGCGCGCGCCTCGTCAAATTGGACGCGCCCCTGATCTTGCAGCCAATAGAGCAGCGCAAAGACGCTGTGGCCTGGCGCATCCGGCCAGAGCCGCAAGGCCGCCTTGTGGGTGCAAAACATCGGCAGCGCGCCGATGATGAACCGCTCCTCATAGCTGGAGTTGTGCGCGGCCCAAGCATAGACGCCCGCCCGCACCGCCTCCTCATAGAGGCAGCGCCGGTCATAGGCCGGAAAGGCCCATGTTTCCTCGGCGCGGATGTGATGGATTGCGCGCACCTCTGGCGGGATCGCTGGCACCCGGCACAGGGTCGATTGCGTCGCCCCTATCTCCCGGGTGCCAGCGTCCAGATCGGTAAAGCCGACCTCGACGATCTGGGCGTCGGCCTCAAGGCCGGTGGCTTCGAAATCGAGAACCCTGATCAGCGGGCGCGGCTGGCCGATCAGATCGGTCATACCAGCGAGCCCTCCAGCCAATAGGGGTGGAAATCGTCGTCGCTGAATTGGCCGATGGCATCAATCGGGAACCACGGCTCGCCCGGCTGATAGACCTCGCCATAAAGGACGAACAGCTTCTTCGCCTCCAAGACCTCCCCGGCCCCTTTGATGAACAGATTGGTGCGGCGCTTGGTCGCCTCGCGCACCGCCGCCTTGCGCCCTTCATCGTCCGTGATCTGCTCGTTGAAGATGGTCGTCCATGGCACCGAATAGAACGGGAATTCGCGCGCCAGCAGGTTCGGGATGCCGCCCTTTTCCTGAAAAACATACCAGCAGCGCAACTCGCCGGGCTTGATCGCCAGCGCCGCGACCAACGCGCGCTGATCATCGGTCTGCGCCTCAATGATCGGCAGGTTGCCCGTCCGCACGGCCTCGATCGCGTCCCGATAGACCGGGGCTTGGATATAATAGCGGTTGTAGCGCACGGCATCGACCAAGGCTTGGTTGAGCGTCTTGCCCCGGCTGTTGTCGAAGGTCTTGAAATCGACCCACCAGTCGCGCGTCAGATAGTCGACGCGGGCCTTCATCTGGATTCCGTGTTCGTCCGTCCAGAAGATCGAAACCTCGGCCTCGCCCCCCGTCAGAAGCGGCGCGATCTGGGGGTTCGCGCTGATCCGGTCGCGGTCTGTGATCATCTGGTCGTAGTGCTTGGCTGGCAAGGCGGTGCGGCCGGCGCGTTCCTCCTCCCACGCCTGCTTGATCAGCGGCCACAGCTTGTTCGCCGGAAAGCCCGCATCGGCGAGGCGCTCGGCCTGCTCGGCCACGCTGCCCGATTTCTTGAGGCCGAATTCCTCCAGCTTGGCACCCATTTCGGTGCCGGTGAAAAGCGTCCCCTTCGGCGCGTCGGCCTTGTCCAACTCGCGGACATAGGTGGATTCGAACAGATGGGGCTCGAGCCGGGCCGTATGATAGGCGCGGCCCAGCAATTGCCAGATCGTCTCCTCCTCGTCGAATTCCGGCCGTTCGGGATCGAGCCATGACCCGCGCCAGAACGTCGCCGGGCTGACGCAAAGCCGCTGAATCCCGGAGGACGAAAGGCGGGGCACCGCGTGGTAGACATCGGCGGGCAGGCCGAAATAGATCCCGTCCTGAATGCTGGCGACCCGGGCTTCGAACGCCGCCCTGATCGCATCGGGCTCGGGGGCTTCCTCGGCGGCCAGCGGTGCGCCAGCGACCGCCAGCGCGGCGGCAGCGGCCATGCCAGCGACCGCGCCGCGCTTCGGGGCGCTGCGGGCCGCCTGCGCCTGTTCCGGCGTCGCAGCGCCAGCGGCGACAAGCTGATCGGCGACATCGGGGATAGGCTTGGTGGGTTCGCCCTTGACCGGGTCGGGTCGCTTGGCCGCCCCGTCGTTGGGTTTGCGATACGGCGCCTCGTCCTCCTCGCGGCTGGGCTCCGGCTTGGCGCGCGTCGCGCCCAGCTTCTTCATGACCCGGCGATGATCGCCTAGCATCTGGTGCATCCCATAGGCGCTGTCGCTTGGGGTGCTGGGGTAGGCGTGGGAGAGCATCTTGCCCTCGTAGGTATATTTCGCCTTCGGGTGCCCCTTGCCGGTGGGGTTGACGAATTCAATCGTCACGCCCGGCCATTGGGCCGCCTCGGCCTCAAGGGCCTTTTCGCAATCACGCTTGTTCATCGGTCTGTTCTCCGTCCCTGTTCGAAAGATCGGCCAGCGGCCCACGCCAATTGCTCGACGGCGTTGTGGGTGCTGATCATGTCGCCCTGCCCGGTCATCGCGTCGGCGATGCGTTTGAGGCTAAGGGCCATCGAGAGCCTGATCTGGCCGTCGGTATCGGGCACCGCCTTGACCGCTTCCGGCTCAAGGCAGGCCGCGATACCGGCCAGATATTCCGCGTCGCCGCTCAAAGCAGCGACCCCTCGGGCGCATCGGCGGGCGGCTTGCCTTTGCCCTTGGCTTTGGGGCCCGGCGCGTCCTCGGCGGGCGGCTGATCGCCCTCGGGCTCGGGTTCGTCCGCGCCCCTGATCAGGCCGTTCTCCATGACGATGCCGACCCCGCCGTCGCCGACCACCTCAACCCAAAGCTGGAAGTCCTCGGCCTCGGCCATCTCGGCCAGCAAGCGCATGGAGTCCTCGTCCAGCAAGGAGCCGTCCATGATCCGCAAGACCCGCAAGCGCGGGTTCGCGGCCATCCCGATTGCCGTGCTGACGCGAAGCTGGGCCGCCGTGCTGATCTGATCGCGGTCGAAGGGCAGGCCCTCATAGGTCAGCGTCGCCGAGCCGTCCTCGCCGATGGCAAAGGCAAGGCCGGGCACCGGCATTTCAGCCTCGGCCAGCGCCGCGTTGCGCTGGCGGGCCCGCTCAGCCATCTTTTCGGTGAAAGCCTCCGATTGCGCCTCGGCCTTGCGCAATTCGGCTACCAGATCGGCCCGGCGCTTCTGGCGTTCGACCGCCGCCTGGATCGCATCGGCGTCGCGCAGCTTGGCCCTGATCGCGTCGGTATCGACATACTCGGCGATAGGGGGAAGGGCCTCAAGCGCGGCCTGCGCGTCGGCTGTGCGCTTTTCCAGATCGGCGGCGGCCTGATCGAGCCCGTCGGCCTCGGCGCGCAGGGCCTTGGCGCGCTCACGCTTGGCGTCGATATCGGCCCGGGCCTGATCAATCGCCCCGCGCCGGTTCTCCCGGTTGGCCCTGTCCTCATTGATCGCGGCGTTGGTGTTGGCCGCATTGCCAAGCTGATCGGCCAGCGCGGCGCGATCTGGAAGATCGTCCGGCAGCGCCTCCTCGGGAATCGCGTCGATCTGGGCCCGCAAGCGGGCGACCTCGCGGTTGACATCGCGCCGGTTGGCAAAGTCGCTGGCGTCGGCGGCGGCGAATTCGTCCAGATCAATCGGCAGCGGCACCATCTGCAAGAGGCGCGCGGCCTGTTCCTTGGGTTTCAGCTTGACGAATTCGAAGGGGTCAAAGCCGACCTCGCCGAGCAAGGCGTTCAGCACATCCTGCGGCTTCTGATAGCGCAGGCCCTCGGCGCTTTCGACCTTGACGGTATCGGTATAGCTGATCCCGTCCTTCTGGTGGAAATTGCGGGTGACGACGATGTCGCCCAGATCGAGCCGGATGGTGCATTTCTCCTCGCCCTTGCGGATGGGTTGCGGCGGCGCGACCGCCCGGCCCTTGAGGGCGACATAGATCGCGTCAAGGACGCTGGATTTGCCGTGGCCGTTCTTGCCGCCGATAGTGACCAGATTGCCCTCGGGGCTGATTTCGACGACGCCAAGGCGCTTGAAGTTCTCGGCGTGAAGTTGGACGATGCGCATGGTCATTCTGCTCCTTTGGTGATGATCAAGATGCCGGTTTTGACGTCGGTGCCGCTGGGCCGGAAAGAGCGCTCGGGCAGGGGGTGCCAAGTGCCGCCCAGATCAGCGAAAAGATGGCGAAAGCCCTCGGCCTTGGCATTGGTGGCGAACGTCCAGTGGGGCGACATGATCGCGCCCAAGACGCCGCCCGGGCGCAGCAAGTGAAAGGCCCGCGTGACATGGTCGATATCGCCGCCGCCGCCGAAGGGCGGGTTCATGACGACCGCGTCGATGGGCGGCATTTCGGGCGGCTTGCGCCAGCTTAGGAAATCGTGCCAGATCACGCGCCGGTCGCTGGCGATCATCGCGCCGAGGGGCCCGGTGCAAAGATCGCGGTCAAACTCGATCATGGTGACGAGGGGGACGGCGATTTCGTTGAGGGCCTGCACCAGCGCCCCGTCGCCCGCCGAGGGCTCAAGGACATGATGCACATCGGCGCGCGGGAGGCCCATCAGATCGACAAGCTGTCGAGCCAGTGCGGGCGGAGTAAAGAATTGCTCCAGCGTCCGCTTCTGATCGACGGCGGCCCCGCTGATCAGCGCCGCGCGCAGCGCCTCGTTCTGGTTCGGATTCTGGAAAAGGTGGCCGCCAGATCGGCGATCCCACTTGCCGCCAAGGGCGACCAGAACCTTGTTGCAAGCCTCATACAGCTTGCGGTCAAGCTGGCCGGGCGGGAGGATATAGACCGTGCCCTGCCATGAGCCGCGCTCAAGGACGGCGCGCACATCGGGCGTGATATCGACTGTTTTCGGCATGGGTTTCCTTTCGTGGTGGGGAAGCCCGCCCGGGGGCAGGGGGGTCATGCCCCCGGGCGGTAGCAAGGCTATGGGACAGACCTTGCTATCAGGTGGCCGACTTTCCCTTGGGGGGGGTGGGCGTCGGCTGGTTCCCCTCTGCGGGGGATTCATCGGTGGCGGGCGGCTGATCGCCCTCGCCATCATCGGTAGCGGGCGGCGCGTCCGGCGCGGTGGCCGGGCCGTCATCGGGCAAAGGCTGGCCGGGCTTCCAGACCGACTCGCCCTCGTCCAGCGCGTCCTGCATCTGCTCGGCGGTCAGGGCCTTGGCCTCGCAAAAGAACGCGACCGCCTTGGCCGCGCTTTCCGCCTTGACCAGAAGCCGCCGATTGCGGCCCCTGATCGTCACTCCGTAGATTGCCATGTCATTCTCCTTGGCTGCGCGCGGCGGGATGCCGCGAACTCTCTTGCTTCGCCTCCTCGGCGACGGCGGCGGCGACAGATCGCCGAAGCGCCTCGATCCGAAGGGGGACGATGTTGCCCTGCTGGCGGCTCCATTCGCGGCCAGCGGTGGTGATCGCCGCGTCAAGCGCGATCAGATCAGCGGCCAGCTTGTCGCGCTTGGCGAGCGCCGCGCTGATCGCCTTGGCGGTAGGACGCACCGGCTTCATTGCCCGGCGTCCTTGGCGATCTGGGCGGCCAGCTTGAGGCTGTCGCGGCGGGCCTGCGCGATTTCCTCGGGCAGCAAATGCGCCGCCCCGCAGACCACGAATTGCCCCGGCTTGAGGCGGTGGTAGCGTTCCTGCATTTCGATCCCGTCATGCCAACGCTGGACGCAGCCGATCCCCCATGAGCGCGTCTGCGTCACAAGCATGATCTGGCCGAGATTGTCTTGGATGATATCGCCCGGATGCACAGCGGCGGGCGTCTGGTCGGTCGCCATAGAGGCGTCTCCTTTCGTGGTGGGTGGCCCGCGCGCGAACGCGAGTCCGGGGCACACCTTGGGCGCTGGCGCGCTTTTCTGCAATCGCAAATTAGCATTTGCGGCGCACAAGATTTGCAATTACCAGATGGCCCATGACCCCATCCGATCAGATCAAAGCCGCCGAAGATCGCGCTTTCGCCGCCAGGCTCACCATGGGCGAGGTCTGCCAGATCGCCCGCGTCGCCCCTTCGACTTGGTCGCGCGCCAAGGCCCGGGGGACGATCAGGGCCAAGACGCTCCAGCGGATCGAGGAGGCGCTCGATTATTGCGAGGCCAAGGCCGCCAAGCCGGGCCAGCCCGCCCAGATCGGGGGCCAGTAATGGTCAATCGGCCCGCTGGCGGCGCGCGTTCGAAGAAATGGGAGCGCGCCCCTTACGATTGGTATTGCGAAAGCCCCCGGGTGGTCGAACAGCTGATGCACGGCGTCGATTTCGGCGACGACCTGATCTGGGATCCGTGCTGCGGGCGCGGCAACATTCTCGATGTCGCCAAGCGATACGGGCACCCGACGATCGGTTCCGATGTCATCGACCGCCACCCGCGCCACAAATTCATGCGCGGCAATATCCTGACCCAGATACCCCGGATGCCGGTCTATGCCGGGCGCGAGACATCGGTGATCTGCAATCCGCCCTACAGCTATGAGCCGGACATCGCCGAACTGATCATCGCCACGATCCTCGATCGCTTCAATGTGCGCCGGGCCGCCTTCATCCTGCCCATCGCCTTCCTTGCCAGCCAAGACAGGTGGAACGGCAACAAATTCGCCGGGCGCTGGAAACCCTCGCATACGGCGATCTATCGCGAGCGCCATACGATGCCGCCCGGCCATCTGATCGAGACGATGGCGACCCCGTTCGACGGGGGCATGGCGGATTATTGCGCGCTGATCTTCACCCGCCCGCACCGCTGGCGCACAGAGACGATCTGGCTCACGCCCGGGCACCATCCCGACCCGCCTATCAGGGTCAAACCACCGAAGGAGAACGACTGATGCCGAGCAAGAAACCCCCCGCCGAGGCGACCCCGCCCGCCGATCAGGATACCGGCGACGCGCCGCTGGGCGAAGCCCTGACCGGCGATGGCTCGGGCGAGGCCCTGCCCGATTATGCCGAAGGCGATGACTTCCGCGAGGACGGCGATGATGACGGCCCGGGCGGCTTTGACGCCGAGGCGGCCCATACCACCGCGCTTGATCGCATGGAGGCGATTGCCGATGACCTTGTGATCAACCCGGACGAGATGGTTTTCGACGTGCGCGATTTCCTTCTCGATACCATCAAAGCCCGGCCCAAGCCGTGGTCGGCGACCAGCCAGGCCGAACAGCGCGATGTCGCCGCCGCCTGCGAACACGCCGCGCGCGAAATGGTGCGCAAGGTGGTCGAGGCCGTCGCTAGCAATGGCGTCAGCGCGATCCGCGTCTTGCTGACCAAGGTCAACATGGGCAGCGACATCGTCATCACCGGCAAGGTCAAGACGATGGGCGAAATGGAGGAGGACGCCGCCGTGCTGGCGCTCCACCGCGCCATCGGCAAGCACGTAATGCTGACCCGCGCCAGCGCCGACGATTACGCGGCCGGCGAACGCGAGGCCGAGACCGACCCCGACAATCCTGAATTCGGATTCGAAGGCGACGACTGATGCCCCCGAGGGGCGGGGGGCTGGCTCCCTCCGCCCCGACGATGGCACCAGAAGAAGGAACCCACCATGCCCGATACCGCTACGCTGACCCGCGAACTGATCGCCCACCACCTCGGGGTCGATGATGACGCCGTGGTCGATACCGCCTCGTTCGCCGATGATCTGGGCGCTGACAGCCTCGATTGCGTCGAGCTTACCATGGCCGCCGAGGACGCTTTCGAGATCCTGATCAGCGATGACGAGTCCAGCAAGATTGCGACCGTCGGCGACGCGATCAAGCTGATCGAAGCCAAGGTGCGCGAGCGCGCCGCTGTCTGATGCCCCGGCGCGTCTCGTTCCAGATCAGCGGGCCCCCCGTCTTCAACAAGGACGGGGTGCCTCGCGCCAAGGGGCGGCCCCGGGCCGTAGCGCGGGCCTTCATCGGGGCCAGCGGCAAGCCCGAGGCCATCGTCAATCTGGTGACGCCCAGCGAGACGCGCGAGGCCGAGGAGGCGATCAAAGCGGCCTTTGTCCGCAAGCACCCCGACCACAAGCCATTTACCGGCCCGGTCATGTTGCGCTTTACCGCGATCTTCGAGACGCCCCGCTCCTTCAATCGCGCCCAGCGCGAGGCCGCCGCCCGGGGCGTGCTGATGGCCACCCGCAAGCCGGACAAGGACAATATCGAGAAGCTGATCGTCGACGCCCTCAATGGCATCGCCTTCATCGACGACGCGCAAGTCATGGGCGGCGGCCTCAAGCGATACGGCTCGCCCGCGCGCATCGAAGTCCTGCTCGAATCCATGGACGATCCCGCCGTGCCCGCCACGCCCGGCCAGAAGCGGGCAGAAAAGGTGCAGCAAGCCCGCCTGCCGCTGCGCCCCGGAAAACCCCGCGATACCAATCCGCCTAAGCCGAAATCGAAAGCGGCGATCCCTCTGGGCGATGACAAGCCCCCTGCCGATCTGACCTTGTGGTCGCCTCGCCAGCGCGCGCTCATTGAGGCGGCGCTTGCGCGCGATGAGGCGGCCAAGCGCGAGCGCGGGCGGTGAGCGAATTGATCAGGCGCGTCGCGGCTGGCGTCGGCAACCGCGACCGGCTTGATACCGTGCGCGATTGGGCCCGCGATCATGGCGGCGCGCTCGATGCCGCCGATCTGACGGCGCTGGCCAACGGGCCCATCCTTGACCCAATCCGCAAGGCGCTCCCCTTGGGCCGCTGCTCCGAGGCTGAATGGGCCAGGAGGAATCGGTGCTGACCGCTGGCGGTCATGGAGTTTTTTCGGCAGGGGCTTGCAATCGCCGGGCCTTCCGGCCCAACAAGCGGGCCGGGGAGAGGTGCTCGCATACCCCTCACCCGGCCCATGAACGCTCAAAGCGGGAGCGCCCAGATGCACAGTAGGCGGCGGCCCAAGGCCGCGCAATACCCAAGACCCAAGCCGCCCCAAGGCAGGACAGGGGCCCGGCATGGCAAATGATCGCCACAGCTACGTCGAATTCTACCCGTCCGATTGGATGGCGGGGACGGCCTATATGCCGCCCCTGTGCGAATGGCTCTACCTCCAGATATGCCTCTACAATTGGGACAAGCGCGAGCCCGTCCCCAAGGCCCAAGCCGCCTTGCGCTTCAGCCGGTCGCCCTCATGGGAGGCCGATCTGGCCGTGCTGATCGACGCCGGGAAAGTGGTGCAAACCGCTGGCGGCGGCCTGTTCGTCGAGCGCGCGCTGGTCGCCGCGAACAAGGCTTTCGAGCTTTGGGAGAAAAAATCTCGCGGCGGGCGCAATCGGAAAAACGCCGAAAGTCAGGGCGATGCGCAAGAGTCATCAAAGACTCATGGCAAGACTCATCGAAGTAACCAGAACCAGAACCAGAACCAGAACCAGAACCAGAACCAGAGTCCTCCTAACGGAGGACACCCCCCTGCCCCCCAAGAGGGGGGTGCGCCCGCTGGCGATCTGATCTTTTCGGTGCCCGCCGAGGCTATCGCCAATTTCCGGGCCCATCGCGTCAAGATCAAGAAACCGATGACGCCTCACGCCGAGGGCCTGCTGATCAAGAAACTGGAGAAGATATGGAACCAGACCGGCCAGAACCCGGTCGCGGTCATCGACCACGCGATCTTCAAAGGATGGACAGGCGTTTTCCCCATAAAGGACGAGGATGATGGACGAGGAACGGGGCGGCCCGCCCAAGCCGATCGGCGCGATGGCTTCACGCGCGCTGTCCAAGACGAGGCCTTCGCGGGACTTGATCGAAAGGCGCGGCGCGGCTCATGAACTCGCCCGGCTCGATGATCAGACCCTCGCCCAGCTTCGCGACATCGCGCGCGCCCCGCTGGCCCCGCTTGAACCGATCTGCCCCGATGTGCTGGTGCAATCGCTGGCCGCGCTCGATGCCGCCCTGCCCCGGCGCAAGACGGACGAAGCGACGGGCAAGCTGATGCTGGCCGCCTATCGCCGCAAGCTGGGCCATATGCCGAAGGAACAGATCGACTATCTGTGCAACGCCGTCCTTGAGCGATGCGATTGGTTCCCCACCATCCGCGAATGCCTCGAAATCGCCGGTCAATGGCGCAGGCAAGACGCGGTCGATCAGGCTCGCGCCCGCAACCTGATCGCCAACGAAATGCACCTGCGGATGCTCGCCGCCCACCGCCGCCTCAAATGGGGCGAAGGCGTCACCCAAGAGGAGGTCGATAGCTGGCCCGAAGGCTGGCGCGAGGCCGCCGCGTCCGCTGGCCTGCTGCACCGCGACCCGGCCCGCCTTTACCAGATCAGGGTTCGCCCCGATCCCGCCCTTCCCCCACCACCTGCCACGGAGAACGATGATGGCCGACGAATGGATTGAATTTGCCCCCAACCTGACAACACGCCCGGCGATTGCCTTGGAGCCTTCGAACCGCGATCTCGTCGCGCCGGCCGATCTGGACAGCGACCACATTGCCAGCGGCGCGATGCCCCCGGGGATGGTTGATGGCAACCCGGCGACCGTGCTGATCGCAATCCGCACCCGCGAGGGGACGACCTATTGCGCTGCGACCGACCCAGCTATCGCCCGCGTTTTCGCCAACGACATCCTTGCCGCCTGCGAAATTGCCGAGGGTGGCTGGCATGGCTGACCGGGGGATCATGTTTGCCGCGCCCATGGTGCGGGCCCTGATCGCTGGCCGCAAGACCCAGACCCGTCGCTTGGCGACCAGCCCGCTTGCCAAGTGCGAGCCGGGCGACCGCCTCTGGGTGCGCGAGACCCATGCCTATGTCGGCACCACGGATCCCGGCTGGCTGCTCTATCGCGCCTCCGATTATGACGAACAGTGCGGCGCCTTCGGTTTCGATCAGCCATACCCGCCCGAATCCGCGGTGCGCTGGACGCCCTCGCTCCTGATGCGCCGGACAGCCTCGCG
>JACCDR012505862.1_pt1 | contig 12529 bp, 15 predicted proteins | sample 7446431 | NCBI WGS metagenome assembly JACCDR01 (sample SAMN15323443, study PRJNA562643) | freshwater metagenome | isolation source: river surface water | place: USA:Blue River Watershed | collected 2017-08-17
AGGTCCGACCTTGATAAGATGGAATAGTGGGGGTAAAGCTATTAAAACTCCTAAGGTCCGACCTTAGGAGTTATGTGTGCACATGAGAGGTTTCGGTGTGGTCGAAGATATGAGTACCGTGAAGAATGAGTTAAAAGAGGATGTATACTATATGTATGAGCGAGCGCATGGGGGCAAAGATTGATAAGCGAGAGCGAGTGTATTCGCAAGAACTTGATGCAGTGACCGCATACCTTGCTGATGAGCAAAAGCGCATAGGAGTAAAAGGTATTGAGCAGGGTCCACGTGAGTGTCACCTCAAGCGAACACTTACACCGGAAAAACTACAGAGTCTCCACGCGTTGCATTTTGAAGTCATGATAAGTGACCATAATAACGGCCTGTCATTGTATACAGGACAGAAAGGCGCAACTGAACCACTGAATTTCACCAGTTCGTTTCCTAAGCATGATATGGAAGGAAAGATGAGGACTGATAAAGAAGCGCGCTTCACGCTCCACAATCATCCAAACTATACAAGTTCTCCGAGTGCTGGAGATTTTCACGCAAGCGGCAGTCGGAAAAGCGAAGTAGATTTTATACTCGGGAAAGACGGAATCACATTTCATAAATCAAAAGACATCTTTGATGTGACTGCTGTTGATTTTCATGTGACTCGAGATATGCGAAGAAAGTATTTCCCACAATCAGTAATTAACCGTGATTTAAAAAAAGGACGCATCAACGGTTTTATTCCGTGGGGTGACCCACGTCTGCAGCTTGTCTGTGAATATATGAATACTGAACATGCGACGTGGACAGACTACGAACAAAGACTGCAGGAAAAATAAGGACAGTCACCATATTTTCAATTATGAAAAGACGGATGTGTCATACGCACATTCATCATCATGGTAACAGAAGCATACGTGCTAGACTGAAGGCATATGAAGTACTACATGCTTTTACTCGCGGTGTTGTGTATGCCGTTTATTAGTTTTGCGCAGACCCCAGCAAGTTGTACTCAAGGAGGAAAAACAATTGCATCGGGTGCGTCATCGACATACTACCTCATGAGTACAGTACTATCAGGTGATACGTGCGCGTCTATCGCACAAACACGGACATGTTCAAATGGTGTACTCAGTGGCGATAAGGATTACTCAAAGGGTTCATGTACCGTACTTCCTGCTACTGCAGTGTCTGAGCGTCAGCTGCTCGCTAACTTTTTGCCATATGTCTATTCAACGACGTGGTACCCCTGGTTTAACGACACTATCGGTCTTGATCCAGATGTAAAAGGTCTCGCGCTTCTCAAAACAGAGTTGCCGAAAATGAAAGCCGCAGGAATTAACACTGTATGGATAGGCGGCAACGCTATTTGGAAAGATTTGCAACCAACCGCTGGTGTATGGAATGAGGCAGCCTTTAACAGGCTCGTGCTTTATCTACAGGAGCTACAAAAACACAACATGCGCGCAATCTACCAGTTGAACTATGTCGGTCCTGGATTTGCTCCAGCTGGCATTGATGGGTGTAAGTGGATGCAACGCTCTGATGAGATAGCAAAGTTCAATACATTCGCAGAGCGACTTGTAGCAAGACTGGAGCCGTATAACTACATGATTTATTACATGGTATATACCGAGTATCCACCTGCATGTTCTATTTCAACTATCAATAATGTCCCGTTCTTTTCAAATGGTATCTATTATTACTCTGCAAACAACCCACAGAACCAGTACGAATATTTGTCTAGTTACGTCAATTCAAATATCGAACCGTGGAAGACTTATCACAACATAGACGTACATACGTTGAATCAGTGGTTAAAACAATCAGTAGGGAGAGTCAGTGCGCCGGCGTCGATGAACCAAACTATCCGTCACCGCATGTTTCTTGGTATACATGATGTGTTCGTGCCGCATGGAGAAATTCTCGATGACGCACCGATTGAGAGTATTAGCTACTTTGATTACTTTAGTATCCCGTATTACCTCAAGCCAGAAGTGCGAGATACTATACCGATTGACCTTGCATTCACCTTAAATACTGTAACCCCAGCGCAACGCGCTGCTGCTCGTGCCGCAATCTTCAGTGCACTCGATACAAATGTCGCAAACATACGACGATTCTATCCATCGATTCCGCTCATGTTAGGAGAGTATGGTTTCGATACGTATGACCCTGGTACGGGATATGTTTTGAAGCAGCACTCACCGTCAAAGAACTTTGTAATCAATACCATGATTGATTGGGGTTTGAGCAAAAATCCACATATAGGCTTCAACGTGTGGGCATGGACAGGGAGGTATCTCGATTTGTCAGCCGCACAATACAATGCACTCTCTCAGGACAAAAAATCACAAGATGCATTTGGTTTGATACTGCACGACACAACTCCGACAACAGTAGTTGCATGGCTCAAATGCCGCCTGCTCGGTGGTGCATGCCCCACAAACTAAGCTCATTGAGGATATACTGTTCACGTACATTAGAAATAAATAAAGCATATGCATACAAATACAAGTAGTGCTCTAGTCTTCGCGTGCCTCTTTGTTTCATTCATTGGTACTACGTTCAGTGCTGCGGTAACTCTTGATGAGTTACGCCCGCGTGCACGTTCACTTGCAGAGCGTTCACTTGATATTGCGCAGCTCCGAACTCCACCAGCCAACTTTACCTACTGGGATCCGACAGCATATGGCGCTTTTGGGAATACATGTACTGCACTTGTTTTGATGTCTGAACACTTGGCGACAACAAATCCCTCAAAATCCGCAGAATATCTGAGTGTTGCAGAAACATATGCAACCTATTTGCTCCAGAATAAAGATATAGATGGTGATGGAGTTGTGGGATGGGGTGTCACCACGCCCACTAGTGTTAAAAATGGTTCTGTAACGACGATTGTCCCCGCGCATGATGAGATGACGTTGCAGACCGCAAGTGTCGGGAAGTGTATCGCCGCGCTTGCAAAAAATACAAACAAACCAGAGTACACGTCAGTGCTTCCCAGTATTGCAAACACAGTTGCAAACCAATACATTCCGATAGTCACCCCCGGATGTGTTGATTGTGGGTACCTTGAGTATGCAACGCACGATGCGTTCAACAATTGGGCAGTAAAAAATATCAACATGATTGCTGCTGATTTTTTGATGGATGCATTTACCATCACTCAGAATCAGTTCTATAAAACTCGCGCACAGCAGGCGGGGCGCATCGAAGCACATGAAGTAAATACACTCGTAAATTACAATTACTTCAGTGTCTTTCAACCAGTAGGTTCAGGATTCCTCAGATATCCCGAATACCATCTGCTCTTTGAGATGTTGTATGGAGATCGATTGGGGCGGAAAATAGCAAGCCAAAGCACTATCACGGCTGGACGCACACTCATGTTTTATTACTGGAACAATGGATGTGTACAGGCGCCGACAAACCAATGCAACATGTCGATAGATTCTTCGCATTACTTCTTCGCCTCATGTGGTATGGCCCATACGACAAATCCACTTCCGATTGGTAAATGTGATCTGTTCCTCACAAACATCGGACAATACGGAAGAATCGTTCCGTACAATGTCATGTATCTTGATTACTTAGTGAAATGGTAGCAGTAGGCGAGTACTGGATTTCATCTAGAGACGCATACTTGCTATACTAGCGGCATGGACACACCAAAAGGTGACAAGCAGCAGCAGTTTCAAGGGTATCGCTACGAGAGTGATCCGCATGTGCAGGTTGCTGCAAATTATCTAGCACATATTCAGAGAAACTTTGACGCCATCTTCCGTGTGGTTCCCATGACAGAACACCAGATTGATTTGTTGCATAAGGTGATTGATGCTATTCAGGCACGGCAACGCGACCGTTATGAAACACGCTGGCCATTTCCTACGCCTAAAGATGGAACAGCGCCAGTCACTGAGATGCAAGCGTTTACCGATGCAGTTCCTCGAGTTGTCGGGTGGATTGTTGATAGCTGCGCACCCTTAAATCCAGCGCTACCAACCCATGAGATTATGGCAGCGCTGAGTTCGTATAACATTGGCGGTGCTTTTGAACGCGAATACAAACCAAAGCAATAGTCAGAGTGATAGTGTATATCTGCATATATGAATGAAGGAGTACCACTACGACCATCACGCCGCTCAGTGCTTGCTGGACTTGCTGCGCTTGCTTTAAGTAGTGATGCTGCGATATCACAAGATAGAAAAGAAAAAACACCTGAGCGCTTTGCTGTTCGTATTGAGCCGCAGCGTATTGAGAGACGTACCGACACGTTTGTCATCAGCTATGAGACACCTATTGTAGTTGAACCAGAGAATGCCGGGATTGCGCAGCATATAGATGTATATGCATGCGTACTGCAACGTGATTCAGCAGGAGCACCACTGAGGACCATACAAAAAAACATTGCATTTTCACGCAATACACAAGGTACGTTTACACTTTCTCCGCACGAATTTCTTGAAGCACATGAACAACTCGTTGAACTCTCAGTCAGGGCAGAGGCGGATCATACTGAGTTTCCGCAGCTCTTTGGTTCTGCGCGGTTTCCATATACGGTGCAGACTGAATCGTCGATTCCAGATGGATACAGTTGTTCAGAGCGGCATATAAGCTGATGACTTTCGAGCGGAGTTACGTTTGCTATACTGCAGTGATGTGGATTGTCTATGCACTCGGCGCATCAATGTTTTGGGGGCTTTCGTATGTGTTTAGTGCAGAGACGTATAAGCATATCTCCGTCTATACAGCCGTTGCATTCTCATCGTTTGTGACTGGGTGTATTGCACTTATCGGTGCTATCTGGTTTGGGGCGCTGACTGTGGACATGAAGACACTGTCAACATATTCACCAGCAAGTATGTACTTTTTGGGTGCGATTATTGCAGGTGTTTTGGGAGAATTTTTCATCGCATTTGCTATCGCAGAGAAAAACGCAACACTTGCAGGCATGATTGAGATCTCATATCCGATTTTCGTTGCGCTTTTTAGTTACATCTTTTTTAAAGAAGTTATTTCGTTGCAGACATATATCGGCGGGTTGCTTATCTTTCTCGGGGTATTCGTTATCTACTATAGTCACGCATAGAGGATAGATGAACGGTGATACAATACGCGTATGAAATTTGAGCGGGGAACTCATATCAGCGAACACGCTGAGTCAGTCAAGGGTACGCTCGATGATGTATACCTCATACCCGCGCACCGTGAATGGGGACATTTGCTATATACGCTGTACAAGACGGTACAACTCGTTGATGCGAAAAGACCTGAGCGAAAACACGGCATCGTGGTTGTACTGAATCATGCACCAGGAGTTGGCGAGCACGCACAGGAAGTGGCACGCGAGCATGCGCGGCTCTATACATTGGTTGCAAGCCTCAATAGCCCCAGTATGCATGCGCGGCCACATACCCACAAAGAAGCTCAGATGATGGAGCGCGGGGGGAAACGTTTCGACACGATGGTCCGCACCATCCAACGCGCAGGTGTGCCGATTATTCCAGTGTATTGTATTGCAGATGGTATGTCTGTTGCGGTCGCACGCCATGTTGCTGGTGCAGTTGGCCGCCCACTCCTGAAGACCGATGATGGGCTGCTGCATACACTAGATGCTGAAACAATCCCTGATGCACAATCACTTGCTCGGGTCCGTGATGCATTTGCACGTTTCCCTATAGATGTCGCGGCTCTGCAAGTCCTCTATGATATGCACTCCATGCGTGCACATGAATACGCTCCCTATATGAACTCAGCACATGCGACGTATTTACACGATATAACAAGAACAATAGATGCTTGGAAAAGCAGGATAGACGAAGGTATTTTTGAAGAGGAAATCGCTGATCCGACACTGGGGAATATCATACAGACACCGGGAGCTGGGACAGTCATCACTGGCCGTGCCTATGACATGCTCGGAGGATGGAGACCAGTGCCCGATTTACAAATTGGAGAGGATGTTGATATCGGACATCGTGCGACACGTCTCGGGCTCAATGTAATAGACTTTGATGATCCATTTAAAAAAACAGATGGCTCAGAAGAATATATTCCAGCGATTCATTTTACTACTCCGCGCTCAGACGGACGTGCTGATGGTCAAGGGAAACAATTCAGTGCCTTTGCGACACAGACAGATACAGACTTTGGAGATTTACACATACAATCCGATGTTGGTATTCGTCTGCAGCGCGAATTGCATCGAATACTTGCCCTGTATGACGATGGTTGGGGAGATGTGACGGAGCATCTTCCAGCGGATGTGGCGCGTGATCTACAACGCCTCAATCTTCGTCCTGAGCAGTTTGCACCGTTGTGGAAATCGTCTGCAGCGTGGGATGGTGTACGTCATACCCAAGAGCATCATGACATTGTGGTCGGCATACGTGCACTCGCAGAGGCGCATGAAAAAGTTTCAATACGTGAATATGTAGCACGAGCTGAAGTTGCGTGCCGTGATCTTCAAGCGGCGATCATGGAAACAAAAATATTTGGCGAACGGTTTGATTTTCTGAGTATCTGCTCTGAATGGGACTATGACTTGTTTGTCGATTCTACACTACGTATGGTTGATTTTTTGACGCGGGATTTGCCGCCTTCACATAAGACAGAAGAGTTTCGCTTGAAGCACATGATTACCATAATGCATGAGTATGTGATGACCGTGCGGCATGCACATGTGCGCGCAGTCAGCACATACACACTGATCGTAAGTGATCAGGCGCGTCTCGAACAAGGAAAAGTTCCAAACACGAAAGAGCATAGAGATGCGGCTGTTCGACGTGCTCAAGAGCGCGTGCTTGAACTACAGAAAGTGCGCGAAGTCTATTTCAGTAATGCATTGATGAATGTGTCACAAAAGATTTTTGATGCGCATTTTTATAGCGCTGCGCAGTCTGCTCCCCAGCGTATTTGGGATATATGGAAGAGTACATTTATTGGCGTCACGAAGGCGGAAGCAGAGCACACAGGGTCTTCAGAGTAGGTAGGATATGATATACTCACAGTGATATGGAAAGTTTCTTTGCGTACATTACCTCGCTTGTTTCATCGCTTGCACTCCTTGCGGCTGCGCCACTCGTCGGTACGCCACTTGACGCAAGTCAGTTTTCAAATACACAGTTTTCAGGAGGAATCATACCGATAACAGCAGCTCACCATAGTTTTGCTGTTGCAGCAGATACTGCAGGTACATTGTACTTTACGGAGTATACGCGGGGCCGTCTTGTTCGTTACAACACCGCATCGGCGACGACTGTACCACTTGCGGTGAGTGCAGCGAAAGCATACGCGCTGACTGTCGCGCCAGACGGGACTCGATATATGACGATTGATGGAGAAGGAAAGACGGGCGCAGTACGCAGCGTCAGTGCACAAGGTGTAGTGAAAGACATCATGAGTAACCTCACACGTCCACGGGGAGTGAGTATCGGCAGTGATGGGAAGGTGTACGTTGCACTTGAAGCAGACAACAAGTTGGTCTCGTATGATCCAGCGTCAAAAAAAACAGAAGATGCTTTGACAGGCGTTATTGCGCCGCAAGCAGTTGTGTATCACAAAGGACTTATATACTGGCTTGAACGAGGCACATTTTCAGCACAAGGCGAACCTCTGACATCAGGAAAAATCCGTGTCAAAGAAATGACCGGTATTACAAAGACGTTGGTGGATGGTATTTGGAACCCAAAGAGCATGAGCTTAACGGGGGCTGGGTCGCTCATGTTTGTGAGTGAATCGAATAAGCAGCTCCATGGTAATTCAGGCTACATTGCTACGTATAATATTGAGCAGCACGAGCTTTCGTTGGTGCGAGGAGGACTTGATTTCCCACAAGCACCTGCGCAAGTCGGCACGACAATCTACACAACGCTCGCGCGCGATAATATGCTGGTGGCGATCACACATGCAGAGTCACGTTCATGGCCAGAGCTTACGACAAGTGCTCTCTACGAAGGTAGTATCGCCGAAGAAGGAGCAGAGGGTACTGATGCATTTTTTATCCCGATTGAAGGAGCGGTGACACCGCTTACCGGAGGTATTCAAGGTGGCGCTGCTGGAGTTGTGCGAGGTTGGTTCGCACTCCCGACAACTGAAGTGAGTATTGATAGAAAAGAGATTCCATATGGCACGATAGATGTTCCAACATCTGGCACCTTTAAAGTGCCTACCATTAGTTGCAAACGTGAATCCGGTGCAGCGTGCGCTATTACCATCATTCCTGAACGTAAACGACTCGCAGCGCGTTGGCCATTGTGGTACGACACAAAGAAGCGTGAATGGCCGCAAAAAAACTTCGATGAATCTCCAAAGGCATATTGGTTCTATGTTGATTCAAATCCAAAGCGAGATACCGAGTCTCGCACCTGGTCACAGCTTGCCCCTTCGTTGCAGCGACTCGTGCTGCGCCACATAGAAGGTTTGTATGGACGAAAGCCAAACTCTTACGATGAGGTCGTTGCATGGTTTGCAAATGCTGCAAGTAATTCACTTGATTGTAAGGGCATATCAAGCGCATTTCTTGGCACTGATGAATGGAAGAAGACGGTGGCGATACGAACAGATGAACAAAATGTAAAAGCGCTTTACCGAGGATTGCTTGGGATTGAAGCAGATACGTTGGTAGTCTCAAAATCACTTGATGCCCGAAAGAAGGGCGAATCATGGGAGGCAATTGGTGCTGACCTTATGCATACAACACAATATCAGGCGCTCTGTACAAAAGAGTGGTACTAGGGCTGACTGCGTCGATGTTTGATTGCGATGAGTGGTAATACCACAAACGAGCCGAGTGCAAAAGAAAGTCCGACCATTGTTGTAAAGCTGCTTGCGATTCCACCAAAGAAATTAGGAAGGACGTACTGCATTTGGTAGGCAAACGCATTTGTATCAGTTAGAAATGTGAGCGCATACAGTAAGCCACCGAAGAGGCGAATACCTTGAGCAACACAAAATATAATCACACTCGCGATGATGCTTGTGTAGACCGCAGTGGGTAGAGGTTGGCTTTGTGCGCCACGTGCATAAAAAGGGAACGTGTATCGATACGCAATCGTCACCAGACAAAGTGTGATGATGAGTAGTGTACCTTCAATCGCAAAAGGAATCTGCGTTGCATACAGATTTAGTGCAGCTGCAGAGAGCGCAGGAATAAGCAACAGTAGTACTACGGTAAGATACTTGCGCATGGTTTCTATATTCGTGTGTATCTAAGCATGTTGCCTCGAGATAGGTAGAAGGTCTCAAGGCGCTCATGGTTAAAGGTATTGATAGAAAACATAAGTGGATTATTGTTCGCAGTGCCAATCATTAGGTAGACCATGTATGGCTCAGCGTGAGAAACGAGAAACTCTGGCACCTCGGTTCCTTCAAAAAGCGTATACGGGTCTCGCGACACCTCTTCGCCATCATACCACTCGATGACTTCGTGCGGAGTAAATTCACGGACATACTTCTCATCGTCTCGGCTCTGCCATTTCCCAACGATACCTTCAGTAATAATAAGTATCTCTTTTTTATCACGAATAGCGCGCTCACTCATACCTTCAGGGTGAGTAAGTACAGTCTTATGGAGTGATGGCCACCAAAAGAGTCCAACCATAACAGCAAGTAATGCTGCAAAATAGATATAGACATATCGTTGATTTCTCTGTAGGCGATCTAAGTGCTTCTTCATAGTACTAGTCTACTAGCGCAGCACATTCCTGCAAGCACCGCCTCTGTGTATATGTGTGAGCAAATGAGTTGCGATAACGTACAATATCCATATGTATATAACTGATGTGATACATAGCAAAAAATTTTCTATCGGAGCTGCGCTCACACTTTGTTTTCTTGCTGTACTTTTTAATTATCTCTCGATTGTCGTAAGTTCAGTGCTCTATGGTGATACCGGTCCTGCAGCCTTTGCGCCAGCAAACCTCCTGGGGAGTAACATTGTCTTTTTTGGGCTGCCATATGCGTTGAGTTTGCTGTATATCGGGCTTTCTGCGTGGTTGTTGCAGCGGTATTTTCCAGCGCATCTTGGTACCGCGAGCTACATACACCACTGGGGCACAGTGTTCCTTGCAGCGCTCGCATCATACGCGCTCTTGAGTTTGCCGCTGCTTGTTCAATCACAGGGCGCACTCGGCCTCGGTATGACAGTGATAGGCTTTATCCGGTCGTCACTCCTTATGTAACTTTGGTTGTGCACAGAATACGAAGTGTAAGTAAAGAGAATAGGCTATACTTCTTATATGAACGAAGAACAGTTTGAACTCCTTAAAAAAACATACGCACTTGCAAGTGAAAACAATCGCATCTTGCATGCACAGCGCCGCAATGCATTTATAGGGAGCATCATTAAAATCGCTATCTATGCTGCAATTGTCATCTTGCCACTCTGGTACATGTTGCCATATCTCCAGCAAGCAATTGGCATGCTGAATACTGCACAGCAAAAAATGAATGAGGTGCAGGGCGCTATGAATCAGATTCAAGGAGCGACCAACCAAGTTGGGGGGCAGTTTCAGGATATGAATAAATTCATCGAACAGCTCCAAAAAAGTATCCCGCAGCGTTAATTTGCTTTCTACGCTTATAGAACGTAGGGTAGGCGTTCAGCTCAGCGAGAAAGGGGAAACCAATGAACGCATCAGCTGACCTTGTTGTGCACTTTGTGGACGAATCGGAGCCAACGCTGTATCAATCTGGTATGAGCCAGGTAGATGCAGACGCGAAAGCAAAGGAAATCAATCGTTGGAATCGCGCGCGGCATCCAACGCCGCACGCGCCTACAATGAAGGGTGTTCTTTGGGCATCGGTAACCACAACCATCATCGTGCATCGAGGGAGGGGGGCTTCTTAGCTCCCTTTATTTTGCCTCTTCTCAAATATAAAAATTATGCTACTATCTCACGACCCGCTCAGATAGCTCAGTTGGTAGAGCATTCCCCTGAAGAGGGAAGGGTCCCCAGTTCGAGCCTGGGTCTGAGCACCACAAAGAAAAACCGCCCCTGGCGGCTTTTTCTGTGGTGCGAAGACAGAACAGCACCTGCGTGCTGTTCGTCTAGGCTCGAACGCCGGAGACATGTTTGGTAATCCAAACAGTTGAGGCGGGGCAGGAGCCACTTATGAACGAAGTGAATTAGTGAGCTCACGCCGAGCCGGTCTCTACACCACAAAGAAAAACCGCCCCTGGCGGCTTTTTCTTTACTGCATGTGTGCGCTTGTGGGTGCAGCGTATCAGGGGTATGCTTTCCGTATGCACTCTCTCGTTATAAAAATATTTTGTGTTTTATTTGCGCTTTTTTGCATCGGTTGGTATGTACAAGTCTATGAACCAGCATTGTACGCACAATTCAATGCAATCCTTACAAATACAGCAAGTGACACACCAGCGGTGCCAGATGCTACACAGAGCAACGCACAACCTCAGTTAGAAAATCCAACACCAGTACGTGCAGATACACTTCCGCCACTTACGTGGATCTTTACCGAAGCACTTCCCGACGAATCACTATCCATGCCTCGAACTGCGGTTGCTCTTAAGGTTGGCTGTGCTGAAGGGCAAGCTGGTTGTGTGGAGCGCACAATACCAGCGGGGACATTCGCAGGACTCTGTGCGGTTATAGAGCGCCCCGAATCAGCAAATGAATTAACTGGTGTCTTGTGTTGGTTTGCAGGAGCTGGTGATGAGATAGGTGTTTTTGAGCACGATGGAGCACTTCTACTGCAGCGCGGGGAGATTGCAGAGCCGACAGCTGAAAGCGATGGATTCCGCGGCAACTTTGTGACTATTACGACTCTCTAATATACGCGCATGGATGCTGCTTCATTCAACACGCTATTGCAAGCATACGAAAGACAGGTAACTGATGTAACAGAACTATCATTTCTGCCTCGCTATCATGCGTTACTGCAACAGTGTCCCGATTCTTTTTGGAAGCGAAGAAATTTTAATCCTGGACACGTGACTGCTTCCGCGTGGATTGTAAACAAGGAGCGGACACACACATTACTGATTCATCACCGCGCTGCGCAGATGTGGTTTCAGCCTGGAGGACATATAGAGCCTGAGGATGCCTCTTTTTTTGCTGCCGTGCTGCGCGAGGTTGCAGAAGAAACAGGTCATGAGGGTGTGCTTGTGTCAGATGCATTTTTTGATGTTGATATTCACTTGATTAAAGATCGTCCAGAGCGAAACGAGCCACAGCATGAACACTTCGATGTTCGTGTGCTCGTTGAAGTACCTTATACAGAGACGGTGGTTTCAGATGATGGTGTGCTCGGTATACAGTGGGTAGCGCTTGCAGATGTTTCCGCGGTCAATGCTACTCCTTCTCTCGCGCGGATGGTACTCAAAACGCACGACCTCAATGCTGCGCTACTCAAAAAATAGTTCTGTGTATGAACGCAGGCAGAAAACGTATTCTGCGCTACAATACTTAAGTGAAATATGCGCTATCGCCAGTGTACTCGATTGCATCTGCCTGCGTGGTTTCGTTGATACTCATACTCATGGCAAGTGTGCAGCAAGGACAGGCACAACAAC
>JACCDR011090776.1_pt1 | contig 12527 bp, 16 predicted proteins | sample 7446431 | NCBI WGS metagenome assembly JACCDR01 (sample SAMN15323443, study PRJNA562643) | freshwater metagenome | isolation source: river surface water | place: USA:Blue River Watershed | collected 2017-08-17
AAGCAACAAATGCAAAATCGGACATTCCTGTTTTAGTCAGGATTGGTCCTAATACAGATGTCGGGCTTACAACATGATAAATATTTCAAGTCGTTCCATCATATGTAAGAGCAAGTAAAGTATTTGCATCCTGGGTAATGTAATTATAAATTCGAACTACATTACCTAAAGGTGATGCAACAGTTTGATGCCTATTTACTCCCGGTCGAATTGTAAGAGCTTTAGACCCAAGAAAGGCAAGATTCTGTGCATCCGTTAAGTAGCCTAACGGAACTTCTTCCAGGTCGCCTTGGTCAAAAAGACCCTTAAACGTATCAATTGTTACTGGTTGATGCCCGCGATACGCCATTATCGGATACCCGAACCAGAAACTTTCCAACTCTGTCTAAATGGTCGCCGCCGAGTAAAGATAGCCTGCTTTGATTTCGTCTCAATAATCGTCAGAGTATCCAAAGCAGCTTCGGCGTCAGCATTTAAGTCATTTGCACGCTCTTTATCCTCTGACTGATATTGCGCGCATAAAGCTGCTACTCTGTTCTCAAGGAAAGTCTGACCGTTAATGATGGTAATAGTCGAATTCTCATCAACTATCGCATCTAATTGGTCAATGTAATCAACTTTCAAATCATTAATCTGAGTAGTCTCAAGCAGCTTAATTGCATTACCCTGCCATGACCAAATTCTAAAATTTGCAGTAGGCGCGCCATCCAATGAATAAGGTAACGTCTCAACCCTTGTCATTGGAACCCAGGGGTCTATCCCTTCTGCACGTTCCCATAATTGACGAATGTTAACTAAATCTTCCGGCAGGGCTGGAGTCGTAACATACGAAATTTCCAGAGTCCCTGCCGGAATTGAAAGCATCTCAGCAACTAAGCTAGTGATTGGAACGTTATTAACTTCCATTAACTGGCGAAGTTCCCGAAATGCTTTCTTCATATACGGCAGTTGAGCCGCATATGTAAACCGCGTTTTGGCCGCGTCATTTAGTAACGCAGCCGCGGTGTCCATTACGTCACCTGCCGTATAACTAGTAGCCATGTTTACCTTAACGAAGGAAGTGAAGTGCCAGTAAAAACTTTAAAAGCTAATACGACTAACCAAATTGCTAAGAAACAGTAAATAACGACTCGAACAAAATTAAACGGTTCCGGAATTGGAGCCTGACTCACTCCCCACACAATAATACAAACGATTATTAGGTAGAGTAGAAGTGTTAGCATTTATTTACTCGGTTGCTGAATTTTACGCTTAGCGAACAGTTCCATATCCACAATCATATGGCACTGGCCGCAGACTGGGAAGTTCGTATCACGCGGAGTTCCGCAAGCTGGGCACTTTTCCATCTTAGCGGTCTGATAATTATTCAGCCAATCCTTGGTTTCCATCCCAAGTTCATTAGCTGCCAATCGCATCAATTCACTAACTGAACGTGGATTCGGAGCTAAAGACCAAAATTGGTCAGCAATATTAACGAGTGCTAAGAACCATTCCTTTTGCTTGGCATACGCCTCAGAGAAAAGTTCAGGAAACTTCTCTAAAGCTGCCTTACCAGTGATTTCTTCTGGAACCACAAAAAGGCCAGGATGTGCATTTGGATTATAGCCCTGTAATCCAATCATCCAGTCTGTTACTACAGACTTGGCTACGATTTCTGAGTCATGCACCACTTCAATAAGCTGATTAGATTCCGGAATATCTTTCCACCAACTAGCCGGCCCTACGACTAAAACGGCCGGATTTTCCAAAGACCCCTTTGGAATGACATATCGGGTCGGAAAGATTGTAATCTTTTCCTCTTTAATTTCACGAGGGAAAATCGAGATAATCGTCGATTTATCACGCGGATTCTTACGTGCAGTAACCCGAGTTAATCGACGTTCCTCTAGCGAGCCTACTAATGCCATTTTAATGAACTCCGTAATTGGACGGAACACTTACACCTGTGCCATACATTAATGCATCACCAACGTCCGTCTCGTTGCCGTGCAAATATTCTTCCATTTCTTTCAATTCTTTCGCAGCCTTCTCAGGGTCTTCATGATATTTTGCAATACTTGGGTCAGTGCCCTTTGCAATCTCGATTAAGTGAATCACAAATTGGCAAACATCATATCGCGGGGGCAACGGATTCCCATCCTTATCATGGAATGAGAAAATGTGCTCATACGATGTTTGTAAGCCCGCTAATTCTTTCCTTTGATAATCAGGGACAACTACCAAGTTCTCAAGAATCCACTTATGCTTTATCCACTGATACTTTGGTCGTTCTTGAACTTCGGGTTGAAGTAAAAGAATTCCTTTTGGTGAATGTGTGCAGAGTCGCTTTTCGACTTGGTCGTCACTAAAAACAACTCGCCACATTGGCCGATTAGAAGCTGTGTCGATTCCGTAACTGTCCCGAAGCGAATCATTGATTCTCTGAATTTCAGGGGTTATTTCAGCAATTGCCATATTAGCTTCCAGAAAATAAAGTGCCAGATGAGAGTTGCGAACCAAAATAGATAGAAATCATAAACTTCGATTTTGGAGTAGTGCCTGCTGTTCATCCGCTTGGTCCTTAAATTCTTGGAAGGTTAATTGGGCAATGTTTAACGCCTTAGCTCCCTGAGTATCAAGAATCGTAGTCCACTTACCATTTTCAAATCGCGGCCAAACAATCAACTGAGCACAGTGACCAGCTTTAAGTTCAAGGTCACAATACATCTTAAATCCAGCCTTCATACACTTCTTGAAGAACCAGACATCATCACACCAACCCTCGGGGTCTGGATTTCCTAAAGTAATCCAAGGGTCTTCAAGTCTCCTAAATACATCAGTCTTAATTAACGCGCAACCAAGACCAGCATTCTGAATTTCAATTAAACCGTTTTCTCCGTCGGATAAACAGTGCCATTGAACTTTTTGGTCGTCTCGATTGTCGTCATCAAAAATAATGGGTTGGTGAGGCCACCGTCTGAGTAAATATAAACCTGTAACAATGTCTTTATCATGTTTCAGAAGCCTCATTAGTCCATCTGGTGGAATAAGGACATCATCGTCGATAAAGAATATATGAGTCCAACCTTCTTCTAGTGCTTGTCTAATCACCATATTTCTAGCTTGGGCTGGTGACTGACCGTGCGCGAAAGCGAATTTGCAATTCTTGGGTTTCTCCAGATTCATTACGTAATCTAGAAAAATCCCATGTCTGGTATAACCAGCTGCTGGAATTCCGATAAGAACGCGCGCTTCCTTTGCATAAGAAGGAAGCCATCCCATATCAGCGTGGCCGTTCCCGTGAAAGAAAATTGGATAGGTATTAGTCTCTTTATTTCTAAGGTCATCAGCGAAGATGGATTTATGAACTCCATAAAGGCACTGGAAGAATCTGCACTGATAATCTAGTCTTACTTCTTTGAGATGTTGTCCTTTGTCGAGATACCAATCACATAGATATCTTTGGTCGTCATCATCGCCGATTTCGTCAAATCCGACTGGTAAAGCTTTAGTAATGTCGAGGATGAAAGGGGAATTGACAAACTTCCATCTTGTTCCAGTATTGGGCCATTCATCTAATCGGCTCTTATCAGGATATAAATTAGTTTCCGCAGCTAGCACCAAAGTAGGCCAGTTTAAGTCGTGAAGCTGACCTAAGAAATGCTGAGGAGTTCCAGTAATTACCGTGTCAAATGCATCAACTGAAATAATGTGGGTGATACCCTTTTGCCGTAATCTCGGTATGGATGCTAAGATTGCTTTAAACTTAAAATTAGCTCCTTTATATTCACCAGGGTCAAAAAGTAATTCAACATTCCATCCGAAGTGCTGTGCGCTTGCGATTAATGCTTCTGTATTCTCTTTGTTATTGGTATATGTAATAAGCGTCGCTGCAACTCGCATAACTCACCAATGGAGGCTTGGGAAAACTGGGGACTGGAGTGTAAACCTCTAACCACTCCAGCCCCCATAAATCAAAGCAATTAAGTCAGATTGGTCGCCGCCGCATAATACTTCCGCTGATTTGGGTCATAAATGCAAATCGTAGGAAGATTAATCGTCGGAACACAAACATTCAAAATGTTACCCGTCGTAGTCATGGCAGTCGGGGTAGCATCAGTATAAACAAGAATCAGCATATGCTGACCCGTAACGGGAGGCGTAATAGTAGCAACAGCTACAGTTCCCGAAACTAAGGACAGAAACGTCTGTGGTGCAATCGTAGCCGCAGATGCGATAGTCTGAGGCTTCGGCTGCTGGTCGCTCTGAACCGACGAAAGGTTCTGAAACAATAAATCAGACATCTCCTATTATCCTTTACGAAATAGCGCCGGGATACCACTTAGCAGTAACCTTACTGTAAACAAAAATGTTTACAAGTCCTGCAGTAAGTGTAACGGCATTGTTAATGTTTCCACTTGTCGTTGTAGCAACAGTGGTCCCGGCTACGACTAAAAGAACACCACTAAAACCGCCCGGTCCACTGGGCGGCTTAATGGTAGCAATAGTCGTAGAGCCAGAAACACGAACCAAATCAGTCTTAAACGGCCCCATAGTAGCAGCCGCAACTGCGGTTGATTCGCTTATCTTACTAATGGCTCCAGGATACATTTTAACTCCCTTAGCTAATCGCCAGAGTCCAAGTCGTTCCGCTCTTAGTAGCCGTAACGGTTGCAGCCGCAGCGATTGAAACGAAGATGGTAGCTCCGCTCTTTACAAATTCTAACATGCTCGTCGCGGTATGAACCGTGAAGTCCGAGACGTCAGTAAAAACTTGTGCAGAGACAGTAACACCAGGACCCGCAGTGCCAGTAACGGTAATTGTGGCAGCCATTGAATTAATACCCCGAAGGAACGGCCAAGTCCGAAATATAAGCAGTAGCGGCCGGATTGTTTACGAAGGTCTGCATCCCCACAACCATGTAGAAGATGTCCGACGTAGCAACGCCGCCACTAGCACCACGAATCTCGAAAATATTGCGACCGTCAACACGGTAGAATCCAACAGGAAGAATTTCCGCACGACCCCAAACCTCGTTATTAACGAAGTCGATACGTGAAGTATTCCAGTTGAACGAAGTCTTAACGGGGCAACCCGCCATCTGCATGGCCCCGCCGAAATACATATTGAGGCTCTCGTCCTTAGCCTGCTTCTGGATAATAGAAACAAGCTGACCGATTTCCTCATATGCCTGCTGCTGTGCAGGATGCATCCATGCCTGAGGCGTGAAATCGTTATCAATACCAACGCGATTTCCGATGGCATTAATAGCGAGACGCGGTAAAGGTAAAGTCAGAGCCGCACTACCAGCATTAACTCGGTTAGACCGAATTTCTGGAGTAGCAACACGACTAAATCCTAACCAAGTCCCAGTCGCAGCCGAACTGTGATGGTAGGGAACACCTAACAGAGCCGGATAGCTCGTGGGCGTAGAAATACCCGATGCCACCAAAATATCAGCCACACCGACTGAAGCAATCTGCGGGGTGATTTCGATAGTCTTAGTGGCAACATCCCACTTAGAAATCTGACCACTACCACGCAGAGTCGTTAACGTTGAATCGAAAACCTGAACGGTCTGACCGTAGCGAACTAAACGCGCTCCGAAATCAGTGGTCAGGACGATAACGTTAACACCACCCGCAGGCGTATCAGTAAGAACAGTTCCGATAGAACCAGAACCATCCTGCATCATCTGCGAGTCAAGCTGACGCCGTAACTCAATAAGAGCCGTCGCCGTAAGCTTACGAACAGCCTGGGCAATAGCCTTACGGTCGGAATCAGTGCTCCACTGGGTTAACTTCGTATACTCGATACCTTCCTTCATGTATACGCAGTTAAGAACAGCCTTATCCCAGGTCGGGCCGCCCCCGCGTCCTAAGTCGCCACCGTCTGGATTAAAGTAACCGAAGTCACCACCAGGACGAAGCTCAATAGGAACGCGCATTAAGCGGTTAGAAATCTTCTCAACATTACGCTTTTCGATATTAGCGTAAAACTTATCATCGCGCTCGAAAGCCGTCTGAATTCGAGGAACAACCTTCTCTAATTCAAGAGCGGCTACCTGAGTCTCGGTAACAGCCATTTGTCTAAACTCCGTGTTAGTCCTGCATCAAAAAGTCTTTAGTAGAAGGAGCATTCTTTCCACCAAAAACTTGTTTCGCCCTCTCGCGCGCATTACCACTTCCGCTATTTGATGGGGATGCAGAACGTCCCGGAGCAACAGGGCCGCGCTTTGTTGGTGCCCTGACTTCAATCTCATCTTCTGACTCAGAAGAATTTAATGAACGCTTGCCGGAGCCCTTCAGAGCTTCGGAGCGAACCTTAGCAATCACAGTTGGCAGTAAATTCGCTGCCTTGTTCTCATACATCTTTAAAATATATTCAGCGTCTGCCTTGGAGTAATTCGACTTAGCAGCACGACTCCAAGCAGCCTTCATTACAGACTGAAATCTCGTATCCTTAGAAATCAATGCCTGCACTTCACGTTTCGCATCAGCTACAGCAGCTTTACGAACGAAAGGAGTCATCGACTCATTAGGGTCTAATCTCTTGTTAAGTGTTGCAGTAATTTTCCCATCTAACCGCGTAATCATGTCTGTGCGGGTAGAATCAAACTTTTCAGCAATCCACTGCTGTCTCTGCTGGTCTACTTCTGGATTCTTTTGTTCTTCCCTGGCTAACTTAGTAGGTCGAGCTAACTCCGAAGAACCAGTTAGAAACTGATTTAAAATGATAGCAGCGTGCTTTAAAGCTTCATGCCAACCTGACTGGGCTTCTGCCAACATTTGACTAACAAGATGCTTCCCAATATTACCAATTACATGAACTTGGGCATTTTCATCAACCTTGCCCAAATCAATCATTAAGTTGTCAACGAGCTTATAGAAAGCTTGCTGGTCTTCCTGGCGAACGGCAGAGAATACTTTACCGATATCTCCGCCGTTTAACGCTTCCTGAAAATTATCCAGCGCTTCTGCCTTCTCCGAGGCTTCTTTAGCATCCGCCGGCGTAGGATAGATTTCAGTATACGCCCTATCTCGGTAATAAGCATGTTCTAAATACGGGAACTTCTTAAAGAGATTAGGGTCGTATTTTAAGATTTCAGCCCGACGAACGGGCTCCATTAAGGCTAATTTAGCCTCAGGAGGACTGTTTAAATCTTCCTCAATCTGGTCTTCTAGAGTTGCCTCTGCGTCTTCTTCAGACTCTCCCTCGCCAGCTTCGAGAGATACTTCTGTGTCTCTCTTTCGCGCAGCTTCCTTTTTAGGAAGTTCAAGAGTCTCGTCATCAACCTCATCATCCAAACCTTCAAAGATAGTCTGTTCTAAATTCTTGACTTCATCTTTTTCAATCGCGCCGCCTGTCTCAGTATCCGCTGGAGCATAAAACGGCTGCAAATTAGTTAGTCGGAACATTTTCTACATCCTTAGGGGCCTTAGTATCTTCTTTAGTATTTGGCAATGGCGCTTGGCCCTCTGCACCTGCCTGCATTTGCTGTTGCTGCATCATTTCCTGCATCATCATATCTTTATGGCCGCGAGCGTGCAGCATTACATTCATATATCCTGGCGGGTTTTCCTTCTTCAGAAGTTGCCCGGCCTCGGAATTAAGGAACTTTATGCAAATCTCAAGTTCAATAGCATGAACATCAAATTCTTCAATTGGAACCGATGGTTCCTCAATCATTTCAGGCGGTGGAGGCATTCCTTGCATAATCTCCATTGCCGCCTGTTTTGGGTCAATGGGATTAGGTTTCTGGATTGGCTCCTGAGTAGAGAGAAGCTTAATCTCATCATACTGCTTGTTCCTAGAATCTTCACCAGGAACAGAGAAATCAGTTAAGCCAACCATCTCATAAATTAAGGGAAGATTTTCTGGCGTAGCCATCATTCCCCAAATCTGTGGATTATTAGCTTCCATCATTTGAAGAACAACATCCTTCCGTTGGCTCCAAGTGACAGGGAGATTTTCATTTGCTTCTAATTCAATTTGACCTAACTTACCTTCCAGTTCAGCCTTACGAATGAAAACGTTGATAAAGTTATTAGAATCATCCCTCTGAACAAATCGCTCATCATCTCGGACATTTTCGATATACATGGGAATTGCTTTACCCATGACATCACGCCACCAAGACGTAAGCATTTTCCAGGAGTTCTGTAATCTCTGGAGCGCCTGTGCGCGACTCATTGAATATTCTGAGGCTGTCTTAGACCCCTGAATATCCCCGCCGAACAGACTAGGCTGAGCACCGACAACTAATTGCCCGATGGTTTGCATTTGCTGGAACCAGGGGAGCAATTCTTGCGGGAACGTCGCGGTTTTCGCTTCGAAAAATCCCTCTGCCACAGATTTTCCAGCTCTTGATTTAGCCGGGAATATAGCTCCTGGGGTCGTTTCCATTTGCGAGTAAGCCTTAAAATCAAGGACCTGCTCGTCAGCGAATGTTTGAGGGATGCCATGTTCTAACGACTGTTCGCCTAATGAAATAAGGTCGTTCGTAATCTCCTGAGTCGAAACTAAAGACATTCCAAGCGGTTCAAAGGTTAAGAAATCCGCCAATGGGTTCTGAAGAATCGTCCAGCAATCATCAAGACTTTCGTTCTCATATTCTGCAACGATATCATTGACGAATGAAACCCGAACTCCGTCGGGAAATTTCTTTTTAAGATACTTGGCATCTTCTGTATTGCAAGCCTCAAAAGCTGCCGGACGAAGCCATCCATTACGGATGGTGACATTATTTTGAGGAGCGTCACCTTGATAAGCCGCGTTCTGCCGTGCCCATCGACCATATGGGTCGTCTGGACTAACTTCAGTCGGCTGAATCTTATCCCTAATATCTTGAAACCTGTCTCTTGCGAGAGCGTAATTAGTTTCGTAAGACTGGAACAAGTATGGGCAGTCAGCTTGCTTCTTGGCGTAGTTGGGAATCTTAATATAAAGACCGCCATAAACTTCCTGACAAACCCGAGTCTTAGGATTCTTTGTAATACCAACCATCCGGGTAATCGTAAGATTTTCCCTACGAACTTCCGGCTGCATCAATCTCGCGCAATTGTCGCAGAATTCCATACCCGCATCTTGCGCTGCATGAAGATTTGCATCCTCATCATCAGGCATGAATTCATCGCGCATTTCCTCATTTACAACTTCATCAGCTATCTGCACTTGACAAAGAGAGCAAACTTTGTATTCGTGCATTTCTTCCGATTCTTCGTATTTGTTTTCCTCAAATGTGCCGTAGTCGTGCGATTCCTTCGGATAGGAATAGCAAGCAACCATGCCTTCGGTGCAATAAATAAAGAGAGACTGGAGCCAAAGTAAGTTAACGTTGTTGTGCCGGTAGATAAGCTGAGCAATCTTGTCACCGGCCTTAGCTGTCAGTAAGTCTAAAGGATTATCAGCATCGTCAGGATAGCACTTAATAGGAGGAACTAATACGGACAAAGCCGCAATGATTGTCTCTAAGTAAGCTTTGAAAACGTTTACTGGCTTGTCGTAAAAATCCTGATTTCCATCCTCAGAAGACAGAAAATTATCATAAACGCGCCAGTCATGCGCGGTATCATCCCAAAATGTTCGTGAGAAGCCATCCCAAAGTAATTTGAGATGACGATACTTACGAACTTGCCGCTCTCGGACAGCCGTGTCTTCTTTCCAATAGTCGTCGACTATCTTCTTTAGAAGAACACAAGTTCTATCGTCAAGCTTGCTCTCTGGTTCAGTCATTACCGACCCGGAATCTTACCGAAGGTCTTCTTTACTTTGTTCTGACGGTTCATTGCTTGGGTCATTAAATCCCCACCAAGCTCAGGAGCCGACGGAATAAAATTATAATCACCCTGCTGTGCAGCAGGTGGAGCAGTCGGCGCGGATTTTGCTACGCCTAACAGATTTAATAAGGTATCAGTCGGGTCTAAAGCTGCAACTCTATCAATAGCAGGCTGAAAGTAAGAATGTAAGCCTGACTTCTTAGGCTTCTGGACTTTATCTTTCATCAAAGCATCATTTGGCATCGCGTAAATCCTCTAGTTGTTCGTCCAGATTATCAACTGTCACGACAGGCTTATTACCCTTAGCAAACTGTCGTTCTAACTCTTGTCGTCTAACTGACCAAGGTTTCTTACGAATCATATTAGAGACATCTACACTAGTTCTAAAAGGTTGCTCAGGCTCTTGGGTTTTGGGAGTAAGCACAGCTAACAACTGTCTTTCTCTATCATGAGCCCGAGCAAGTTCGTTCTTCATAACTTCACAAGAATTACAGACATGCATATCTAATTCATGCTGTCTCGCGCGTTCGCGCTCATTAGTTCGATAGTCTAGTAATTCTTGAACCCAATTCCACATTAGTGCCTCTTGTATCTACGGATACCCTGATACTTTGTATTTTCTTCTAACTTCCTATGGCCCATATAATAGGCCGTGAAGTTATGGGTATCTGCAAGCTTCTTATCTAGTTCAGCTTGACGGTCTAACCGCTGCATTTCATTAAATGCGCCTTTGATATAGAAATCAACTGCATCTACTATATATCTAAGCGCATCAATCGGGTCATCACCGTCAAATTCTGCAATGTCTTCAATCTTTTTCTTATCGTATGAACACGCTTTGATTGCTTCGATAAGAACTTCACAATCATTGAAGATTAAGAGCTTTGGTAAGACTTCTTCTTCGTAGTTATCCGTGAAAAGGTTGAGATAGTCTTGATACGCTTGCTGTCCCTTGATGCGATAAATTTGCATTGCAAAGATTTCATCGTATTTAAGCGTTTCTTCAACAACAATTCGTGGTTTTTGCTTCCACCTAAGATACTCATGGATAAGCATCTTACCAGAAATTCTTGAACCTGGGGAATTTGTAGTAAGTTCGACATCCCGTCCTAGTTCTGCAATAATCTGTTCCTGAATTGTATGTTCCTGGCCTCTATCTTGGCCGGCTGACTTACAAAACTTAATAAGTTTGACGTTTTCTTTCTCAATAAAGCCCCTAACAATAGGAGCCCATGAGGAAATCTTCTGATTCTTCCAGTGAAGCTCTCTATAAATGTAAACTCTGCCCTTGGGACTTACAGCGGCAAAGCCTACCCAAGTCATTGCGCGCATTCCCCAGTCGCCAATTACTAATCTAGGCCACCAATCGGGAATGTTAAAGGGCTCTATTACATGACATGCATTCTCTGGTTCATCAGGGTATCGGAATTCTCTAAACTCGTCAAATACCTGGCCTAAGAATGCGTTCCAGTCACCTTTTTTCGCTTTTCTTTCCGCTAACGGTAACTGTTCAATCGCCTGTTTGTATCCAGGGTCGATATGTGGGTTATCGTCGAAGTTCGACTTTACATAGAATCTTTTATTTCCGGTTCGCCTGTCCCTAATAACAACTGAGCCGTCGGGATTTGGGTCAACGAATCGTCTTTTACAGAACGTATGACCAATTCCACCTGGCATCCCGGCCCCGCGAATGATGGCCGGTAACGTAGGGTCACTAGTCCGGACTCTTGTAAATCCGATGTAGAGATAGATATATTCCGTGAAGGATTGCAACTCATCTGGAGTGAACAAATTAATTTCCATTGAGTCATATTGTTGAACATCCTGTTCATGTTCGCAATGACCCATGAAAATCATGGCGCCTTCGTTCTTACGACCAGAACCAGCTTGGTCTTCTCGTGGAAAAGTCCAAGCCATATCCGAGCCGTTCCACGTAGCACCAAATTTTCTGTAAATTTCTCTACTTCTCGGTATAATTTCCTTTTTAAGTTCGCTAAAAGTCCGGCGAGTGAATAATTGCTTAAAATTTGGGTTAGTATGAAGCTCTAAAAGAAGGGGGAGAATCAAAAGTAAATCTGATTTTCCCCCACCGGCTGCGCCACCGAAAAATGCTTCACGAATAGTCCAAGGTAAAGCAGCAAATTCAGCTTGCTGTTTAGTTGGTTTCCATTCGTTAGCATTAAAAGCCATAAATTACGGAGTCGCTGGAGTGTGCTTAGATGCAACAGCCAGTAAACTGGCCTTTAATGAAGCGAGAGTGCCCTTAACTTCCTCAACCTGAGCAGGAGTTAAGCTACCCTCACCAACTAAAGCAAGTAAATCATCAACATCAACCGCGAGTTCATTCGTGGTATCGTTGATAGCGACTAATTCTGCACGTAAATCGTCGATTGCTGCCATTATCTTATCTCCTAGCTTCTTGAAGTAAGCTATCTGAAACACTGCTAAGAGAAGAAGAACATATATCATTCTTCCCCCGTTCTCAATTTACGGAGCTTCCCACGCTGGAATTAATAAGGTCGTTCCATTATCATCAATAGCAATCCACTTATCAGGATTACCAGCTGCGGGCGCGTTCGTAAGAGTCCCAGTTGCTACACCAGCGCCGTCATCTAAATCATCGGCAGTAGCAATTAATGGATTCCCAGCACCACCCGGAACAGTAAGAACAGAACCGTCAAAAAGAAAATCAGCTGCGCCAGTAAAAACGCCGCTGTCATTAAACTGAACAGAAGTATCTGGCGCCCCAGGCTCATTAAGGGTTGCAT